>Ga0114923_10002227_pt1 | contig 13230 bp, 10 predicted proteins | sample SumtaG_FD_89578 | JGI IMG/M metagenome (GOLD analysis project Ga0114923, IMG submission 89578) | Deep subsurface microbial communities from Indian Ocean to uncover new lineages of life (NeLLi) - Sumatra_00157 metaG | ecosystem: Environmental > Aquatic > Marine > Oceanic > Sediment | place: near... | reverse complement strand
CAATGAAACTATAGATTACATAATAAAAAAGGATATAAAATATATTTTACTAGATTATGAGACTATTAACTCCACAGAGAAAGGCTATTTTACAAGCTTTTCAGATTTTGATGAGAGATATGAAAATGATCGTAATATAGTTTTCAGAGTTGAAATTTAAAAAAAAATAATTTTTTTCTTAAAAACTTAAAACACTATTTTTTAAGTAGTTAAAAGAATGATATCAATAGATTAAATAATTACTTTAAATAATTTTCTATTAAATTTAACCATTCATTTAAAAATTTTTCTTCATTAAAGTTTTCTGCCCTCATCAACGATAATTTGGAATATTTCTTTATTGCTTCCTTATTTCTAGCTAAAAATATCATCTTATCGGCTAAGTCTTCTGCATCCATTGTTTTTGTAAGAAATCCATACCGATTGTTGTCTAAAATTTCATAAGGTCCTGATTCACAATTAGTTGAGATTATCGGAGTCCCACAAGCTAATGCCTCAAGTAAAACATTAGGAAATCCTTCTAATATAGAGGGTAATACAAATATATCTGATTTTGCCATATATTTATAGGGATTTTCTTGTAATCCAAGAAGGATAATATCATCTTCTAGATTTTTCTTTTTAATTAATTTCTCTAATTTATCTCTTAGTGGTCCAAAGCCAATTATTAGTAAAATTGAATTTTCTATCTCTTGTTTAGTTTTATAAAATGCGTTAATAAGATATCGATGTCCTTTCACTTCAGTTAATCTGCCAACCGTGATAAATTTAGTTTTATTATTATTAAATAAATCTTTATATTCCTCTATTTTTTCTTCTTTAAGTTTCCTAATTTTTTCAATATTTATACCATTATAGATTGTCTTAAGTTTATTTTTTTTTATTCTATAATTTTTTTCCAAAATAAATTGAATTTTTTTTGAAACTGCGACTATATTATTAACTTTCTTTAAAGGATATAACAATTTAATTAAGAAATTATAGATTTGGTTTGAATTTTTATACTTCAAAATAGGATTACTTCGAACAGAAATAATTAAGGGCGTTTTAATACGAAATAATAATTTTGTTATAATTGTAAAAACATTTGTGAAGTCAGTAATCGAGATAATTATATCTGGATTAATTGACTTAATTTGATTATAAATTCTTACTGGTCTAATAATTGTATTTATTTTAAGTGAATTAATGATCCTCTCAAAAAAACCTAGATTTTCTTTTAGAGAGATATATTTACCTTTAAGAGGATAAAGATTATCATATTCATAAAAAGTTAAAACAGAAACAAAATTTCTTTCTGATAATTTATTGGCAATTAAAGATGTAAATTTTTGTGAACCACCGCCAAAGATCAATGAATCATTTAAAATTAAGATAGTTTTTTTCCTCATTAATATAAGTAGTATAACAAGAAGTCCTTTTTTACTTTTTTCATAGAGTTAAGTTTCAGAAAATTTTAGAAAAAGAATTTTATACTATTTTGATCAATTCTGTTTAAAATTTTGATGGATAAATAAGAATTTAGTTTGATTAAATTCAAATCTAAAAGTTTTAAAAAAAGAAAAAATTTTGTTAATAAAATGGAAGTAAAAGAAAGTGAAGTTTTTATTCAGAATTCTTATATTCTTATGGTAGGTTATTTTTTATCAACTGCAATTTCGACAATAGGAACAATAGTAATTATTAGATTAATTTCTGTTGAAGAAAATAGCTTTATTAATATTGCCTATATTCTTCCAAATATCTTTATTAACTTTTCTGAGCTTGGCTTAAATTTTGCCAGTATTCATTTTATTGCTAGGAAGGCTAGTGAAAATGATGAAAAAGGAATAAGAAATGTTATAAAAATAAATCTTTATATCAAAATAATAATCGGAACGATTTTAACCTTATTTATTGCATTTTTTCCTTGGTATATTGCTCACGAAATCTATCAGATTAGAGATAATAGAATGATAATATTAATTCAAATTGCTTCAATAGGGGTAATATCTACTATATTATATGAAGCATTGAGATCCTTCTTTCTAGGAGCACAAAATATGAATATGGTTCAATATGGAACAATTTTAAGAAGTAGTTTAAGAACCCTAATATCAATCTTCTTAATTTTCATTGGTTTTACCTTAAGGGGACCTTTAATAGGTTATGTTTTTTCTACTTTAATAACAGTGATATTCCTTTTGTTATCCATTAAAAAAATTTATCCAAAAGGAAATCGTACTAAAACACCAACAGATTGGAAAGAATTAAAGAAAATGTTTCATTACGGATACCCTCTTATGTTATACTCATTTATAGTTGCCATTCAAAATGACATTTATACTTTAATTCTTACTGTTAATGGATATATACCAGAAGTAAGTTATTTGAATGTAGCAATTACTAGTGCAGGATTATTTGGTATTTTGAAAAAAGCAATTTCAGATAGTCTTTTTCCAGTCTTCTCAAAAAAAAAATGGGAAATAGAAAAAGAGAAAAAATCGATAATAAATTATTACTTATTTTCTTTGAAATTTGAAGCACTATTAATGTTGCCTGTAGCAGTCTTTATTATAATATTCTCTAGTGATTTTTTCTCCTTGATTTTTGGAGAAAAATATAGAATTGCTGCTCCATTTATGTCTACATATTTTCTAATCTATTTATTTATACCTATTGGCTCAATTTCTATTCCTGCATTATTTAATGGACAAAGACACACAAATATTGTACTTTATCTTGAGATTGTGAATTTAATTTCAAGTGTGATTTTTTCATTAATATTAATTAATTACCTAAGTGGATTAGGAGTAGTTGTTGGAATTATTCTTGGTAAATTAGTAAGTATCCTTTATGGAAATCTAATGATACATAAGTATTACGGAACGGTCTTATATAGTAATTTTAAGAATGTTTTTTCCATTTTATTTATGGCATTAGTATCAGGATTATTTACCTATATTTTTTATAATATTCTAATAATATATCTCCCCCCAGATGGATTACTCATTACTTTATTTATTTTGATATCTTCGTTTATAATTTATCTTGGATTATTCTTATTCTTAATAGGTATATTTTTATTGATTACATATGAAGAAATAGATCTAATGGTAAAAAGTTTTAAGATTATCCCAGTTTTCAGTAAGGCTTTTTATTTATTAGCAATAATTGAAAAAAAGATTTTAAAAATAAGATTAAGATAGTTTGTTTATGTGATTTGGAAGATGGCATTAATTGTTAATTTTTTGAAATACTAAGAGAATATCATGTCCACTTTTTTTAGCTAAAAGTTTGTTTAAAAATCCCTTTAAGTACAGCAAAAATTTAGGTCTCTCACAATCATATAAAAGCTGAAAAAATCTTTTTAGAAAAAATTTGAAAATAAAAATTTCGTCTTTAAATCCTTTAATCCCTGAATATGGTTGCATATATTTTAATTTGAATCCTAACTCTTCTAAATCTTTTATTACGTTATCTTTATTTAGAGCAAATTGATAAAATTTTTTAGATAATTCAATACCTTTTTCATAATCGCGAGTAATAGTTTTATATAAGTGAATTTTAGATTTAAATAATCTAAAAGGCGACATATAGGGAAACGTAATAAATAAATAGCCTTTAGGTTTAATAACCCTCTTCATTTCTTTAATAATGTCGGAATATCCTCTTAAATAGTGTTCTATAACTCCGATTGACCAATAACCTGCGAAATAATTATCAGAATATGGAATTTGACGAACATCACCATGTTGAATCTTAAGCTGAGGAAATTCTTTATTAATCTTTTTAATTATAATTTCTGCATAATCAATACCAATAATATCATAATTCATAGCATTTAGATAAAAAACATTATTTCCTAAACCACAACCACCCTCAAGAATAGGACCATCTTCAGGATTTAGAAATCTAGGTGTAATTTTACTTGTTAATGATTTTGGACCAGTACTATAGAGAATATTCTTTTTTTTGTTCCATTTTTCAACCCATTGTAAATTCCAAAAGCTTTCATCTGCGTGTTTAGAAAAAAATAGAAGGATATTTTTTTTTTTATCAAGATATTTCATTGAAAATTAAAATAATCAAAAAGTTATAAATTTTGTATTAAATCAACTAATAATAACTCTAGATTAAATTCTAAAAATATTAAGAATATTTTATTAAATAAAACAAGAATAGCAGAGTTTTTAATAATTATTTGAATTTTAAATGTTCATTCTAAAATTATAGTATACTTTTTAAAGATTTTCTTAATGATTTAGCGATTTGTTCAATTATATTATATTCTCATTAGAATATAGGATAGATCTATTCTAATTAAATAGCTTTTCATTAGTATAAAAATTCAAATAAAAGGTGTAATATCTTTTTAAATCTTCACTTAAAAGGGGTTAAATTACTTTTATTACTAATTTTTTTATAAAAAAGTACAATCCACTAATTTTTGCTTTAAATAATATGAAATTATTTTTCATCTGAAGTCTTTTTAATCGAAATAAATCTGCTTTATATGTATTAAATCCTTCTATTGTTGTTGTTGCAGTCAAATAATCAAATTTCTTAACGTATTGAATAACCCTATCATTATAAACCCCTGCAGGATAGCATAGGTGATTTACCCTATATCCCATATTTCTTTCAATATCAAGTTTTGATTCTATTAATTCTCCATAGAACTCTTGTTCTGTTATTAAATTATCTAAATTTGGATGAGTTTTTGTATGACAACCAATTTCCAAAACATTTCTATCTAGTATTCTTAATTCATCCCAATTTGCAACAATATATTCAATTGGAACATACTTAAAACTTGATAAATTATTGGGCATTTTAAATTGTTCTAAATGGGATAATCTTTCATAATTACTTAGAGATCTAAGTTTATGTTTTATATCATCACAAGCACTTTGTATCTGTTTTTCGGAATTCAATATATAGTGTATTATCTCATTATTAAAGACAAAGTTAAATTTTGAATTATTAGTATTTCGAATTAACAATTCAATATAATCCGTCCATAATAATTTATCTTTACCGATGAGATCTGATACAATGTATAAACTTCCCTTTGCATTATATTTTTTCATTACTGGATAAGCATTTTTTATTACATTTTTAAATCCATCATCGAAAGTCAGAATAATATATTTTTGTTTAGAATTTTTCAATCGTTTAAAATTGGATGCCAAATGACTTAAACTTATAAATTTGTAATTTTTCTTTGATAAATATCTAATTTGCTTTTCAAATTGTATTTTTGAAACATGTCTTTGTGAAAATTTAATAAAACGATGGCTTATCCCATGATAAAATAAAATAATGAAAGAATTTTTATTTATTATTCTAAAGATTTCATTAACACCAAGTTTATCAAAAATAAGAAGAAATATATCTCTAACTCTAAAAAACGCTGTTGGAGAGAGGTAAATTTTGACCTTATTTAATATTTTCAATTAATCTATCACATTTCATTTAATAATCCTTCAAAAATACTTTTACTTCATGAATAAATCTCTTAGCATATTCTTCTTGAGTGAAATTTTTACTCCATTCTAATCCTTTTTCCACTAATTTTTGTCTCTCATCATCATGTTCAAGATAATATTCTAATTTTTCAATTATTTCATCATCAGTCATATTATTATTTAATTCAATTATAAACTTCTTAAAATCTTCTTGATCTTGATCTGGTAAATCTGCACCTAAAGCAGTACCACACATAGGTATTTCTGTATATTTTGCTAACCGATATTTAAAAATACTTCTTGTAGATAGCACAATTTTTGATGAATTAATGGCTTTGGCAAATTGTATAGCATATTTATCAGTATAAGCTTTTCTCACACTACTACCAGGATGTTTAAAAAATTTAATTTTATATTTTGAGTTCATCTTTTTCACTATACTAGCTAATCTTGTTCTAAAGGGATAATAATCTTGTGCTACATAACCGGGATATTTGAGATTTTCTCCTTTAAGTATGGTTTTGATCTTTATTAATAAAGAAATTAACTTTTTTTTTAGAGGATGAGCTGCTGGTTTAAAGCCCGCAACAAGAGAGATACTTGTTTTTTTAGGCAACTTATAGTCTTTAAATATAGTTTTTTCTATGCCATGTGGTATATGAATAAATTTAACTTTATCTTTAAAATGCTCCTGATAAGGAGGCATAGCATTTTTAAAGTGACAGATAACTAACTCTGCGCCACTTTCAAAAATTTCTTTTTTAGTCCAATCAAAATCCCACATTTCATTATATATAAGACATTTAGGAATATTTACAGACTTAAAGTCTTTCATCTCATAAGGATTATATGCCACAATTAAATCAGGTTTATTTTCAAGTTGCCTTAAATTTTCTTGAACTGTTAGATTATTATCATAGCCATTCCATCCAATCCCCCACCAGTCTACAGGTACAAGAAGGCCAATTGCTTTCATGGCATGAAATCTAAACCTTGCTATTTTTCTCTTATAATAATATTTATTACAAAGAAATAAGATTCTCATAATTTACTCAAATAATAAAAAAAATAAAAATTTTGTTTTTATATTTACGATAATTATTATTAAATTCTATCAAATTGATTATAGGTGTATTAGTAGTTAATTCCATGGTCATCCCTTTAAATGCTTTAAGCTGCTAAAAAATCTAGAATTTTAAAAAGAGGTGAATGGGACTATATCAATGGTGGCAAAACAATGTAGAGTAAGATTAATTTAGTGTTATTAGCTGATTAAAAAATTTTTGAATTAAGAAATATAATCCGCTAATTTTTGCTTTAAACACGATAAAATTATTTTTCACTTGAATTCTCTTTAATTGAAATAAATCAGTTTCATGAGTATTAAAACCCTCTTTGCACGTAGTAGCAGTATGATATCCAAATTTTTTCACATAATGAATTACTTTATTATTGAATACACAAGAAGGATAACATAATTGATTTATTTCATAACCAATTTTATTTTCGATGGTACGTTTTGATTCCATTAATTCTTGTTGAAATTCTTCAGAAGTTTCCAAAGAAGTTAAATTGGGATGAGTTTTTGTATGACACCCTATTTCTAAAACGTTTTTATTTAATGATTTTAAATCATCCCAATTTACGGTTAGATATTCAACTGGGACTGTTTTAAAAGAAGAAATCTTATTTGGCAAACTAAATTGCTCTAAATGAGAGAATCTATCAGTATTACTCAATGATTTGAGTTTATGTTTTATATCTCTAGAAACTTGTTGAAGTTCGTTCTCATTTTTAAAAGTATATGATATTTCGTTGTTTTTAAATTTAAATTTAAATTTTGAATTAGGCGCATTTCTAACTAACAGATTAATATAATTCGTCCAAAATAACTTTTCATCTCCGACAAAATCTGATACGATATATATACATCCTTTTGCATTGTATTTTTTCATTATTGGATAAGCATTTTTAACTACATTTTTAAATCCATCATCAAAAGTAAATATTACAAATTTTTGATTACAATTTTCCATATACTTAATTATCTGAGTTAGATCAGATAAAGTTATGAAGGTATATTTTTTCTTTTTTAGGTATTTTATTTGTTTTTCAAATTCGCTAACAGCAATGTGTCGTTGTGAAAAATTAATAAAGCGATGGCTTACCCCGTGACCAAATAGAATAATGCATTTGTTTTTATTTATTGATCTAAATATTACGTTTATACCCGTTTTATCTAAAAAAAAGAGGATAATATCTCTAATTTTATAAACATTTGAAATAGAAATAATTTTTATTAGTTTATTCAATTTTTTCATCCGCTTATTTCACCATTTTAAAGAATTATGAAATCATTTTCTCGCAATAATAAAATAACCATAATGATAGTTGTCTAATACCGGATGGTTTTTTACGAAAGATCTGTTATCAAGTCTGGTCATTAAATTTAAAAAAGGTAGTATAGTGCTTAATATCAATCTTCCTTTATATAAATAAGCTGCGATAGATCTAAGCATTGTTTTTATCATTTGAGCGAAAAATGAAAAAAATTTACCCATTACTATTAATTTCTCTATTTTAAATCCATTTTTTAATAATTCACTTCGCCATTTTATTGATGTCCAACGCTGAAAGTCATAAGGATCTGCGTGGACATGAAATAAAAAAGGAGAAGATAATAGTAAAAGACCATTTTCTTTTAAAACACGATAGCATTCCTTTATTCCTTTTTCTATATCTTGTACATGCTCAAAAAGTTCTATAGCATTTACAACATCAATACTATTTGATTCTATTTTTTCCATATTAGCAACGTCTAGAACTATATCAGGATTATTATCTTTATTTATATCAGCAAAAATCCATTTTTTAACTTTATCCTTTGGTTTTTTATATTCACCAAGATCACGCCCTCCAATATCTAACACAATTCCTTCATAAAGGTAATTATACTTTTCTTGAAGTACATCAAGCATTTTTCGTCTATATGAGAGCCATTTATAATTTAGGTTAGTCATAATTATTTTTTGGACATAATTAAAATTTTAAATAAGTATAAGTAATAATGTTAAAAAAATCATTTTTATTTAAATCAAGATAAATTTGACCTTAAATGAGTGTATATTTTATTAGTAATTATATTAACTTCATAATTAGTTAAAATCTCATTTTTTGCATTATCTATCATATCCTTTATAATTTCGGGATTTTTCTTGAAAAAGAGCAATTGACTTAATAAATCATCTTTTTTAAAAGGATTAAACAATAATCCTGTTAATTTAGGCTTAATTATATCTCTATTACCAAAAACATCAGATGCAATCAAGAATGTATTTGTGCACATAGCTTCTAAATTTGAATTTGAAATACCTTGTGCAAATGAAGGATCAATTAAAACATCAATATTAGAATAAATTTTTCTTTTATTCTTTTCAAAACCGTGAAGTATAACATTTCCAGTTAAATCATTTTCTTTTGCAAATTTAGAGATCCATTCGCCTTCGGGTCCAACTCCATAAATAAATAATTTATCTAAAGGATATTTTAAAAAATAATTTTTAAAAGCAAATAGTAAAATCTTTAGATTTTTAATCTTTACTAGCCTGCCAACATATCCGAAATGACTAATTTCACGTTCATTCTTTTGAAGATCAATAAAATTAATGCTATTTATTCCATTAGGGATTTTTAAAATACGTTCTTTTGGATAGTTTAAACTTATTAGATCATTATAAATTTTTTTATTAATTGCTCTTATGAAATCTATTTTTTTTAATATGATTTTTTTGAAAATTTTAAACCAGCTATAATTTAAAATTCTCGTTCTTATTTTATTTTCCTTTGGCATGGATGTATCTCTAAGAAAGCTTGTAAAATCTAATGGAATTTTCATTAAAAGTGGAATTTTAAACAACAATCGAATAATGATAATAAAGCTATAGAAATAGGTGCTATTATGAAAATTGATTATATTAATAGGATCTTTTTTATGGATCTTTAATATTTTTAAAGGAGATTTTAAAAAAAAGTAAAGAGTATCGAGAATAAAGTTATTATATTTATGAATTTCATATATTTTCATCCTGTTTGAACTAGGTTTATATTCTGTATATTTTGTTACAAGAGAGATTTTAACATCAGTAATTTTTTCATAAGAAGGTAATAAAAGTAAAATTTGATTTGCTATACCCCCCACATTTAGTTTTAATTTCTTATTTGGATGTGTATTTCCCAAAATTAAACAAATATGCATTTAAATCAACAATAGTATTTGAATTTTAAAAAAAATGTTTTTTAGAAATTTTTAATCTTATTTTTTGATATATTCCTCAAATTTATTAATTCCATAAAATATTCAATTAAATTAATAAATTTTCTAAAGCATTAACTAATTCGAAACCACTTGATTTAAGTCTTTATTAAATTTACTCATAATATCATTCCAAAGAAATTTCTCATGTATTTTTCTATAACCATTATCACCCAACTTTTTTCTCAGGCCATAATCTTCTATCAAATAAATAAATTTATTTATTAATTCTTTTTCAGTAAAATCTCTTTTTAATAACAGCCCTACGTCGTTGTTTTTTATTAAGTCTTGTGAACATGGAGCTGAGATGAATGGTTTTTTGCACGCCATATATTCTAAACACTTTACAGGAATCATATATCTCCAACTTCTTTCATGGGTTATTCTACCTATTCCAATATCACAATTATTGATATAAAAAGGGATTTCTTCATGTGGTTTAATACCTAAATAATGGACTTGCTTAGTCAATTGATTTTTTTTAATTACTTTTAATAATTCTTGTTCGTGTGGCCCACTTCCAATGATTAAGAAATGAGTATCTTTATGAGTTTTTAGAATTTCTGGTAAAGCTCTAATAATATGATTAATATCATAATCTCGAGAAATTTGTCCAACAAATAAAAGAATATTATTACATCCAAATTTTTCCTTTAAATCTTCTTGATTTGGAAAAGGAAAAAAACTTTTCGTATCTATCCCATTATGTTGAATTTTAAAATTCACATCTTGCAATTTCTTAAATTTTAAAAAGTACTTTCTCATTTCGGAGGTAGTTACGTAAAATATGTTGCAATTAAGGATAGATCTATAAATTCTGGAATATATTAATGAATGAAAAACCCTTAGAGGTAATGAAAAACTTTCTGTATTGAAAAAAATATCATGGGATCTAATAATATGAGGTGTTTTTAGCATTTTTGAAGCATATCCACCTACAACACTTGCATAATGATAAGCCTGATATTGGGTTAAAATAATATCCGGTTTAAAAATTGGCTTTAATTTAATTAGGAATTTAAGCATATTTTCAAAATGAGAAAAAACGAGATTAAATGGAATTTTTATAAGAGGACTTGAATATTTTATGTCTACATCAAAATCTGAAAGCAATTTCAAATTTTTTGAACTTGACTTTCGACTAATCTTACTAAAAACTCCTGGAGATAAGACTAAAATCTTATGACCTAGTATTGCGAGATTTTCAACTATTTTATAAGCATTAATTGCACCTGCTCCAATACTAGGTGGAAAACCATGTACAAAATATAAAATATTCATTATAAAGAAGAAAATTTAATGTTTTACGTTTTATTTTTAAATTATATTTAAAGATAATTAAATTTAGTTATATTTCAGTAAAAATTAAAAATTATCTTTAAAATATTAGTTATTAACGATATGCAAGGCGATTATCCAAGATTTTAAGAAAATAAAGATTTTCGGAAAAGCAATGAAATATTGAATAAATTTCTTAATAATGTAAAACTATTAACTATATTATTTTAATTAAAATTAAATAGCAGAATAACTAAGTATATTTATCAAATTATGATAAGTTATGTAATTTTGATATTAATCGTTATTTTTATTGCTTTTTTTGCTTCTTCGATTATAACCTTTATTTTTTTTAAGATTTTCTCTATAAATTTTAAAGAAAATCTATATTTGATAATACCTATTTTATGTATTGGTATATGGGCTTTATTATTTTTAAGGAAAAGAAATTTTATATTAAATGATCTTTACCAGGAAGACTTTATGATCTATTATCTTTCAGGAAAGCAAATTCTAAGAGATGCATCAAAACTTTACACATATGATTATGAAGGGTATGATGTTGGTTACGTTTATTTACCTGCGTTTGCCATGTTTTTTTCTGTAACATTTTCATTATTTCCTCGTTTTATTGCACCCTATATTTTTTTTCTTTTTAATTATATTATAGCTATTTTGTTTACTCGAGAATATGACAAAATATTAATTCTGTTAGGTCTTAAGGAAAAAAAGTATAGATTTTTATTTCTAATTATTATATCAAATGGAGCTGTTGTATTTTTCATATTTTTATTAAATCAAGCTAAATACATTATTGGCTTCTTACTCTTTTTTATTCTAAGAAGAGAACTTCAATATAATATGGAAAATATTAAAAAAGACATTAAGTTTTATTTAATAAATTACGGCTTATTTATTTTTCTTAGTTCGACGGGACCATATTTTTTACTTCTCTTTTTAATTTACCTTTTTCACGGTATCTCTAGAAATGAATTATTTGAAAAGGAAAATATTACAAAATTTTGTATTGCGATCTTAATGTTATTCATCCAGAATATATTGTTTATTATCTATCCTAGGCTTATTTTTGACTATATTAAAATTTCTTTAAAGTGGAATGAATTAAACTTAAAACATTTTTATTTACGAGATCTCAGAAAAAAATTTATTTCAATTCCTGACCTTGCTCAAGAAGGTATTACTTTTACATTAAATATTGTTATGTATGTAGCCATTTTGATTATATTTTTAAATACTAAGTTGAGGATTGAAGAAAAATTTGCATTTTTTTCTCTTTGCTTAATATTATTTTGGAGGTTGGCAATAAGAGTAATATTAATTTTATTCCCATTATCTATTTTGCTTTTTATTCCATTTTTAAATCAAAATGAGAAAGGTATTGGTTTTTTTAAAAAAAACATAATCGTTCTAATCGGATTAATTTCTGTTTTTGGAATTTTTTTTTGGCCTAATACAACCTATATGGTTATATTTTATTCAGGATGGGAATATTCAATATTTGCTATTTTTTTTTACTTAAAGTATTTAATTTTTATTTCTATTTTTGTTAGTGTTCTATTAATATTATATTATAAGAAATACACATCTATTAATGCTCTAAACTGATAGTTTCGTAATTTCTTTGGGATATTGTGGGGAAGATCGTCTCGTAGAGTTAAAGGAGATTAGACAAAAGAGTATTTCTTTCATTATGAAATTAAAAATAACGATTTTAAAATTGATACACTCATCCTCAAAAAAAGCTATTCCCCTGAGAGCGTTATTTATTCATTTCTTACTACGAATTAATCCAATTCGAAAATTAATTATTTCAAAGAAGATTATAATTAGGAATATGGATCTTGAATTTCTTTCATTCATTATTATCTTTTCGCTTTTAATTTTCAGTGTAAATTTCATTCTTCTGTATAAAAATTATATAACTAAAGACAATCTTTACATAATAATACCAATATTATGTTTTACTTTTTGGGCACTTAATTGTATTTATTATCTTAATACTGAATTATATAGTTTTTTAGGAGTGTTCTATGATCCAGATTTTCGAGTTTTTTATTATGCTGGAAAGCAAATTTTTAAAGATCCTAAAAGGTTATATAGAGATCCACGCTATGTCTATCTTCCAAGTTTTGCTATTTTTTTTGCATTCACGTTTTCTTTACTTCCACT
>Ga0114923_10002226_pt1 | contig 13237 bp, 11 predicted proteins | sample SumtaG_FD_89578 | JGI IMG/M metagenome (GOLD analysis project Ga0114923, IMG submission 89578) | Deep subsurface microbial communities from Indian Ocean to uncover new lineages of life (NeLLi) - Sumatra_00157 metaG | ecosystem: Environmental > Aquatic > Marine > Oceanic > Sediment | place: near... | reverse complement strand
CGGCAAAGATCTTTTGGCCAGAGCGCTGCACACCGTTAGTGGTAGGTCCGGATCATTTGTTGAGGTAAACATAGCCGGACTCGATGACACGATGTTTTCCGATTCTCTCTTCGGCCATAAAAAGGGAGCCTTCACAGGTGCAGCAGAAACACGAGACGGGCTGATACGACAGGCACAATCAGGAACGCTTTTCTTAGACGAAATAGGAGATCTCAGCCTAGCCTCTCAAATCAAGCTCCTTCGCCTCCTGGACACGAGGGAATACTATCCGTTAGGCTCGGATCTGGCTAGAAGGAGTGATGTGCGTATCGTCGTCGCAACAAACCGAGATCTGGAACGGCTCACCGATGAAGAGCGCTTCAGGAAAGATCTCTTTTACAGGCTTTCCACGCACTGTGTTACGATCCCCCCTCTGCGGGAACGAAAGGATGATCTTTCGCTTCTTGTAGGATTCTTTCTCGATGAAGCCGTTCAGAAACTTTCGAAAGAACGGCTTGTTGTTCCCCGAGAACTCCTTCCCCTCCTCGAGACGTACCATTTTCCGGGGAACATCAGGGAGCTTCGGTCGATGATCTTCGATGCGGTGAGCCAGCAAAAGGGCAAAATGCTTTCCCTGGCGCCATTCAGAGATGTAATCGGACAACGGGCCAGAAGAGAAAGAGAGCTTCACCCGGAAGAATTGATCAGCTTCTCTGATCCTCTCCCGACGTTAAAACAGGCGACCCGGCTTCTCGTCAGTGAAGCCCTCGAGCGAGCCGAAGGCAACCAATCGATCGCAGCAGGGCTGCTGGGGATCTCCCATCAGGCCCTGAGCAGGAGACTTCTTCGAGAAAAAGAGACGTGAGCGGAGTTCGGCCGAAATTGGCCATCTGCTGAAAGGGCCCGCCGGGGCGCGTAGCCCGGGGCGCATAGCCCGGGACGCGCAGTCCGGGCGTATCCTCGCCAGCGTTCCTACGCTAAGCCAGTCCTCTGGCAGGGCCAGCGTTCCTACGCTAAGCCAGTCCTCTGGCAGGGCCAGCGTTCCTACGCTAAGCCAGTCCTCTGGCAGGGCTCAGCCCGAACGCGGAGCGCGCCCACCCCGCTCCGCTACCTCCGTTGATTTTGCAGCCTATCGTAGAGCTCCGTCTTTCGACCACGATCCCAGTTTGCGTAGATCTCTCTGAAGAGTGATGCGTTGAGCGGTAGAGTTGCCACGTTATGCTTCCTAACGAGCTGGAGAATGTGAGGGGCGCACTTCTCGCAGAGCCACGATTCTCCGGGCTGCTGAAAATGCTCCCTCATTTTGACGTAAATCGTCTCAAAATCGTCTCTGCCGATATTGCCAAAGGATATATTGAGAAACTCACAGGGCTGTAGATCTCCCTTTGCATTGATGTAGAATCGATCCGTACCGCCAGCGGTGCAACCGAACCTCGTGGGATCTTCCTCCATGACCTGGGCCGAAATGGAGGGATAGTCTCTGTACTTTCCCGCCGTATTGAATCTATAGACTAGAACTTTCACTCTCAGCAGGTCCGCTTCACCATACTCATCTGCACCACCCTCCAGCCATCCACCTGCAGGTTTTGGCTTAATAATCTGGATGATCGATGCTTTCAACTGTCTTGCTTTTTCTACGGACTGCTCGAAGACTCCGTTGTAGAAATCCCTTTTTGCCAGACACATGTTGAATGCCACCGGAACACCCACTCTGTGACACAGTTGCACGCCGTCCGTCATTGTGCTCCAGGCTCTACTGGACCCCAAGAATTTGTTGAAGTCCTCCGAAATAGGAGAGTGCATGGAAAACATTACAGCCGTTAGATTTAGGTTTTTCAGCTCGGTGAGCCTTTCCAGAGTCATTCCATCGCCCGTGGAGTTCACCCAGATTTCGGACCTGTTATCAATAACTTCGCAGATCCTTTTTAGACGATCGTAGACGAGAAAGGGTTCGCCTCCTTCAACGTTGAAGAAAGCGACACCCATATCTTGAAGTTTCTTGACAACCTCGACCAGGGATTCGATGTCTACATCTTTTCCAGTGTCCCTCATTTGATAACAGTGTTTACACTTGAATCGACAGGCCGATGTGATTGATATCAGGACAGTGGTACCGGGAAGTTTGGCATCAAAGGTCATAAACTTTTTGCAGGCGGTGAAAAAAGCCTTTGAATGAAAACCAGGTACATACAGATCGATCTTCGTTCTGTTGGCAATCTTAACAAATTTATTGCTACGAAACTTTGACAGAAAGTACAGCAGCCGTTTCAAAAACATAATGAATCTCTTTAGACCCATTGTTTTTTTTAGCAGCTCCCGTAGGAAATGAGTAAACACCGTCAGTTTTAGCCGGACGTTGAAGATCCTCTTTCTAAGACCCGTGATATTCTTGATGCGCTCCATATCTTCTCTTCCTCCGCCTTACACCAGATGGTTCCTCTTATACCAAGAGATTGTTTTTTCGATTCCCTGCTCCAAGGTGTGCCTGTTCATGTGACCAAGAACAGTCTTGGATTTCCTCACTGAGTATTCGATATTGTCATAAAAAAGGTTGACCCTTCCTCTCGTTAAAAGCGGTGGCTGATGCAAACCGAGTGCGCTGTAAAGGACCTCCATTATGAAGGCGACCGGATAGACAATAACCTTGGGTAGATTCATCGGCTTTCTCAGTTTGGCTTTTTGACACAGCAACTGGTAGAATCTGTGCATCGGCGCGGCCTTTTCATTGCCGATAATTATTCTCTGAGCTCCTCTGAGCCTTTTGCGGAAGGCCGCATAGTAGGCGTCAGCCAGATCGCCTGCATAAATGACGTGGAACTTATTCGTGTTGCTGCCAGGCATAAAGGGAGCACCATTTTTCACCGTGCAAAGATACTCATAAAACCCTGTGTGAAACTCCCTTTCGCCGTAGACCCATACCGGATCGAGTATTGTCAGATTAAGGCCATGCTTTCTGGCAAACTGAGCTGCCTTTTCTGTAACCACGGCCTTCGTGTCTCGATAGTAATTAAGCTTGCAGGGCAAAACACTGCCCATGAAATACCTGTAGTGCGGGTTCAACGGCGAATGCTCATCCTTGATGGTGAGGTTGTTTTCCTCTCCGTATACGGCATTGGTTCCCGCCATGATAATATCCCTGATTCCGGTTTCCATGCTAACTTCCATAACGTTCATGGTGCCCCGCACATTGGTAGCATAGAAGTCGCTGTATTTTCCCCAATCCCTGACCAGCGCAGCGTTGTGGACGACGATGTTACAGTTTTTAAAAGCGCGGATCAGTGTCTTCTTCTCACGCACGTCTCCGTAGCGAATCTCGATGTCCAGCTCCTCGAGATTTGCGAGATCGCTGGACCGACGAACGAGGCATATCGGTTTTACCCCTCTACTGCAGAATGCACGTACGATGTGACTTCCTATAAACCCTGTCCCGCCCGTTATCAATACGCGGCCCATATCATTCATACCTCTTAAAGAGAAGACCGGCGTTGTGTCCGCCGAATCCGTAGGATGTGGATATGCCGTACCGGACTGGAGTGTCCATGGTACGAGTTGCTAGATTGAGATCATCTAGCGGATCCGTAATGGCGTTACCGTGGACCTTGGACTCCCTGATGGACATCGCCACTACCGCCGCTTCGATGGCGCCGCTGGCGCCGATTGTGTGGCCGATAATCCCTTTTGTCGAGTTGATGAGAGGTTGGTTCCTGCTGCCCCCGAAAACCTCCCTAATCACTCGCGCTTCGACCGCGTCGTTGAGGATTGTACCGGTTCCGTGGGAGTTGAGGTAATCAATTTTCCTGGTTCCTTTCAGCTCCTCGAGAATTCTTTTTATCTGAACGCCAGACTTTTCCATCTGCAGTATGCTGTGGGCATCGCTGTCGGATCTGTAATCAGCGATCTCCGCATAGATCGGAGCCGATCGTCTTCTGGCATGTTCGAGCTCTTCCAGAATCATGACGCAACCCCCGCCTTCTGCGAAGAGAAAGCCGCTTCTTCGGTTCGAAAAAGGCATCGGATTCCCATCTTCAGACTTTGTCAGCGCTCCGAGCACATCGAAGCCGCGCATCGCGCAACCCGACTCCTCCCTCAAGCACTCGACTCCTCCTGCGAGCACGACTGAGACGTATCCATCTTTTATTCGCCTGTACGCCTCTCCAATTGCGTAGGTTCCTGATGCGCAGGAGGCATTCAATGTAAAGCAGTCGCCTTTTACCTGAAAGAGAATGGAGATCCATGCCGAAACGGAGTTTGGCATCATGGTCGGAATGATCAATCTGTTGCACTGCGGCAATCCGTTGCACTGCGGCAATCCGTTGCACTGCGGCTGTTGACCAGTCGCTGTGCAGGTGTGTGCGGCGTAGGTCCGAAAGACCTCTTCGACTCCAATAAACCCGACCCCTATGCACACACTGCACGGTGGTAATTCCTCGATCCTGAAGGCCCTGGCCTCTCGGATAATCGAATACCCGGCATCCTCCAGGGCAAGTTTCGCAGAGACGATCCCGATTTTCTGAACACCCTGCAGAAAACCATGGTAGCGAGTCGGGATCTCCTTCTCAGCTCGATCAAGAGGTGGAAAGGGGACATAGAATCGTGATTTAAATCGATAGCTTCGTTCAAAAGCTTCGGGTATCTTCCTGATACAGTCTCTCTGCCGAAGCAGGTTCTGAAAGAACTCTGCCCTGCCTTCACCGAGAGACGAAACGATCCCGATACCGGTAATGACTACGCGTCTCTGCATCCCAGTTCCCTAGCCGTTCTGATAAGTTTCTTTATGTACTCTTCCCGGCTGCTGTGATCCCTCGCGTCGAGGTCAATGTCGCTGATATCAATTTTCTCATCCCGTTCTTCGAGGTATTTGCCAGGGGGTTTCCCGCCGGTCATCCTGCCAAGCCTGTAAAACTTGAGACCCTCGCTTTTTGCTGCCCTTAAAAACTCTTTTTCTTTCTCCTCCTCTATGGTAAAGAGAAGCTCGTACTCTCCGCTCCCACCAAAAAAGAGAAGCGATTCGGGTAGGGAGAAGGTCTTTGCCATCAGAACACCTCTGTGTATGTAGGGTAGATGCTCAACGCAGTATCCCGTACCGTTTATCTCAGAAATGGCATTCAAGGCAGCGAATACACCGTCACTGGTATCGATACAGCAGGTAGCATATCGTCTCATGACGGACGCTTCGGACAGACGCAGCGAGAATCGACCAGCATAAGGTAAATTCTTGGCATACAGATTCATGGCCGCCTCGAGATTTCCTGTACCCACCTTACCCGAGAGGTAGATAATGTGTCCGGGAGCGGCGCCTTTTCTGAGAACAGGCTCTCCCTCCAACCTGCCAATTACCGCAGCTGTGTAGTGCCATTCATGTGATTGACCCAAATCTCCCCCGATGAAGCTCACTCCAGCAGGTTTAAGGGCTCTGGCAACTCCTTCGGAAAACCTTCTCAGGAATGCCTCGTCCCAACTGCGATCCATTTCTACCGCGTATCCGTAAAAGAGAGGAGTGCCGCCGCAGGCCAAGATGTCACTCATCGCCGCGACGGCTACATTCCATCCGAGCCGAGTCGGGGCGTTCAGGCGAAACATGTCCTCGCTTGAAAAACTGTCTATGGAAAAGAGGGTCCGCTCACCATTTATCGTGATAATCTCAGAATCTGAATCGAAGCATCCGGCAAAACATTCAGGACCTCTGGGAAGAACACTATCGATGATTGAAATGCACTTCCTCTCCTCACTCATCACTTTTCTCCTTCACGATCAGGTCCAGGCGATCCTGGGCCATCTCGATCCTGCACGGCAGGAAGCCCTGAGCATCACCATCGAACTCCACCTCCGTTCGACCGAAAATCTCGGCGTATCGACAGTAATCAAGAGCCGCGAAACTGGAATCTTTTAACTTTCTGCCCGTGTACAGCAGGCCGATAAGCGGAAGGAGATTCCAGATATCAACCTTTCGTAGACGTAAGCAGTAGAAACGATCGTCTTCGGTCTTTAGGTCGCTTTCGATCTTGCTACCCGAAGCCACAAAACGGGATTTGCCAATAGAGAGATTGATGAGTTTCTCCTCCTTCCGTTGTTCGCCGTCCTGAACAACTGTGCATTCAGCCTGGGCACAGCTCGACAAAACTCGAAGCAGGGAAACGAGGGTGCCACAGAAGTCTCCCATCCTTTTGCGTATGCCGTTGTTCGCATAGCGTGCCAAGGCAGCTCCCAGCCCGATGTTTGCGCAGCATGCAAAGTACCTGGTCATGAAACTGGTATTTGTCGCAACAGGCTTTTCCGGATAGTACGGGCCGCTGTGTCTTGCCAGGACAATCTTGCCCACACATATTTCCCTCGTTCTGCTCCCTGCAAGCGTCTTCAGTGCCATGTCCAGCCGATGAGGTATACCGTAGCTCCTGCAAAAATCCGGGCTCGTTCCCGTGTGGAAAACGCCAAGAGAGGCTCTGGAAATCCTTCTGCCGTCATCATCGTAAAATCCGTTCAGCACTCTGTTTATAGTCCCGTCACCTCCTACGGCAACAATGACGTCATAACCTTCTGTGTTGGCCCATGCGGAAAGTAAAGAGGCGTGCTCCATGCTGCGGGTGACTTCGAAGTCGTAATCGATCTGCTTTTCGTGAAGGAATGAGAATATTCGCTGAAATCGGCTTCTGCTCTTTCCGTTTTTGGAAGCCGGGTTTAGAACCAGGAAGTGTCTCATGAACTCTCCTCTGCTATGCTCTCGAAGGCTTTCAAAGCGCGCTCAACGGACCGATCTTTCAGGTTCGCTTCGGCGATGAGGCGGACTCTTCCCATGCCCTGCGGAACAGAGGGCGGAACGAAAGGCGTAGAGAGGATCCTGTTCTCATAGAGCTGTTTGGAGAACCGGATTGTCTGCTCAAAGCCTCCGCAGGCAACCGAGGTTATCGGTGCAGTTCCGGCGGCCAGCGGAATTCCCAGCGATTCGAGGCGCCTGGACACGAGGTTCTTGTACTGCCACATCTTCACGCTGATAACAGGAAACTCCGTTTCGACTATGTCTAGAGTTTTCTCTATCCCCAACAGAATCGAAGGCGGTAATGCCGTTGAATAGATGAGGCTGGAGCATGCATAGCGCAGGTAATCGATCAGCTCCGCCTTCCCTGCCACCATCCCGCCGAAGTTGGCCAACGCTTTTCCCAGCGAAGCCGTGTAGATACCGGTGAAGCTGGTGATGTTTTTCTTTTCGAGAATTCCCCTGCCTCCGTTGCCGATGACCCCGATCCCATGTGAATCATCTATTACAGGAATCGCGCCGTATTCGTCACACAGCCGAACGATCTCATCAAATGGAGCGATGCTGCCCTCCGTTGAGAAAACGGATTCTGTTACAACGAAGACCTGCCTGAAGCCCGAGGTCTGCCGCAAGATCGTTTCCAGATGCTCGATACTGTTGTGTTTAAAAGGGAGCACTCTGCAACCTGCCGTCTTTACACCTCCGATGAGGGAGGAGTGAGCATAGTGATCCACGACAATGGCATCTGCCCTCTCTACAAGGACCGAAAAGATACCTGCATTCGCCTGGTAACAGGAGGGGAACAGGGTCGCATCCTCCAGCCCCACAAAATCGGCCAGCCGCCTTTCGACTCTTCCAAAGACGTCGACATAGCCTGTGGCAATGGGGGTGCCGCACATGGACGCACCATACTTTTCGACCCCCTCGATCATTGCTCTCTTTATCCGCTGGTCACAGGCGATGCCCAGATAGTTGTTAGAAGCGAGATTGATGAACCGATCGCCGTTCATAATGAGAGGATCTTCGAGACCGGACTCTATGACGGGATAGTAAGGATTGAAGTTGAGCTTCTCTGCCACGCTCTTGTCAATTGTGAGGGTTTTGTAATAACTCTCTACGCACATTTTAGGCTCCCCTTATTTTATGAGGCTTGCAGCTGCGGGTATCTCTCTCTGAGATTGATGAAAATATCAGAGACCGTTTTGAGGCGAGAGAAATCCGTCTCATCGAGAGAAATGGAAAACTCCTGTTCCAGCTCAAAGAGAATCAGCAGGGAGTTCAAAGAATCAACAGCCAGATCTCTTACCAGCTCACTTTCAGGTGTGATATCAACATCCTGTTTCTCTTCCACATTGTCCCTAATGATCGAGATGATCTTTTGCTCGAAATTCATTGTGTACCTCCTTGGCTTGTCTTCGAATAACACCTGGTGGAGTAAGGGCTATCGCACATAACAGCGCACAAATTGCAGCTAACACATTCGGCGATGTAGCGTTGGTTTCCTGCGATTCTCCTCACAAGATCAGGTTCACACAGCAGGGGTCTGCTCAGACCTATGAAGTCCGTCTTTTGGGATCTCAAAGCGGACTCCATCTTCTGACTATCTATGAATCCACCCACGCTGATGACCGGTATAGCCGTGATGTCTTTTGCCAGCTCGGCGTAGGGAAGATTGTAGGCTGGGGTGAAGGCCTTGATCTGCTTGAGAAAGAAAGGCGCGACCAGTGCCTTCCAGAGAGACCGGGAGATACGGTGCTTTCGTTTGTATCTTGGGTTAATGCGGAGTATCTCATCTAGAGGAACACTTCTGCCTCTGAAGATATTCAACGGCATATCCATTGTGCCGTAACTTATCTCGATGGCGTCGACTTCTTTATCATTCAAAAAGCGAATCAAATTGATGAACTGTTTTTCAGAAAATTGCCTTCTGCCGTCGACACTTCCGCTTATCTTTGCCAGAACAGGGAAAGACCGACCGCATTTCTCTCTGACGCGGTCGATGACCACGTCCAGGAAAGATGTCCCGAGTTTTGTATGGGGATCTACTGCAAAGCTGTCGGTTCTATCGTTGATCCCGGGCAGGAGGAACTGATGGATGAGATAACCGTGCGCGGCATGAAGCTGGACTCCGTCAAATCCGGATTCTCTGGCTCGAAGAGCTGCATAAGCGAAGTCTTCGGCTAAACAAACCACTTCTCGTGTAACCAGTGCCCGCGGACGATGATCGAAGCAGGAGGATCGCTTGGTCGAAGGACCTACCGTCTTCTGTCCCGTGGACTCGGGGTCCGTCTGTCGCCCTGCATGCGCAATCTGCAGGAAGATACGGCCCCCCCATCTGTGAACCTCATCAGTCATCTCTCTGTAGAAGGGTATCTTCGAAGCCTCGTCTATGCCCGCCTGCCGGGGTTGCATGGCTCTTCCATTTTTCGTTACGAATGCAAACCCCGTTATAATTCCCCCGGCGTTATTGCGGGCCAATTCCGAATAGTGTTTACCATACTCTTCAGTGGGAAAGCCCTTCTCGTTGCACATACCCTCATACGTTGCAGAACGGATGATTCTGTTTCTCAAGTTGGTATGCCCTATATATGCCGGCTCGAATATTTTCATCGCTCTGAACTCCTCAACCTAGGCCTTCGCATTTTTATGAAGTAGAAACAAAAAGCTGACCGCGACATAGGAAACGATAAAGAGGCGTAAGGCCAAAGAGGGATTAAAGAGAGCAATCAATGCTGCCTCTGTGCAGACACATGCTTTGAAATTGACACTCAGAGAAGTGTAGGTTGCTCTGCCAACAGGTTTCAGATAGAACAGAATCCCTGTCCAAATCTGGAGCGCCACAGCGGCTGCTCCGAGGAGCACAAACTCAGGACTGACACGGGAGGGAAGGAGACCTGTGAGCCTCAATGAGAAGAACGCGAGCATGGGTAGAAAAGCAGAAGCGATGGCGGCCGTTTTTCTACCCATGCTCGCGTTCTAGAAAAGCAGAAGCGATGGCGGCCGTTTTTGATTTTTCGAGGCCCCAGAGGACAACTACCGTCTTCTTTCCGGCGCGTCTGTCACCTCTGTAATCCTTGAAGTAGGTGTAGAATGTCATCACGCCGTTGACAATCCAAAGAAGTATCAGGATCGGGAGTATGGTTTGGAGCAGTTGAAATGTGTCAACGGCCCTCCGGATGCAAAAAATCCGTAAAGAGTAGCCATGGAGATCATGATGCCGAAAACGATGTTGCCGAGGACACCGTGACCTTTGGCGGTTTCGTATAGAACGTTCAGGGCGACCCCGGCGATGAGAAAGATGACGGCGACAGGCTCCAGGTAGAACCATGTAACATAGAACGAAAGGAGGATGAGGAACACAGAAAGGAATACAGCATTTTGTGGGTTCAGCTCACCGGTAACCATGGGTCGCTCAGGAGCGTTTATTCTGTCCTCTTTCAGCCCAAGAAAATCATTGATCACCTGGTTTATTCCCCAGCTCAGGAAGGCGAGTGTGAGAATGACGAGCTTCTTTCTTGGTTGTAGAGCCTGCCCAGCTCTCACTGCGTGTTCGTAGTACGCTACTCCGATCCACCCCGCTATACCGGTGACAAAAGAATAGTAGAGCCGCATGGATTTGATGTACTGTTTCAGAAATCGCAGCATGGTTTGACTCCTGAAAACCAGTAATGCAATACACGTGCCAAATACCGCGTGCATATATTTTCTTTCTGTGCAACAAGTTAGCTGGCAAAGATAATCGAATCGGCTCTCTAATGACCTGCAACTCTAGTTGCAGCCATTACGTGCTTAAAGACATTCGTTGCAGGCACTTGAACTGATACCCCTTCATGCGCACAATAGGAAGTAGACGGGAAACATGAAACCGTTGGAAGAGGAGGGCACACATGGCTAAAGAGGTGAAGTGGGGCGTCATAAGCACGGCCAATATCGGCATACAGAAGGTCTTGCCGGCTATGCAGCTGGGTGAGCTGACGAACATCACGGCCATAGCATCGAGAAATCTCGAAAAGGCAAAAGAGACGGCAGAGAAACTCGGCATACCCAGGTACTACGGCTCCTACGAGGAGCTGCTCGAAGACGATGAGATCGATGCGATCTACAATCCCCTGCCCAATCATCTTCATGTTCCGTGGACCATCAAGTGTATGGAGGCAGGGAAACACGTTTTGTGCGAAAAACCCATTGCGCTGACAACGGGGGAGGTGAGAAAGTTGATCGAGGTTCGGGATAAAACGGGGGTCAAGGCCGGAGAGGCTTTCATGGTCAGAACCCATCCTCAGTGGCTGCGAATCCTGGAGATGATCAAAAAGGGAGAGATCGGTGAGCTCAGGGCGATCCAAGGGTTTTTCAGCTACTTCAACCGGGATCCCAAGAACATCAGAAATATACTCGAGGTCGGAGGTGGAAGTATCTGGGACATCGGTTGTTACCCGGTGACCACTTCACGGTTCGTTTTTGGGGAGGAACCCCGACGAGTCATCTCGGTGATAGAGCGGGACCCGGAAATGAAGATCGACCGTTTGGCCTCGGTGATAATGGATTTTCCATCAGGGCAGGCAACCTTTACCTCATCGACCCAGCTCGTGAGGTATCAGAAGATGATTTTTTTCGGCACGGAGCGACGCATCGAAATCGAGATTCCCTTTAACGCGCCGCCGGACCGCCCCTGCCGGATCTACATCGACGATGACATTCAGGGACTGGAACAGGCAAAAGTGATGGAGATTCCAACCTGCGACCAGTACACGATACAGGGCGAAGAGTTTTCAAAGGCTGTTCTGGGAGAGGGTGACGTCCCGGTCCCCCTGGAGGACGCGTTGAAGAACACCGCCGTCCTGTCGGCGATCTTCCGATCCGCAGAGAGCAACTCCTGGGAGACCCCAGAGATCTGAGTATTCAAATTCTACCCAAAAACCCACAGGACTTACCATGAATAAATTCGGGGATTACGCTAAAGGCGTGATCCAGATGACGACATCCAGCCTGATGTTCTCGATTATGGCGACGCTGGTCGTCTACGCGAGGCATATCGATTTTTTTACAACCGCTCTCTATCGGTTCCTTGTCGGAGTCTTTGTTCTGGGTACCCTGGCGTTGTTCCGGCGTATCAAACTGGATTACAACAACAGCAAAGTCCTTTTTCTCAGAGGCTTTCTGGGCGGTATCAGCGTGGTCCTCTTCTACCTGGCTATCATAAAGCTCGGTATCGCCAAGGGTACCGTGATCAGCTTTACCTACCCTGTCTTTGCGACCACCGGGGGCTTGATCTTTCTCAAAGAACGGGTCAGGCCACTGGTTTGGGTGTTCATGATCTCCGCCCTCGTTGGCGTAACGCTCCTTACCTATGAGGGAGAGTCAAATATGCTACGCCTGGATCTGTGGACCCTTCTCGCCTTTGCCGGGGCCGTCATCGGGGGTCAAGCCCTGGTGTGCGTCAAACGTCTGACCAGGACAGACTCGAGCTACTCGATTTACATGTCCCAGTGTCTGATGGGTTTCTGGCTGGTCGTCATACCGGCCAACCTGATTCCCACGAAAGTCGGCATGTGGGGTATCATTATTCTGCTGGCCATCGGTCTCTCCGCGATCCTTGCACAGCTGTTGATGAACTGGGGTTTCGGAAAACTCTCGATACCAACGGGATCACTCCTCGGGCTCGTGACACCGGTGTGCAACGTCTTTATAGGAATCTTTCTCTTCGGCGAAATCCTCGGGCCCTTCGAGCTTCTGGGTGTGTGTCTGGTACTCGCCTCCTGTGTGGCGATCGTATGGGGCGATCGGGCTAAGGCTAAGGCAGCACCACGATCTTGATCTTCAGTACACGAGCCGGATTTCCACTCTGCGATTGTCCCTTCTGCCCTGCGGAGTCGAGTTATCAGCCACGGGCTCGGTTGCCCCGACGCCCTGTGTAACGATCACGCTCTCATCCAATGCAGACAATAAAAGCAGCGAATGCCGGACAGTTTCCGCACGCTCTCTCGAAAGAATCAAGCATGATTCCTCCGTTCCTATAAGAGCGGTGTGTCCGGTAATAATGGTTCGATTGGGTGGGTTTCGCTCTATTATGAGGACTATTTTTGTCAAGCTCTCTCTCTCATCTGAAACGAGTGCGGACGAGTCCGGTGGAAAATGAATCAAGTAAGAAGCCGGTGTTTCTCGTCCACCTTTTCGTATCTCTGAGCTCGCTTCGAGTCTCTCGTCAGCAACAGACACCCATCCCGCGACCTGCTGATTCTCAGGTTTTTGACTCTCGGCAGCCCTTTGGCCGGCATCCGCTTTGCCCCGCCCCCGAACAATTGGAGCGAGGACAGAGTAACCTGCAACCAATAATGCGATGAACAAAACACAGGCAACGGCGTACCACAACAGTTTCTTTCCCCGATGCGGGTGATCCTCGTCCAATTCGCATTCCTCCCGAGGAGGAATCGGTGCCGGAGGTTCCTCTCTTTCCATCTTCCCTGGCAGCCTCACAGTAGGAAGATCCGGCCGATCTTCCGCCTCCAT
>Ga0114923_10002225_pt1 | contig 13238 bp, 13 predicted proteins | sample SumtaG_FD_89578 | JGI IMG/M metagenome (GOLD analysis project Ga0114923, IMG submission 89578) | Deep subsurface microbial communities from Indian Ocean to uncover new lineages of life (NeLLi) - Sumatra_00157 metaG | ecosystem: Environmental > Aquatic > Marine > Oceanic > Sediment | place: near... | reverse complement strand
GTGAATTTATAGAAAAAATCAAACAAGCTATAGCGGATCTGCATAAAGGAAAGTTCATCTTAATATACGATGATGATAAAAGAGAAGGTGAAACAGACCTAGTTGTGGCATCAGAATTTGTTACACCAAAATCAATAAGAACAATGAGAAAAGATGGTGGCGGTCTTATTTTTATAATGACTTCAAAAGAAGTTGCAAATAAATTAAAGCTTCCTTTTCTAGCAGATATGTACTCACATATTGATGATAAATACCCAGTTCTAAAAGCACTGGTTCCAAACGATATTCCCTATGATTCAAAATCTTCTTTCTCACTTTACATTAATCATAGAGAAACCTTCACAGGCATTACTGATATTGATCGAAGTCTCACAATGAAAAAATTTGCTGAGCTTACAAAAAAAGTAGATACTCTAAATGACGGACATGCAACAGTTATGTTTGGAAAGGAATTCCGCTCACCAGGTCATGTCCCAATATGCGTTGCTGCAGAAAAACTACTTGATAAAAGGAAGGGACATACTGAACTAGTTGTTTCCATGATGATAATGGCAAATCTTTCGCCAGTTGGTAGCGGCTGTGAGATAATGGGTGAGGATGGACGAGCATTACAAAGAGAGGATGCTCAAAAGTATGCTAAAAAGCATAACCTTGTTTTTTTAGAAGGAAAAGAAGTTATTGAAGCGTGGAAAAAATGGTCAAAGTAATGGCGACAGGAACTTTTGATCTATTGCATCTTGGCCATATTTATTTTCTAAAAGAAGCGGAAAAATTAGGTGATAAATTAGCAGTAGTTGTCGCAACCGATTCAACTGTTAGAAGACTAAAACATGAACCAGTAAACACTGAAGAAATTCGTCTTAATCTGATTAAAGAATTGAAAGTTGTTGATGAAGCGTATCTTGGTCACGAAGATGATATGTACGAAATTGTAGAGGAAATAAAACCAGATATTATCACACTCGGTTTTGATCAGGTACACGATGAGGATAAAATAAAATCTGAGATGAAAAAAAGGAACATTGAGGTTAAAATTGTAAGGCTTTCAGAGTATAAAGGTGGAAGTGACCTTGAGGGGACTCGCAGAATAATTGGTAAGATCATTTCTGCATATGAATTTCAAAAAAGTATGGAAAGAATCGAGGAAAAATGAAAAAAATAGGTATTGCCGATACAACATTTGCAAGGTTTGATATGGGCGCATCAGCTATCGATGAATTAAAATCAAATGATACTGGTTTTAAGATAATTCGATACAGCGTTCCTGGAATAAAGGATTTGCCTGTTGCATGTAAAAAACTTTTTGAAGAACAAGATTGTGATATAGTAATGGCACTTGGAATGCCAGGATCAAAACCCATCGATAAGCAGTGTGCCCATGAGGCAAGTACTGCACTTATTCAAACTCAATTATTGACAAATAAACATATTCTTGAAGTTTTTGTTCACGAAGATGAGGGAAAAGATGAAAATGAGCTTGCTTGGCTTGCTGACAAACGCTCTCGTGAACATGCTTTAAACGCTTTAGATTTAATTTTTAGACCTGAAAAACTTGCTAAGAAAGCAGGTAAGGGACTGCGAGAAGGATTTGAAGATGCAGGCCCATTGAAAAGTTAGGGAGGAAATAGAAAATGGTAGAAAAAATAAGAATTGGAGCTGTTGTATCCGAGTTCAATTACGATATAACAATGACAATGCTTGAGAGAGCCAAAGAACATGCACATTTTCTTGGAGCAGAAATAACACAGACTGTGAAAGTTCCTGGTGTTTTTGACATGGGGCTTGCGATAAAAACACTACTTGAAAGAAAAGACATTGATGCAGTAGTAACACTTGGAGCAGTAATTGAAGGCGAAACAGAGCATGACGAAGTTGTAATTTCGCATACGACAAGAAAAATAGCAGATCTCTCCATAGAATACAACAAACCAGTTGGACTTGGAATTTCTGGACCTGGAATGACAAGGCTCCAAGCAGAAGATCGAATAGATCGAGCAAAAAATGCTGTAGAGGCAGTTGTAAAACTACATAAAAGGTTAAAACTCTAATTCATAGTTTTTGCTGGATGGTAATCATATTCAATTGATAGAATTGGGAAAAAGTTATTTTTAATGATATATAAATATTTACACAATAGGAAGTATTTTACTTATCAATCATCTTAAAAATAGATGGTAAATGGATAGTATATGAACCATCCTTCTGAATAATTATTGGTTCTTCTTCCAATAGTCCTTTAAGGTCTATTTTGTACTTACCAGGTTTTTCAATATCTATCGTTTCAGGTGTTTGGAACTTTTCTGCTTCAGCTTCAACTCTTTCAATAGATTCTTTTCGATATTCTTCATCTGTAATAATATCAATATTTTCTTTAGTGTCTGGGACTATTTTTTCCTTTTCAAGATGTTTTTCCATTACTTTACGAACATCTTTTGGTTTAATTTTGACCCATTTTCCAGATTTATCAATTACATCTTCGGCCTGGGCACCCATTAATTCCATTATTGTTGAATTAATGTCTTTTCCAACTTTCTCAGTAATTTCATTTCTTTGTTGCTCGCCTAATGGCTCTTTTGTAAAAAAGAAACGATTGCCACCGCAATCTGGACAGCCTTTTAAAAGCTGAGCTGAACCTTCTTCAAATATAAGTCCACATTTAAGACATTGATGAGGCATTTTTATCTAGCACCTCGACCAGGAATTATTCTTGTTTGAATCATATCATTATCCTTTTTAATCATCTTTAATAGATTAGCAGGTCCAATTAAGGTCATACGAGGTCTTTTTGACATTCCAAATAATTTCTGTAAAAATGAAGGATTATCCGCGCCGTATCCTTCCATTTCAACTCCAATAAAAGTATCCTGCTCAATTTCTCGCATTGTGTTTTCTATCAGGTGTGTTTGCTCCATTGGTGTAAGACCCTGTTCTAATACCAATATCTTGCCGTTCTTTACTTCTTTTAAAATGAATTTTAGCTTTTCATCTGAGGACAACTCACCAAGTTTTTGGCGAGATACTAGGTTAAATGAGATTTCGTTGTCTTTTTTTGTCAATCTACCTACCTCCTTCGTTTCTTTTTTCCCTTACGGAAATGAGAGACCATTGTAGAATAAAGGTTTTCTGAATTGTAACCAGTAAGGGCGCTTATCGGGACAACAGGGTGTTGCGGAAATGCAGATTTCAAGGTAGCAGGGCTTGACTCGTCCATATCTATTTTATTTGCAGCAATTAAAACAGGAAGGTTTCGTGCTTCAAGATTGCCAAGAATTGTAACATTTACTTGAGTAAAAGGATCCTGTGTAGAATCCATGACTAACAGTACTCCATCAATTCCTTCGAGCCATTTTATTGCCTCAATGACTCCCTCTGTAGCTTCTTTTGCTCGTCTTTTTGCCTCATCTTTTGTGAGGCCATATGTGTTCATAAATTCCTTAAAATCTACCTTGGTGGAAATACCCGGAGTGTCAACAATATCCATATATAATGAGGATTTTCCATTGTCAACTTTTACATCCTTTTTCCACTTGGCCCTTCGCGTTTCGTGGGGAACTTCCGAAACACTGCCCATAATATCCCCCGTCCAATCACGAAGAATACGATTTGCAAGGGTGGTTTTACCAACGTTTGGTGGACCATAAATACCTATCTTTGCATGCTTTTTTCCAAAAACTCTTTGCAATATAGATGAAAGACTACCTTTCCCAAATAAACCCATCCGATTCATCCTCCTAGTAACTAGGTTAAGTGCAAAAATAGGTATATTTTACCTGCTTTATTAATTTAGTGTTAATTTAGAAAAAAATATATTTAAGAGTTTTTTGTAATAAGAAAAACAATAGAAAATCGGAGTTATATAAAAATAAAGAATTGATTAAATAAACTATAAAATTATGAAAATCCTTAAATAGCAACAAACTCATTATCGATGGCTTGAATTAATTTGGGAGGTGCAATTATTATGACTGAGGAAAATAAAATGGATGATGTTGAACATATAGGTTCACTTAAAGAAAAATTACTTGCTGTATCTAGTGAAATAGATACATTAAAAAATTCTTTTTCTAAAAGTGCAGATGATCTGTCAAGAATACAACAAATGCTAAATGTACAAAATCTTGATGATATAAGTGGCATACTACAAAGATTTGAAAGTAAAGTTGTTGAGGAAGAAAAGATGAGAACAGAGGCAGCCGATGGCGCAAAAAAATACAGCGAAGAATTAGAAAAGGAAAAAGAGCGTTTAATCAAACTATGGGATGCCTATAAGAATCAAGAGGAAGAACTTTCTACTGCGGATAAGAAAGCTTCAGAGTATGAAGAACAGGTAAGAGTAGCTGAGTCCTCCAAAAAACAAATCGAAGAAGATTATGCTGCAAGAATTCAGACACTAGAAAATAATATTCAAGAAAATGAAGGTAAGTCAAATCAATTTGATGAATATAGACAGAGATGCGAAGATTTTGACAATGTTCGTAATCAACTGGAAAATGAGATACATGCCTTAAAAGAAGATGTTAATTACAAAGAAACTATGATAAATGATCTGAATGATCAAATCGACAAATTAGGTGAAATGCAAAATTATGCAGAATACAAAGAGAAGTACGAAACAATGAATGCAGAATACGAAAAAGAAAAAGAACGCCTTACCAAGTTGTATCAACTGTATGAGGAAACAGATTCTGAGTGTAAAAGACTAACAAAAGAAAACAAAGATTGGCAGAATTGGCATAACTCAAACAAAGAAATTTTCAACAAATTATTCGCAACATCACCACCGATTGGTATGGCAGAGGGGCCTTGGGACCAGCAACCTACAACACCACCACCGCCAGATAATCCAACAAAGAAAAAAGGTAAAAAAACAAAAAAGAAGTTAAGATTAAGAAAATAATACCTTTATCTCTTTTTTATTCTATTTTTACTGAACTAATTCCTTCCTCATTTTCAGTTACAAAAATAATGTTCTCCATATCGTTTTTAACATCATCTACATGAGTAATTAAAAATATCTGCCTAAACTTAGATGAAAGACCATTTAGTGCTTTCATAATGTTTTGTCTTCTAAATACATCCTGTGAACCAAAGATTTCATCAAGAATGATAAAGTTAAAAACACCACCTGCGCGCTCAGTAATTACCTCAGAAATAGCTAGGCGCAGACAAAGATTGGCTAAGTCCTCCTCACCACCAGAAAAACGTTCAATACCATATGAGGTTCCATTGTCAAAAACCATGAGATTATAGTTTTCATCTAACTCTAGCTCCCGATATTTACCATCAGTAAGTCTCTCAAAAAAGTCAGATGAATATGAAGAAAGTGTAGGTCTTATCCTAGAAATCAAATGAGTTCTAAAGTTAGACATAACATCAGCAAGCATTCCAAGGTGCTGAACTACTGTTTTTTCACCTTTAATTTTCTTTTTATATTCTTCCAGTTCAGAAATTTTTTCCTTGAAATTTTCAATTTTTTGTAAAACGAGTTTCTTATCACTTTCCTTTCTTTCTAAATCTATTTTCAAAGAGTTTAGATCGTCTTTCTTACTATCACGCTTACTTAATGCATCCTGATATAATTTGAAAAAATTATCAACTTGCTTTGTAACAAGTTCAAATTCTTTTTTGACAAATTTTATTGTCTTTAATTTCTCAAATTTTTGTTCTTTATTTTTCAACTCAAGCGTTTCTTTAGAAATTTCACTTTCAATGTTTTTAATTGTCGTATCGATTCTTTCCTTTTCTCTAAGTTGAGTTTGTAAATAGTTACTCTTTTTTTGAAAAGCCTGCTCTTCTCTAGAGAGTTTATCCTTTTCTTTATCAAATTCTTTAATTTGTTTCAGAAAAGTGTCAATTTCTTTTTCTTTTTTTGTAATTTCAGAATTAAAGTTAGTCAAAAGATTCTTGTACTGCTTTGCAAGAACTCTCTCACATGTCGGACATTTTGCATCAGGGCCAATGTTTTCAATCTTATCTTTCTTTGATTTTATTTCTTTTATGTCTTTATTTGATCTATCAACAAGTGTTTTCTTTTGCTCTAATTTTTTAACAAAATCCTCAATCTTTTTATTCAATTCGTTGAGTCTTTTTTCGGAAGATTTTACATCTGAATCAAGTTTAGAAAAATTAATTAATTTCTTTTTTTGCTGATCGATTATTTTTTGTCTATCTGAGATTTTGTTTTTTAAATTTTTAATTTCCACAGAGAGTTTTTCTTTTTCTTCAAATTGTGTTTTTTTCTCAGAAAGTTTCTCTTTTTTGTCTTTGATTTTTTCATAATCGTTTTTTGTTTTTGTACATTTTTTTTCCAGTTCAGCAAGTTTTTTTTTAAATGAATCTATTTTTAATTTGGATCTTTTAACTAAAGTTTCATTTTCCTTTTTTTGTTTATCAAGATTTTTTATTTCTTCTTTGTAAATATCAACTTTATCTTTTCCAGTGTCATCTGTAAGATCTTGGCTTAATTTTTCAATTAAAGAGTCTTTGTCTCTTTTATCCGATTTTACTTCTTTTAATACATCGTCAAGTGAATCAATCCCAAGCATTCGAAGAATCAAAGGTCTTCTTTCGCTTGCTATCATTGTTGAAAGTGCATTAAGCTCCTTTTGTTTTGCAAAAATACTTGTGAAAAAAGATTTGAAATCCATGCCAAGTTTCTTTTGAACATATTTTGTTACAATTTCAGCGCCAGTTGCTGCAATCTTTCCATTAACTGTTGCAGTAGCAGAGGTTATAAGACTTTTCCCAGTCATTTCTCGCACTATTCTATAATTTGCGTCCTCAAAAACAAACTCTAATTCTACTCTGCATGGATCTGAAGGTAATGTTCCAATGCGTTTTATTTCATCAGCAGATGTTCTTGCGGCAACAGAACCATAAAGTACCCAAGCAATAGCTTCAAAAATAGTTGATTTACCGACACCATTTAGTCCGACCACGCCTGTTACACCATCTGGAAATTCTACAGTAGCATTTTTGAATTTTCTAAAGTTTCTAAGTGTTAAATTTTTTAGTATCATTTACCTTCGTCTCTTGCCTCTATTTTTTCAATATAACCAATTCCGAGTTCCAAAATCATCTCTTTTTCTTTCAAATCCTGACTTTCAATAAACTGTTTAAATTCATTTGTAAGTGCATTTATCTTAGAAGTTGTAGCTTTTTTTGACTCACCTTCTTTTATCACGTTTGCCTTTATTTCATAATGAACTGCATCAGAACTTAACTGTCTAATTTCGCCAAAATCAATACCTCTGTAAATATGAGAGGGGATATTATCAAGAGTTATTCGGAATGTTTTTTCTTTTGGTTTTATCTCCTGGACTGTTTGCTTAATTTTTTTCATTATTTCTTCCAGTTTCAAGTTAGAACATTTTATCGGCTTTGAATCCATCATTTGTCTGATTTTGAGCTCAACAAATTTCGTTTTTAATTTGTCATTAGAAAGATCCAACTCAAGGAATCCTTTTTTATCAGATGCATCAGTAAACGTAAAACGTTCGATAGAACCAGAATAAAATGTATTATCTGCTAACTTTGTGTATTTGTGATAGTGACCAAGGGCAATATAATCGAAATCTTTGGAAAAATCATCTGGATTGATAATTAATTCATTAAACTCGTTCATGCTAAATATCTTTATCCCGGAAACCGCACCGTGAGATACAAAAATATTGTATTTAGAAGATTTGTCAGGCTTAACTTTTTTAATTTCATTCTCAAATTGTTTTTTTAATTCACATTGAGGTACCGCATGAATTGTTATTTTTTCATTTTTTATCTTAAAGTTAATCGTTTCATATATTGCTTTATAAATTGGATAAACGTTTTCAATGTGATCAAAAATTGAAAAGATGTGTCCGGTCTCTTTCAACTTAGGGTGTTCATGATTTCCAGCAATTATCACAAATGGAATTTTTTCTTTAGAAATTCTAAGAATTTAATCAATTGCAAAAGTAATTGCACGATTATTTGGTCTTACTGAATCAAATAAATCTCCAGCGTGAATGATTAGATCAGGTTTTGATTTAATCGCATAGTCAATGATCTGTTTGAATGCAGCATATGTGTCTATTTCCCGTTGATTTATACCATCTGGTGTTGCCTTACGGTAGGCAGAATAGCCAAGATGCGTATCAGCAATGTGTAAAAACTTCATAGCTATCGATTTCTACTTAGCTTTTTGGAAACAATATCACAAACAAGAGTAACAACATCAAGAGTTGGAGCAATTGGTGGAGCGTAAGCAGTTTCAAGCTTGCGTAGTGTCTCAACATCAAGTTGTCCGAGGATAGCACAGGCGAACATATTGATACGTTGCGCCGCATTTTCACCAACTGCTTGTGCACTAATTATCAAACCTGTGTATTTATCTACTAAAATTTTTACTGAAATTGGTTTACCATCAGGGTAATAATCGGGGAGAGATGAACCATTAAAATGACCTGTAACAACAGAAAAAATATCCTCAATTCCTTTCGTAGTTGGCCCAACAGCTGCAATCTCAACACCAAAAAACTCAGAAGTAGAAGTATTCAAAATTCCTTTGTGAAGCTCATAATCTCCACCTGCTGCGTTAATGCCAGAAGAAATGCCTTGACGGACAACAATACTGCCAAGACCTATCAGTGCTGGTTTAGCAGTTATATACTCAACAAATTCAGTGCAATCACCAATAGCATAAACATTCTGAACACTGGTCTCACATCTTTTATTAACAACGACGCCGCCAGTCTCACCTATTTTACAACCAATACTTTTAGCAAGGTCAATATCAGGTTTTGTGCCAGCTGCAATTATCAAAAGATCTGAATCAATCGTTATTTCCTCATTTTTTTCTTGGCTTTTAATAACAATCTTACTAATCTTTCCATTTGTTGATTCAACCTTTTCTACACGATGGTTTGTTAAAATCTTTACATCATCTGGGATACGCTCTCCAACAATTTTTACCATATCCTCATCCAAGTTGTTTGCAAGAATCATTGGTAAGGCTTCTACAACAGTTATTTTCATACCTTTTTTTCTAAGGTTATCAGTCATTTCAAGGCCAATTAGTCCAGCACCAACTATTGTGGCATTACCATCTTTTTTAATAAAGGATGAAATGTTTTTTACATCGTCAATTGTTCTAACAACAAAAACTCCATCAACATCAACGTTTTCAATAGGAGGGATAAAAGGCTTTGCACCTGTAGCAATGATTAAGGTATCATATGATTTTTCAACTACGTTATTTCCTTTTTTTGCTATTATGATCTTTTTTTTCGCATCAATTTTTTCAACAGTTGTCTCAAGATGCAAGTCAATATTTGCTTTTTTAAACCAATCCTCAGAAAATTCAATTAAATTGTTAAAATCAGCTATTGTTCCAGAAATAACATATGGTAGCCCACATTTGGAATATTGAGGATATTCTCCTTTTTCAAAAATTGTAATTTCTGCTTTTCTATCTGTTTTTCTTACAAATTGTGCTGCTGTTCCACCGCCGGCTCCACAGCCTATTATTGCAATTTTTTTACCTTGGTTCAAATAAAATCTCCCATTTCGTCTAATGATGTTTATTTTTTAACATTTTTGATATAAGTAGCTACAATTTATTCAAATAGTGTACAATGAACAACAAAAGATAAATATAATGAGTCATAAAATAGGGATATAGATATAAAATGTTAATATTATATTACTTGGGACGAGGCTAATGAAAAAATCAGTTGATACAGAGGAGTTTATCGAAAATACAAAAAAAGATCTAGAAAAAAAAATTAAGGATATGGTAACCGATAAACATATTTTATCAGCTTTAGAAGGAGGAGATCGATTACGTGCTTTGCTTTCTCAACTTGCGTATAAAGCTAGTACTCGAGGAAAAGAAACTTCTCAACGTTATCAAAAAGCACTTGAAGGATCAGTTCTAATTGAACTAGCACATGGTGCATCTCTGGTTCATGATAATATAATCGATGATGCTAATGGAAGGCGAGGCAAACTTTCAATTCAAGTTAAAAAAGGTGTTGCTAGTGCTCTTCTAACCGCACATAAAATGCTAGTTATTGGATTTAATGTTTCATTGACGCATGGAGATGAGTGGGCTAGGCTATATGTTGATTCATGGGATGGAGTTGTAAGCGGTGAACTCGATGAAATTAATCTCAATAAGAATAATTTTAACAAAGATGTGACATCCAAAAAATCAAAGAAACTTGATGCATCTAATGAGGTAATATATCTTAAAGATGCTACACTTTTTTCTGCAGTATGTAAAGCTGGAGCTCTTGAAGCAGGAGTGACAGGTGATGCCCTTAAGGTATTTGCAGATTATGGACGAGAAATTGGACTTGTATATCAGCTCGCTGATGATCTCATAGATTTAGCAAATGGGGAATTGAGAGAGAGCGTCATTACTCTCTTTATAAAACGACTAGAAGTTATAGGCACTAAGATAAATGCTTTGAAAAAAAGAGAATTAAAAAAGACATTAGCTAAAAATCAAGGAAAAATTTTAGATATTTATATTGAAGAGATTGATAAACATATTAAAAAAGCAGAGAAATTAGGGAAATCAAAAATTATACCAAACTCTCCTTATAAAAATCTGCTTGCAGAATTTCCAAGATACATAGTAAATGATATGCTAAAAGAAATTGAAATTGCAGTATAGCCACTAATTTTTATTTGTTGATTTAAAAACTAATCTAAGTCTTGATAAAACTAGTATGAAACCTATTAATAAAAGTAAGATTGAAAGGTAAAATGGAATTCTATTTTTCTTATTTTCTTCAATATCAATACTCTCAATAATCAGAGGTGTTTGACCTTTGATTAATCTATCACTTATTGTAAATGATTTTTTAAGATTTTCAAAACCAAGTTCATAATCGTCCTGTTCAAAGTGTTTAACACCTTTTTCATAATAATCATTAGCAATGGAACTTTGTTTTCCAATAGAATCTGCTGCATCAATTCTTGATTTGCAAATATCTTGTGCAATATCAATAATCCTTTTGCCAAAGCTTGTTGATCCAGTAATCTCTTCTAAATCAAAAAGAGCGTTTTTCATCTCATCTAATGAATGTGTAAAACTTGTATTCCATAGAGTGCCTATTACAGAAACTATCTTTTGTTTGCTATTTTGAGTAGAAATCTTACCTGCGTCTAACCACATTTCTTCTGTCAAAAAAGCTTGTTTTTGCATACCCATATCGATAATTGTCAGAAAATCAGACACATCGACATCATCTGAAATTAAATCATTTGATATTTTTTCTAGAAATTCAATATCGTTTAAAAACACATTTTCAATTTTGCTAAAGTTTTCAGCTAAAGATTTGTGATCATATGTATCAAACAAATCCAGACTTACTTGAGCTGCTTCACCTGTTTTATAAGGTTCATAAATTTCATTATTACATATATGAAATGGTACATAAATTGATGAACATGCACGGTTTGGAGAGAACCATCCAGAACTCAAGATCTCGTAATTTTTTTCAGGGATCTTATAAATTGCAACAGTTTCATACTTACGAGTATCTTCGCACATTGGTCTAAGACCATCAAGATCCTCCATATCAAATCTTGACCATTCTATCATGTCTTTTATGGTTATGCTACCATAATGGGGTTGAATATATTCGAGCATCTTTTCTTCCCATGCTTTGTAAACATTGGTTACTCGAACTTTTGCCTTGTTTCCATCAATATCTAACAATTCCACGCTAAAATACCCAACTGTTTTTCGCTCTCCTAAATTGATTTTAGTTATAACATTAAAGCTATTAAATTTTAGAGCATGAACAGCAGAAATTGGTATCACGGAGATAAAGTTGTCACCAATTTCAACAATTCTCACGCCATATAGAGACTTTAACCTTACCGATTGTTTATTTCTTACATATTTTTCAATAACATTATCAAAAGATCTAGAAATCGGTAATGTGTTCAGTATTTGAGTCTTCCATAGCTCTCTGGGATAATTTGACATTACATCTATGCCATTATTGATTTCTTTTACTTTGTAACGAAATGCATCAGCTTCTATAACATAACCTTTTTTTGGACCAACAACAAACAGATTTTCTGATACTCCAGTTGCATGCATCTTTTTTACAGCCTCTTTTGTTAAAAAATCTACTGCTTCGTCCTCGGTAATTGCTTTTTCGCAGGCAAAGCGAATCCAATCAAAATCATCCCAAGCATTTTTTGTAGGGTTTGTCCATCTTGAATTCGAATCTGCGTTACCATAAGAGATACCGGAATCACTTAGAGACATGCCTGCTTTTACAATATTTGGGATTGTATCTCCTTTTGAGCAAACTCCGATCATTTTATTTTGAACTTTAAAGTTCATTGGTTTTCCAGTCCATGGGTGATGATAATTATATTCGTACCCCTCTGGAACAATACAAAGAACCTGTAGGCCAGGTCTACTTGGATCTCTAACTTTCATAAGTAAGTTGTAATCTCCAGCTGTTGCATCACCACAGACAACAATATCTTTACATGCTTTAACATTGAAACTTATAAGAATATTTGAAAACAAGAAAATTGCAAATATTATTGATATTAGCCTCCGCCATTTCATAAAACTGCATAGTAGTATGATAGTATTTATATAAAAAGATTAGTTGAAAAAGATTATTTTTTTGCAGGTTTCTTCTTCGTTGTGGTTTTTTTCTTAGCTGCAGGTTTTTTTGCTGCTGGTTTCTTAGCAGTTGTTTTCTTAGGTGCTGCTTTTTTGGTTGTAGTTTTTTTAGTAGTGGTCTTTTTTGCTGGTTTTTTAGCTGGTTTCTTATCTTTGGTTTCTTTTGGTTTCTCTTCTTTCGGTTTCTCTTCCTTTGGTTCGTCTTTGACTTCTTCTTTTGTTTCAGGTTCTTTTACATCTTCGGTCTTTTTTTCTTTCTTTGTTGATTTCTTTTCTTTTTTCTCTGGTTCTGTTGTCTCTTCCTCTTCTTTCTTCGGCGCCGGTTTCTTCTCTTCTATCATGATTGTTGGTTGAGAGATTACTTCAGTTTTGTGGATCTCTATTCTTTTTACAGGGTACAATTTTTTACAGTTTTTATAGATATCGCTGCCCACCTTACCATCTAAAATACTATTTACAAATTCAGATAATGTAGTAGCTTTTGCTTGATCGGTTATTGTTTTTTTCATAGCTTCTCTGATAACTTTTCTCTGTGAGTTCTGAATACGTTTGTCCGTTGTTGCAAATGGTTCACTCTAAGAATTGCACCATCTCTAGT
>Ga0114923_10002224_pt1 | contig 13239 bp, 11 predicted proteins | sample SumtaG_FD_89578 | JGI IMG/M metagenome (GOLD analysis project Ga0114923, IMG submission 89578) | Deep subsurface microbial communities from Indian Ocean to uncover new lineages of life (NeLLi) - Sumatra_00157 metaG | ecosystem: Environmental > Aquatic > Marine > Oceanic > Sediment | place: near... | reverse complement strand
CCCGGTCCGCCTCTTCAAAGCTCTTCCAGGCCGATTCATAGATATTAATAAAATCATCGATCTTACCGGGGTTCAGTCCCTGGGGATTAATAGATGAAATTGTGGGGAGCTTATCAAAATGGGTTTCGATAAAATTCGTTATGGATTCGACGGAATTGTGTTTATTTAAAACCGCGTTAAAATTGACATTTTTCTTAAAATAGTCCGGGTATTTGGCTTGCAATGATTTTACATTGCCGAAGATTTTGTCAAATTGCGGTTTTTCATTATGATCCACCCTTAACCGGTTGCCTTCCCTGTCTCCATCCAGGCTGATCAGCAGCCTGAAATTATGTTCCTGTAAATAGTCCATGTATTTATCCAGGAGAAAACCGTTGGTGGTCATGGAGAAGACCACCTGGTTATTGGAAAAATTCAGTTTTTTTACCAGCTCTACCGTCTTTTTTATACCAGCGAAATTGATCAGGGGTTCGCCGCCATAAACGCTGATATAAAATGGACTACAACCCGATGCATTCAATTTTGAATTCAATCTCTCATTCAGGTAAACCAGGATATTGCGTATCAAATTGAAAGGGATATCGATACCTTTCCGGTTTACCGTGGAATAGAGCTTTCCATAAGCACAGTAGTGACAATTTAGGCCACATTTTTCAGTCATCTCGATTGTGATTTGCCCGATATTGGCTAATTGGTATTCCACGTCTTTTCCAGTGAGGGGTTTATAATGGCCGGTTGGTTCCATACTATTTTTACAGTGAATTTCTCTTCTTTGGTAAGCCGCTTCACTGAAAATAAAAATTTCCCTCAGTTGGGGATCATAAAAATATCGGTTGTTATTTCCGGATATAAAGGGCATTAATTCATTTTGCACAATTCATCTCTTCTATCCAGGTGCGGAACCATGGGAAAAAATCTTGAAGGGGGCAAAATTTATTTGCCCCTTCAAGGATTTCAGGCTACAATTATGCCCACATAGCTACGTTCTTTGGAAGCATTGAGGTCAGGTCCCTTTCATTATTCTTAGCTTCATTATCAGACGTGCTTGACCCTCCACATGTTTCATAATAGCACATGCAGATGCAGTTTCCTTTGCCACCAACCTCAATACCTAACTCTTTTTCATTTAAGCGTTCCGAATTAAGATGTGTCAACTTAATTAAGTTTTTGACCCGTTTCATTTGAGTCCTCCTTTTACTCTTAATTTATATCTATAGCCACAAAATGAGAGGATAACATTGAAAAGGAAGAAAGTCAAATTTTATTGCTTTTGAAGGTGATTAACAAATTGACACTTATTTACTGTTCTGTTAAAATTGCATTTTAAAAAAAAGTAAAATTTCTACATACTGTACCGGTTTTCAAATTGTCGGTGGTAATGTTACACGGAGGAATTTATGAAAAAGATTTTGATTGCTGTTTTGGTATTATCGATGGGGTATTGGTTGTGGTGCGATCTTCAAGAGCATTACAAAAAAGGGGAGATCGTTCTTAAAGGCGTCAAGGAGTTTGGGCAAGGAAACGATTGGGAAGAACTGTTTTATGATCCCTATAAAGATATGGTAGTTGCCCCGGATGGTTCTATTTTCGTTGCAAATGACAGGAAACATAATATCTTCAAATTCGACAAGCAGGGGAAATTGGTGAAAACCTTCGGCAGAAGAGGGAATGGACCGGGTGATTTCGTTCATCCCGGGGAATTGACTATCCTGGATAAGAAGTACCTTGTGGTGGGAGAATATGCTTCAAACAGGAGATTCTCCCTCTGGGACCTGAATGGCAAATGTATAAAGGTAGTAAGAACCAAAACCAGTATTTTTCAACTAACCGCACTGAGAGACAATCGCGTCGCATACTATTACTACAATCAGTATGCGCAAGAAAAGAATGACTACCAATCCACTGTTTCGATTATTATAAAAGATTTTGCCGGCGGTACGGAAAAAATCATGAAACAGGTAACCCTCCTTAACAGAAGTTCGATTAAGTTAGGGCAGCGTGGCAGCGTCACTTACGGGAATTTTTTCGCTGAGGTTTACCTTGCCCAAACCATCGAAGGCAATTTGGCAATAGGAATTTCAAACCAACCCCATATCGATATCTTCACGCCAACGGGAGAATCGATACACTCGTTTGATTTGAAAATGGCGCCAATTCCCGTGAGTAAAACATATATCAAAGAATTCAAGGATAATGTTATGGCAGAATTGAAGAAAAAAGATGAAACAACAATGGATTCTTCAAGGAGATATTCTCATAACCGGGTAAAAAAGGCGTTAAAAACATTTGATTTTTCAAATCTATTCGATAAGTACTTGCCCTTATATAAGGAAATATTGGTAGACAGCGAGGGCAACTTCCTGGTTTTTAAATTCACCGAATGCCGGAAGAATTGCACTCCTTTATTCCAGGTCTACTCCAAAGAGGGCACGTTCATATGTGAAACCAAATTGAATAAGGGGAAATATGAACTGGAGATCGACCGGCGTTTTAGGAAAATCCGCTTCACCAGTGAGGGCGTCTTCGGACTCCTTATGAACCGGGGGGATGAAGACGAAATCTTAAGGCTGGTTAAATCAAACTATCCCCCTGCCCCTTAAATGAGGAAATGATGAAAAAGATTTTGATTGCTGTTTTGGTATTAGCGATAGGGAATTGGGTATGGTGCGATCTTCAAAAGCATTATAAAAAAGGGGAGATCGTTCTTAAAGGCATCGAGGGGTTTGGGGAAGGAAACGATTGGGAAGAGCTGTTTTATGATCCCTATAAAGATATGGTGGTTGCCCCTGATGGTTCGGTCTTTGTTGCCAATAGCAGGACACATAATATCTTCAAATTCGACAAACAGGGAAAATTGTTGAAAACGTTCGGTAGAAAAGTGTAAATTTGGGGACAGGCCAATTGTGCGACCCTCAAGACGAGGTCCCGCTTCGGTGCTCCAAGCATTATGGCTGCTTCGTAATAATCCTTGCGAACAGACGCTGCCGCGTCTTCAACCATTAATACCAGTTGGAAAAAGGCCCCGATAAAAATAATGGCCATCTTTTGTGTATCACCACTTCCCAGCCAGAGTATGGACAAAGGAATAAAAACCGGGACCGGCATGTAACGCACAAAACCGATAATGGGCTCAAACATCCGGCTCAATTTTTAACTGTACCCCATAAGAATGCCCAGCGGTGTGGCTATAACAATGGCGATAAGAAATCCCATTACTACCCGGAAGGTGCTTATGCCTATATCTCTGAGGATATTTTCCTCTGTAAACATGTGCCAGATGACTTTGGGCATATCCTCGAGGGGAGGCAGGAAAACAGGAGAAATTTTCACGCCGTGATTCAGGAATATCCAAACAAGGGTAACCCCCACAAAAGGTAAAAATCCCAGGAGAAAACGATAACCTTTTTTTGCCAAGAAATTCTTTTCAGCCATTTTTTTTTCCTCTTCGTTCGGCATACTTTTCTTCAAGCATTTGTTCAATAGCTTGATCCCGTAAAAGATTAAAAATCTCATTCTTCATGCTAAAAAAATCTTTTAGGTTTCTGGTTTTGGCAGTCCTGGGATGGGGAAAAGAGACATCGATTTCTTCCAATACTCTTGCTGGTCGCGCTGTACAAACATATATTCTGTCCCCTAACAACAGTGCTTCTTCAATATCATGAGTAACAAAAACTACTGTTTTATTAGTTTTCTCAACTATTTTTAGCAAATGTTCTTGCATCACCATGCGTGTCTGGGAGTCCAACGCTCCAAAAGGTTCATCCATTAACATAATTTCCGGTTCTGTGGCCAAAGCGCTGGCTATTGCAACTCTCTGTTTCATGCCACCTGAAAGAGTACTGATGAAAGCGTTTTCAAATTCTTCAAGTCCTACTAATTTTGCATAATGCCGGGCCTTCTTCTTCCGTTCCTCCTGGTTCACTTCTTTGCAGGTATATCTTATTCCAAAGGCAATGTTGTCTATAACTGAAAGCCATGGAAACGATGTATAGGATTGAAAGACCATGCTGCATTCGATCGATGGGTCTTTAACCGGAAGGTCATTAACTAAAACTGTACCTGAAGTCGGTTTTTCTAAACCTGCAATAACCCTGATAACAGTGCTTTTACCGCAACCGGAAGGTCCTAATATAACGGCAACTTCCCCCTTAGCAATGTCAAGACTAAAATTTTTAACAGCCACGACTGATTCAGGAGTACGTTGAAAAACCTTCTCCAATTGACGAATGCGCACAGCCTGTTTGGGTAATTTATTTCGGTGACCGTTTTTTATTGCCATCTTCTGAATCTCTATTCGCTCAATTTAATACAAGGCCTTCCTATTAATTGGTACACTAACCAGGCAGGATTTTTTGAGCCAATAGACTTGTAAAATTTTTTAAGCTCCATTCTTGCGTTTAAAAGAGCCTGACCGATCGAGAAATTAGGTTTTTTCAAGTCCTGGTAAAATGTCCTCCAAAGAATTTCCCCAGCAATCGGATCTTGTTTTATCGGTAAAAGTGTTATGACACTACCTAACGCTTCTCCTCCATTTATTAACCGGGATGAAAGACCTTTTAAATCAGCGCGAGCATTTACTCCCTCCGAACTATTACATCCATCAAGTATAAGTATGGAATCCTTGATATGATGATAAAGGCTGGATAAAGGTATTCTTTCTTCGTCCGCCATCAATTCTTCATTTGAATAATGGCCGGAAAAATGTACAATCCTAAAGCGACGTATAATCTCAGACTCATCATATTTTTTATTGATCTGATGAATCATATCTGATGTATTTGCCCGTTCAACTTCAAATTTTAAAATTTCTTCGTGGTCTGTTTTTTGATTCTTTATTGTATTCTCAATCGATTTAAGTTCATTGTCAATAAAACAAAGGCTTGAGTCTCCCCTTATTATCAAAGCTCGAAAAGAATCTTCCGTTTTATCCGGGATCGGCGCTGACATTTTAGTCTTAAAAAGTATTCTTCTATTGATTCCATATAGAGATTCATCGGGATCATCAAGTTGAAGCATTCCCAAAGCACATATCTCATTTAAAAAGAGGCCTTTCTTCAGGGTTTTCATCCAATACCAGGGGATGTTAAAATCATTCGTAATTATTGTTACGTTCTCTGAGGATATGCTCTGGCCCGATTTTTTTCTATATTTTCTAGTCATTGCAGCGAACCAATCTGTAAATGGGTTTGTATCGGCTGCGATAAGTTGATAAACCAATTGACCGATTTCTTCGATTTTACTAAAAATTTCTTCTTTCTCATGTTCATTAAATTTAGAGGGGTGAGCTAAATATCCATCTTTCTTATAATAGCGCTCACGTAATTTAGTCATTTCTTGGATGATATTATTGTATGTTTCGCAAAAAAAATCATCGAATTCAATGAAAGCCATCTGGGTAGTAGTATTGCGTTGAGAAGGATCCAAAACGCCTACCAACATCATAGCTGAATTACTCACTCGTATTTTGTAAGAATCCTTTGAAAAAATATCCTCTCTATATGGAATGGTTAAAATAATGAGAAAAATATTGTTTGCTTTATCTTTTTCTTTCGTCATATAAATTTCTCCCCACGTGCCTTAATATATGTATAACTTCATTTTGGCGGATGGATGCGACTGATTTCTGAAGCTATTTTATAAAAATCCTTCCCGGCACGATCTTCTGCATCTACAATTGCATCATAAACAATGATACGTTCACCTCCTTTGAGAATAAGACTATCATGGATGCATATATTGTTCGCCCAGAAATAACCGACTCCCGGACTGTCGTGGGTACCTTTATGCTCTTGTGCAAATTTATTTAACCCAGACAAATCAGGAACCTTCCGGGTTTGACTTTTCAAATCGGACAAACCTGGAGCACCATCGATGAAGACACAGTCGTTATCTTCAATTAAAGGAACAACAGTAGGGATAAAGTAGAATTTTGGAAAATTTTTCTTTTTGAGATAGAAATTTGCTGCATTTAAAGACCCGTCTATATGCTGCCAGGTCAATCTCAAAAACATCAACACAATGTCGGACAAGCGCAGCGCAATATCCGCCATTGCCCTGGTGCCCGATTCCCCATCGATTAAAACGTAATCAAATTTATCATTCTCCAATTCCATTATAAGCTCGAGCAGTAGATTCTCATGATATTTGGCGACAATAAAACGTTTGTCCGGCTCGGGCTTTGACGGAAATAAAGTAAAATCTTTCCTGCAATTGTCACGACCGCCTCTGAAAGCGGCAAATTGAGTCATGATCCTATGTGTGAGGTGAATTGCGTTTTCTTTAAGATAATTAGACGCCTTAATTTCTTCCATCAGGTAGTCTTGCATGCATACTTTAAGGTCTCCAATATCAGAATTGGATATCTCAAAAACTCGGTGGGACCCTGCCGAAAAAACATCAAGATCAATAAGAGCGACTTTGAAATCCAAAGGTCTCTCAATAAAAGCAACACTTTTAGTTGAAGCCAGAGCTGCTGCAATATTGGCAGAGGCGACGGTTCGTCCAGATCCTCCTTTGTAGGAAAAACAAGTAATGACTTTCATAATTTGAACCTCCTTTTTTTAAGTATTCCGGTTAATACTATCTATATAATCGATTGCCGATCTGATATTTCCCCATAAGTCAATAGTAGGGCTTTTCAGGTCTTTTATCGATTTGTAGTCACTCTCAATAAACAGGAAGAACATATACTTAAACAATAAATTTACGATTTTCTCTATTTCCCATTTTTTTGATTGGTTGATCTCCTTAAGCTGCTTTCCAATCAATTGATTTTCAAAGATTTCATCTACACTGATTTTCATATTCTTCAAGAATTCACTAACTTTCTCTTTTTTATCTTTTTTAATATTTTTAGGTAGTTTATATTCCCATAAGGTTTTTAGCGATTCTGCTTGTTGCTTAATAAAACTCTCAATTTTAGAATTTTCAAAATCACCTGTGAACTTTGTCAACCATTCAATTACTATGTTTTTCGCCCATTCCGGTTCGGGAAGTGGAATCGTTGACTTTTTGTCTAATATGTCAATATCCTGCATTTCCTTAAGTGATTTGAAATAATCCACAAAAAAGGTTTCAACTGTAGGGCCAATTAACGTTTCAGCAAATTTCTGAGATAAGATGTTTGTCAAATTGGTAATCGCAAATTCTGAAGATTTTTCGCTTTTTACAACTTTTTCTACACTTTCAAGAAAATCTCCAAAGCTCAATAAAGCAAAAATTGTACGCTGGGTTGCATACAAAACATATTCTTTTCCGGAACCTTTTTCGTTCTCATTACCTTTAGCATATGACCAGAGTTTTTCATCGCCGACTTCAAGACCCTCATCGTCAGGACGGCGGGTGAGCATATTTTTTACATGAAAATCCAGCATTACTTTGGAACTATTTATAAGCTGAAGAACCTCGGTTCTTTCTTCTTCCTTATCTAATACAGATATTGTTCGACTTAGTAATGAAGAAATCGAACGAACTACAAGTGGATAGTAGGCGTCATCTTGATATGGAGCATCACACGATTCTCCCAGATCATATCGACGTGTAAGAGTTTTATATAACTCCCTTTGCCTTGCAGCATCAAGCCCACTATTAATGATATCTTCCCTAACCAACCTGTCTAATTGGTTAGAAATTTTTGTTATTTCAGTTTTTAAAACAGTCGCTTTTGAAAGAGAACGAATAGCCGCATATTGAGATAGATGATAAACATGCTGAATGTGATCCGTTAAAGGGCCTTTTACAAAGGGCGATTCATCATCCTCTAAAGGTCTTTTCCCTTTTGGTTCTATTATATCGACAATCTCTGCAATACTTACTGTATCTTTTAAAGAATTTACCTTTTTTAATTTTCCTTCAGGATCAAATTTTAAATCCTCAAAATGACGTAAAAATGTTTTATATACCCATAAAGATGCATCATTCATTGATTGTTCAAGTTCATTAATCTTATCAATCAATCTTCCTGTAAGTTCCGAATTTTCATTTCTTATTCTCTCAAAGTAACCAAGCCAGGATATTGCTTCTTTTATGGTCTCGCATGCTGTCCAGGAAAAGAACAATCTATCATAATCATCTAAACGACACGTATCACTTTCTTCTTTAAATTTACTGGTTGGATCACATGTAAAACCTTTAAATTCATTTTTCTGGTAGACCCTGCACCTTGCTGCATATTCTAAGCCTTGCAAGCAAACGAACAATGCCACATCGCGTAAATTTTTATTGACCCAATCGGGAAGTTTTACATCTTCAATTTTTAAATCCCATTTAATTCCTTTAAGGAAATTATCATATGATTGTAATGCTAAAGACAAAAAAGATATGATTAGCATTGCAGCATCAAGATTTGCAGAGTATGCATCATCAACATTTTCTACTCGATAGTAGGTATAAGGTTCCCCTGAGAAAAAGACTATATCTTCTTTTTCATCGCCTCCTACATTTAAATTTGTCCGGTCAAGTATCCGTTTTAATGTCCTTTCAACCAGTTCAATTATTATTTTTTTTACATCATCTTCATTACTAATAGGTCCTTTAATTTCCCCGTGAGATTTAAGCCAATTACGGCTCGCAATTAATATCATGCCAAATTCACAATCCTGAAGAACGCCTTTTTTAGGGTTGGGAGGTTCCTTCCTGTCTAAAATAAAATGGTGTTCATTATCCATAACACGCCGAAACATTTCATTTATTGAATTTCTTATGTTTTCATTAATAATCTTAAACTCAACCTGGGAGCTCTTTGTAGGGTATAAAGTCTCAGCCATTTTTTCTCCTATTTAAAAAAATTTACAACAGTCCAATCGATTACATCTTCTGGTTTAACCGGTTTTTTTATAACTCCGGCTTCCTGCCAGATTTTGCTTGCATCCTTGACAAGTTTATAAATTGAACCAGGTTCTTCCGGTGTCCCAAAAATTTTTATGGTCTCCTTAAGAGCTATCAATTTGGCACCGGCAGCCATGCGTTTGAAATCTTTGATCGGTACATTATACTCCTTAGCCATGATTTTATTGGCTTCATCCGGGTGTTTGTGGCAATATTCCACTGCTTTGAACCAAGCTTTTAAAGTTCTTTTGATGCGGTCCGCCCGTTGAGGGATCAGGTTTTTATTTGCTGCTACAATTCCCAAAATAAGACCAGGTTCATCTTTCGTAGTAACCAGGACATGCCCTTTAGTCAGCTTACCGGCCTGGCTGATCCAGGGGTCCCAGGTTACTGCGGCATCCACCCTGCCGGAGGTAAAAAGAAATGCTGCTTGTCCACCGTCATCCACAGGGACAAGTTTGATGTCTTTAGGACCAAGGTTGTGTTTTTTCAGAAGGTAGAGGAGGAAAAAATGGCTGGGCAACCCTTCGGCGCAGGCGATCTTTTTGCCTTTTAAATCGGGAACGGATTTTATCTCTTTTTTTGCAATGATGCCGTCACCGCCATAGGACATATCCGAAAGTCCCACAACAGTCATGGGTACACCCCTTGATTGGGCCAGTATTACAGCATCAAGAGTGATACCGACGAGATCAACTTCCCCGGCTAAAAGAGAACTGCGTCGTGATTCGGTGTTTTCATTCATAATCACTTCAAGCCGAATGCCTTCTTCCCGGTCAAAGCCTTTGGCTTTGGCCACATAGTAGGGACCCAATCCCGGCCATGTATTGATGGTCACTTTTACTTTGGGCATTTCGGAATTACTAGCAGGTGGTGCTATTGCAGATTTTGCCTCCGCATTACTGTTCCCATTTCCACAACCCAATGTTACTGACATCATAAAAATGATCCCCAATATAACGGTTAATAATTTTTTGTTTCTCATGTTCGTTCCTCCATTTAAATGATTTTATTTATCGTTATTGAAAAATTCGAGCTCTTTTGCCAAATATAGGAAGTTGTGATCCTCTATGAAAGGATATCCTTTCCGACGCATAAGATTTCCATGCAAAGCAAAAGATCGATCACATTCCGGTTCTTTCATTAAAATATCCATCATATGCTTTGCGCTGCAGCCCTGGGTCTCGGTACCCAGTTCATTGGCAAAAATCTTGTCGGTCAACTGTGCATCATAGTCCTGGAAATAGATGCTGTGATACTGTCCAATTTGTTCCTTTAAAAATAGGATGGTTTTTTCGCTGTCTTCCGGTTTTTCTCCCGGGAAACCACAGATGCAGTAAAGATGGACCGGCATTTTTGCTTCCTTCATATCGAGGAGCATCCGCTTTACCTGGTTAACAGTGTATCCTTTTTGCATCCGTTTGAGAATCCTGTCGCTGCCGGATTCCAGTCCAACATTAATGAGAACACACCCGGTTTTCCGCATACGCTTCAACAAATCCATATTAAACTCATCATAGACCCTTGATGTACACTGCCAGTAGATTTTCTTCTCCCTTTTTTCCAATTGATCACATAAGCGTTCTGCACGATCAGGAGAAAAGTTGTTATCGCTAATATTAAAATGGGAAATTTGGTAATGCTCTTGCAGCCATTCAATTTCATCCACCAGCACCCTTACATCACGAGGGACATAAGGCGCACTTTTTCGATTACTGCTGCAAAAGATACAGGCGCCATAATTACAACCCAGGGCCGAATGAATTGAAAATGTCTGATGGGGCGATAAGTAGAGGTCATTAATATCATGCTGGAGTGTAATAAGATAGGGTGACTCCGTGGGAAATATCCCCTTTGTCTGATGATAACGTGAACTTACATCACAACTTTTATAAATGTTTTTTACTCTTTTATTAACGAGATCGTCACAAATTTGTGCAAATACATCTCCACCGCCGCTTAAAACCAAAGAGTCAAAGCATCCGGTTAACTCTTTGTTTTCAAGAATGCCCGGATCGGCAATAGAAACCGCATGTCCACCCAATAACAGGTGGGCAGGAATTTTGGCCTGTTTTAATTTTTTTGCGATAAAGATGGAGGAGATCAGTTGAAACGTATTATTTGCAGAAAACCCAATTACATCAAACGTTTCAAGTTGCAGTGTAAATCCCACATAATCAAGGAGAAATTTTTCCAGTAATGTACCCTCCATAGACTTTACAAGGGTTGAAAGATCGATCCCTTCACTGGTTATAGAAACCTGTGATGCCGGATAAAGTGTATAGGGAATGTTGTCTTTTTCAGCAAGAGTTGCCACGTAATCTTCCAGGTATTTTAATGCCTGGTGATAATCGTCAGGCAGGTAGAAACGAGTCGATTCTCTAAGAACTGCCATGGCCTGACGTAACTGACGGTACAAATCCATCGATTCAAGCCGAACCCTGCGAAACAGCCAGATGTAAAAAAGGCTGCTGAGATTATGGCAGTTGGGCGTGAAACCGAAACTTTTCATTTGCGCGGAAAGGTAAGGCAGTGTTAGTGAGGGTTGGAATGCTTCCACAAGAGGCGGGGCAAAAATTCCGACATGCAGCTTTGTCGGTTCAGTAGGCAATGGTTCCCTTCGATACACAGTTGTCTTCGAGCCTTCTAAGTTTCTCATTCTCAATCGCACCTTTCAAAAACTATATGTAATCCCAGCAATTCTAATTTTGAAAAATTTGAAATCCTACTGCATTAAGAAAAAGCGATCAATCTTCAATTACAGGACAGGGGACTTTGTAGATTCGATAGCTTGTTATTGCCGCACACTTAATGTGTATTATCATCGACACCCCAGAACCTTTTGTTATCAATGGTTTCGGGCAATTCTAGACTTTTGCCTGAAAATGTGCTATATTATTCCCATATGGCTAAAACTAAGTTGAAAAAAGTGGCAAATGATAGTCTTGTTAAATCGCTGATAAAGCGTAAAGTAAAGAAGTTGCATATTGCTCTCAGCTTTGACAGCCTTGTAAACAAATTACACCAGGTAATAGAAACATTCCCGGATAATCGAAAGGGGAAGAATATCAGCAAGAGTCTTATAGACGCGGCATTGGGAGGTTTTTCCATATTCTTTACTCAAAATTCTTCCTTTCTGCATTATCAGAAGACCATGCAAGATACGAAAGGAAAAAATAATGCTCAAAGTCTTTTTGGAATAAAGGAGATTCTCAGTGACAATCATATTCGCAATCTTCTGGATGCAGTGTCTCCGGATTTTGTATTTCCTGTGTTTTCCTATATCTTTGATGTTCTGAATAAATCAGGTTATCTGGATGAGAAGTTTCGCTCTTTTAATAATAATATATTAATAGCCTTAGACGGGACGCAATATTTTTCCTCCAAATCCATCCATTGTGATAACTGCAATAGCAAAGAACATAAGAATGGGAGTGTAACCTATTTTCATAGTGTTGTCACTCCGGTGATAGTTAAGCCCGGGAACAACCGGGTAATAGCATTAGCCCCGGAATTTATTATCCCTCAAGATGGTCATGATAAACAAGATTGCGAGAATGCAGCGGCGAAAAGGTGGATAGAAAGCAATGGCCCCTGGTTGAAGAAATTGGGGGTAACACTAACAGCAGATGATTTATACTGTAAACAGCCTATATGCGAATTAATCTTAGAACAAGGTTTAAATTTCATATTGGTGTGCAAAGAAGAATCCCATAAGACATTATACGAATATGTTGATTATCTGGCGGAAGACATCGGAACACTGGAAGTGAGTAGATGGGAGGGCACAAATCCTGTGGTTGATAGCTATCGTTTTCTAAATGGTGTTCCTTTGAGGGATGGAGAGGATACGTTGGAGGTAAATTGGTGTGAGATAATAACCAGGAAAAAGGATAGTGAAAATGAGCATAAGAGTAAGAATGATAATGATATTAACGGTTGGAAAGTAACATACAAAAATGCCTTTGCAACAGATTTTGAGATAACAAAAGAGAATGTAGCGCAGATTGTAGCCGATGGTCGTAGCAGGTGGAAAGTAGAAAATGAAAACAACAATGTTCTCAAAACCAAAGGTTATCACCTGGAGCATAATTTTGGCCATGGGAAAGGGAATCTGGCAGCCCTGTTTGCGACATATAATATTCTGGCCTTTTTAATTCACACGATATTGGAGTTAGTTGATGAAAAATATGAAGAGATACGTCAAACACTGCCCTCAAGAGAGACTTTTTTCAATGATGTGCGGGCATTAACTCGATATATCTATTTTGATAGATGGGAAGCGCTGATGTGCTTCATGATAAAGGGGCTAAAAGAGGAACTGCACAGACTACCTTTGCCTGAGACTTAACATCTAACTCCTGAAACCTGATATCTAAAAACACTCAGGGAAATTTACATTGAAGTTTTATT
>Ga0114923_10002222_pt1 | contig 13242 bp, 9 predicted proteins | sample SumtaG_FD_89578 | JGI IMG/M metagenome (GOLD analysis project Ga0114923, IMG submission 89578) | Deep subsurface microbial communities from Indian Ocean to uncover new lineages of life (NeLLi) - Sumatra_00157 metaG | ecosystem: Environmental > Aquatic > Marine > Oceanic > Sediment | place: near... | reverse complement strand
GATGGTAGCGCCCTGGTTGTACATATTAATAGCAATGCTTTCGCCTGTTTTGGGATCATTAAAGGCGGAACCGTCTTTGCCGCAGTACTGTCCTAATAGCATGCCCTCTTCGCGCATCTTGGGATTTACATACATGGCTCCGGCATAGAAACCGGCATGGAACTTATGGATCAGCGGCATGTCCATACCGCCGATAAAGCCCAGCTTGCCGCCAAGCTCTTTGCTCTTGAGCCCGGCTATGGCACCCACCAGGAATGAACCTTCATGTTCTGTGAATCCCAGGCAGGTAATATTACTGCTTTCAGTCAAGTCGGGAAGCCAGCCGTCGATTATGCCGAAGTGCACATTGGGGAAGTCCTTGGCTACTTTGCCGAGCGCATCGGAGTACATAAAGCCGACACCGATAACCAGGTTGTAGCCGTCTTCCGCCAGAATGCGCAGGAGCTGCTCTCTGTCCTGCCCTCCTGATTTGGGCTCCAGGTATTTTAGCTCGATCTCTTTGCCGAAATCCACATTATCCGGATCACCGGCAATATAACCCTTGAAATCTTTGGCCAGGTGTACCAGGCCGGCATAGGCTGAATCATTGAACGATTTGTCTCCCCTGCCGCCCACATCGAAGGCAATACCGATTTTGAATTTGGCTGCCTCCGGAACTTTTGCCTCTTCGGCCGCCTCCTTGGGCTTGCAGGATATTAGTGTAACCGCTGTAAAGACGGCTACTGCAAGCAGGCCTACCCAGAGGAGGTTTTTAATTTTTCCTTTCATTTCTCTCTCCTTTAATTATAATTATTTTCTCTACTCTAAAGCTCAAGTAGAGGAGAAGTCAAGTATATTTTTGGGGAGATTGGAGAAAATCCAAGAACTCTTCTTCTTTAATTATCTTTACGCCCAGGGAGAGGGCTTTTCCCATTTTGCTGCCCGCGGAGCTGCCCGCTAATAGGTGGGTGGTTTTACCGGTGACCGTGGAAGTTACCCGACCGCCCCGCTTTTTTATCTCTTCTGCGGCCAGTTCACGCGGCTGGAAATGGACAAAGCTCCCTGTTATACACCAGCTCTGGCCATTGAAAATGGCCGGCTGCTCTTTTTCCGGGAGCGGTTTTTTTTCGCTGAATGAAAGCCCCTGCTTTTTCAGCCGCTCAATTCTCTGTCTTAACCCGGGGCTTTTCAGACTGCTGATAATTGAGTTTGCTGTCATTTCACCGATCCCATGGATCGAGGTAAGCGCCTCGATGTTGGATTCTTCAGACACTTTAAAAAGCAATTCAATGTCACTGAAACCAGCCTCAATAAGGAGTTCGATTGCCTTCTGACCCATCTCCGGTATGGCTAAAGACTGCAGCACAATCCGGTAGGGCTTTTGCTTGCTCGACTCGATCCCCTTTTTCAGCAGCTCTACTTTTTTCCGGCCGAAGCCGGGGAGATCCATTAAAACCTCCGGATCGAAATGGTAAATATCTGCCGGATCTTTGATAAATCCTCTGTCAATGAGGACATCCAGGGTCTCCGGTCCCAGATTTTCAATATCCATCTGGTTGCGGGCGGCAAAGAAGCGGATCCTGGCCCGCACCTGGTCCGGGCAATCGGTGTTGAAGCAGAAATGATGGGCGCCGCTGCGGCTTAAGATGGTGCCGCATGAAGGGCAGGATTCCGGCATTTTCCAGGTGGTATTGCCCAGTTCGTTCTTCTCCACCAGTCTTTCAACCGCCGGGATCACATCGCCCCTTTTGGATACATTTACTGTATCGAGAATGGCCAGATCGAGAATATTTATGTACTCCTGGTTATGGAGAGTAACATTGGAAATTATAGAGCCGGCTATAGGTACCGGTTGTACCCTGGCAACGGGAGTGGCCCTGCCGGTTCTGCCGATCTGCACCTGAATATCTTCTATAATAGTGGACCCCTCAGGCGCTTCGAATTTGTAGGCAATGGCCCAGCGGGGATGGTGGCCGGTAAAGCCCAGGATTTCCCTTGCCCTGATCTCATTTACCTTTATCACCAGGCCGTCGATTTCGTAATCCAATATCTCCCTCCGGGCTTGGGCCTGCTTTAAAAAAGCCGCTATCTCGGCGATAGGGCCAACCTGCCATAAGGGATGCTCCTGCCGGATTCCTGCTAAATCATCAGCATCGATGAAAAAGCCAATATTCTTGTTTAACTTGAAGCCCAGAAGCTCCAGTTCACTCAGTATCCGGCGGTGGGAAGCTACCGGGGCAGCAAAGTAGCCCTCGTAAATAAATATATCCAGTGGCAGCTGTGCCGCTTCCGAACTTTTCACCCGGCGTAATGTACCCGAGGCCAGGTTGCGCGGGTTGGCATAGGGGGTTTCGAGCTTTGAGTTGATCTTGCGGAAGAGGGATTTGGCCAGAAAAATCTCGCCGCGCACTGTTACTGAAAGCGGTTTTTTCAGGCGCAGCGGCACCGCTCCTATGGTTTTTACATTAGCGGTTACATCATTACCCGTCAGGCCGTTTCCCCTGGTCAGGGCATGGCTGAGCAGGCCGTCACGGTAATAGAGCACAATCGAGGCGCCGTCGATCTTTTCTTCTATAATAAAAGAGAGCTCATTGGAGCTGTTGCGCCGGCACTTTTCTAGCCATTCCGTTAATTCAGAGAGAGCATAGGCTTTATCAAGGCTTAAGACCGGTATGGTGTGCTCCATCTCAGGGAGCTCTGTGCTTAAGTCTGAACCGATTCTTTGAGATGGCGAATCAGCTTTTTTCAGGTCAGGGAATTGCTCTTCGAGCAAAAGCAGGCGGTCAAATAAACGGTCGTACTCCAGATCGGAAATAGTGGGGCTGCTTAAAACATAATATTCATATTGATACTGCCTGAGCCTGGCTGACAGCTCTTCAATCTCTTTAGCGCCGCTCTCCCGGCTCATGCCGCTTACTCCCCATATTGAATAAAGGCATCTTTGAATCCACGGGATTTAAGATTGTAAAGCAAAACACCGCTCTCATCATCATTTACCGGGCCGACCATTACTTTATAGATAATGCCTCTATCCCTGCCGGCCGCGGGCAGAATTGCCACCGAGTAGGTGCCGGCAAGGTCATGGCCGAGTTTCAGAGCCAGGCTTTTGGCGGTGTAAGCCCCAAGCTGTATGAAGTAGGATTCTTTTGGCAGTTTATCGATAAACAGGGGGCCTTCTCCGGCTGCAGCCGGTTGCACAGTCTCTACAGCTTCTGCCGCCTCTACAGGAAGTCGCTCAGAAACGTCCTGGCCGGCTCTGCTTTCTTCTGCCGGCGGCCGCGGTTCGGTGGGCTCCAGGGTAATAACGACTCTTTCAGGTGTTACCTCAGTACGGGGGACTTCTTCTCTGCTTTCGGGCTCAATTTGTGGCGGCTCCGGTGTGACTAGGCCAATTGCTTCACCCTCTTCGGAGGTATAGGCAAGGGGATAAGCCTCTTCAATAAGCGGCTTTTCTTCCTGCTCAACCCCGGGCAGCGCCAATAAGGCATGCTCCGGCCTCTCTTCACCCGGCCGGATCAGGCCGGCAATAGTGCCCTTTTCTTCCGGGACAGGCGGCTGGGGAGTTTCGATAAAGACAAAACGCTCATCTTCACGGGGAGGCATAAAGAGCTTCTTCTGCGGACTGCGGGAAGCAAGGCGGGAAAGGTCGTCCTGTGCCAATTCCGTAAGTGTGCTTTCCGGCAGGTCTGGTGAGATAGAGGCTTCCTCTTCGAGCGGGGCAATCAGGGTCAGTTCGGCTTCAGGCGGCGAGGCTATCTCTTCCGTGACTTCAGCAGCAGTTTCCACCTCTTCAAGGGGCGCTTGAGCCGGCTCTTCTACGGGTTCTTCTACGGGTTCTTCTGCGGGCTCAATCTTGACACTGCGCAGCTCCATTTCCGGAATAGCCACTGTGGGGTCGATGTCCGGATCCGGATTGTAGGGCAGATCATCTGAGAGTCCTGCCATTGGCATTAATGAGCCGGCTGTCAGCCTGCTTTTCACCCTTATAACCTCAGATGGCCCGATACCAAGAGCGGCAGCGGCTTTTGCCGAGACCAAGAGGAAAATATTGGCAGATTGCTCGATCCTTTTTAAAACAGTCACCCTGACCTGTTGGCCGGTTTCCAGGCTCTCAATCTCTATGGTGCTGTTTTTGGGAAATGAATTGGAAGCGGCGAAGAATCCAGGAGTAGTGAATTCTCCGGGCCTTATCTGTGTGGCAGTTCCCTCCCAGACTTCCTGGCTTGTTATTGTACTTAAGGCACAGAAGCTGAGCAGAAAGAAAAGCATTATCCTGCGCATAAAGAGATCTCCTGTTATTAATAGTCGGCCTTATTGGCAGACTCTCTAATCATTATTTTATTGAGCCGCCACTGCTTCAGCAATCGCTTTTTCGACCAGCGCGCTTCCCAGATTGAAGCAGAGGGTCTGGTAATCAAGTTCTTCCTCCCTGCCGTTATTATCCCCGGATAATTGACCTTGATCAATAAGTTCGCCGCGGGAAACCGCTATTATAAAATATATAAGATCGGACTGCACTTCGGCAGCGGACTGCACTTTGGCAGCGGGCTGCACTTCAGGTTTAGTTTCGCTTCCAATGTCGGTTTGAATACGGCTCAGGATCAGGTATGAAGCTCCCCACTTGCCGGCTAAAGAAATTACTGTGCTGAAATCCGGCTGTTGCCAATCAACGGACAAATCCGGCGGACCCAGATCGAAAGCAATATGTTCCATTCCAAAGAGCGAATCAAGTATGCCCTCTTTTACGGGCAGAGGCAGAGGGGCTTTTTTATGGTTGAGTGATTCCTCTGTATATACGGCAAAGGTTTCCGCCCCCGCCGGAGCCGGCAGAGCCAGCAGAAAAAAGAGAAGTATAATTGAAAAGAGCGATTGTCCGGCCATGGATCCTCCTTGCGGCAGAGTCAATTTCAATAGAGCTTGACCAAATCACTACAGGAGTTTAATCTTGCCTTGCTGATGAAGAGGCTGCTGCCCTTTTTCTTTATTATTCTTTTTCTTTTATCGGATGCCTCTGCCAGAGAAATCAATAGGGCTACCGCAAAAAGTGTTGTTCTTCTCTTTGACCTCTCCTACAGTATGCGCCTCTTTGACACTCATCTTTCACAGGCAAGGATTGACCGCGCGAAAAGAGCTGCAGCAGCTCTGCTTGACAGGGCGGCGAAAAATGAAGAATGGGCCCTGTTAACCTTTTCAGACCGGGATGTAATAAGGGTGCTTTTTCCCTTCACTAAAAGGGTTGAAGATATTGTTCCGGTTATAACCTCCCTGAAAAGTCACGATACATCACCCCTGGATAGGGCCCTGCGGGAAGCGGGCCGCTATATAATAGAAGAGGGCAAGGGAGATCAACGGGAGATAATCCTGATCTCTGACTGTGTGGTGACTGAGGGCGGATACCCCTCTCCGGATCTATTCATTGAGCACGGTATTCGTCTGAATATAATCGGTTTCAAGCTGCAAACAAATCCATTCTGGGAGGCAGCGGCCCGCGCCCTGGCCCGGGCAACCGGAGGAGACTTTTTCCCGCTTAACCGGGATGATACACCCTTTCTTTACCCGCTTGGCGCTGGGCAGTCCGGGGCAAGTTACAGATCAAACCTAAAAACTCTCTTGGTCATCGAAGGGTTCCTTTTATTGCTATTGGCCGTTTTAGCGGCCTATAGCATCTACCGGATCAAACTCTGGCGACGACCCCGGGCAGCCAAAGCGGAGGAATATGTAAAATTCCTCTCACTGTGCATTTTAGACCCCGGGGGTGGGAAAAAGATACACCGCTTTTCCAGTTTTCCCGTGCTGGTAACCAGGAAAAAGGGGGGAGAGCTCTCTATAGAAGAGGGGGCGGAGCCGGCGGCGCCCAGGCGCCCAGGCTCCATGCAGGGCATAACGATTGATATGGATAATCAAAAGGCCCAGCTCAAAGCAATTAAACCCCTGCTGGTAAATGGGGTTATGAGAAGTGAAAAGAAGCTGAAGCCGGGTGACCGGATCAACTTAAGCGGCTACCGGCTGGTGGTTGAAGGATTTTTTTCTGAGAGGCTAAAGGGGCCGGAAATTAAAAAACCGGATTTAATGTTGCAGGGTGCGGCATTTGTATTCCTAATCGTCCTGGCTCTGATCCTGCCCGGAATCTTCGTTCCTGCCGGTCGGGCGGCAGCAGGTTCTGAAGCCGCTTCTCAAAGCGCTGCTGAAAAAAAGCGCAGCGTCTCTTCAAAGACCTCTTCAAAGACCTCTTTAAAGGGCGAAGACTTCGGCGCAATGGCGCCGGCACAGGGCGGCTATGACGCTGCCGCAGTGATTGGTATGGCTTTGGGGAGGGCCGGATCTTTTAAATCTACAAAATCCCTTGAACTTGTGGAGCCTGATCAAAAGCCGGAATTTTATCAGGCCGATCTGCTCTTCATCCATGCCCATCCTGACGATGAAAGCCTGGACTTCGGCGGCCTGATGGCCATGGCGGCAGGCGGCGGTAAAAGAATTGTGGAAGTGCTTTTTACTGACGGAGAATCAGGGTTGGACCAGTATCCGCGGAGAATAGCGGGAGGACTTTACCCTGCCGGAGATATGTCCGGCAGCGAGCTGGCCGGGGTGCGGGTAAAGGAGGCAGCCGCGGCTCTGCAGATTCTGGGGGCAGAGACCTACATCCGTCTGGGACTGCCGAACCATCCCTACAGCTCGGTGGCCCAGGAGTTGACTATCTCCCGGATTATGAAATCCTGGGGCGGTGAGGAGAGAGTGCTTTCTAGATTGCTGGAGCTGATCAGGGGTTACCGCCCGAAAGTGATAATCTCTCCCGACGGCCCCAGCCGGGCCAGGGAGCATTTTGAGCATGAAGCCGTGGGTTATCTTACTAAAAAGGCTCTTGCCGGCCTTAAGATGGCGGGAGATAATTTTGTTATGGGTCATTTAGTCTCTGTAGACCCCCTGCAGAGGGGATTATACCCTCATGCATTTAAACTGGAGGTAATGGGCCGCAACATTCCTTTTCGATTCCAACAGCTCCAGGCCTTGAAAGCCCATGAAACCCAGCGGGATGCATCGGTAATCGGGATTGAGGTGCGCGCCAATTTCAAAGATGAGTATTATTACCTGGAGTTCTGGGATTCAGGAATGACCCTTGATGAATACTTAAGCAAGTGATAGGTTGGGCTTCAAGTTTATGACCTATTACGTTATACAGGTGCAGACAAGGATGGAGGATAAATATCTACATCTGGCGACAAATATTATAGAAGCAAACCAGGTGCGCCTCTTATGGCCCAGGAGGAAACTGCGCATAAGACGAAGGGGTGTATGGAAAGAGTACCTGGCCCCCATTTTCCCGGGGTATCTCTTTATTGAGAGTGAAAAGATAAGCCCTGAGCTCTACTGGCAGATCAAGCGGGTACCGGGTTTTCTGCGCTTTCTAAAGGATAATCATAATATTGAACCCTTAGCTAAGCGTGACCAGGAGCTGCTTACTCATTTTTTATCCTTTGGCGAGGTGGTAGATCGGTCCAAGGTATTTTTTGATGAGAATAAACGCATCAGGGTGCTGCAGGGCCCTTTAAAGGGATTGGAGGGAAAGATAGTCAAGGTGAATCGCCGCAAAGGACGAGCCAGGGTGGAACTGGACCTTTACGAAGAGTCTTTTCAGATTGATTTTGGTTTTGAGCTCCTGGAGCCGACAGATGAAGCTAAGATAAAAGGAAAATAATAATCAAGAGTGAAGATGCTGGCGAGAATCAAGATATGGGCAACGGAAAATCAAAGAATAAAATATATATAATCGGCGCCGGTTTAACCGGTTTAACTATTGCCCGGGAGATAGAGGCCAAGGGTATTTTCGGCACGGTGGTAGCCTTTTTAGATGATGATCCGGCAAAAATCGGCACCAGCCTTAACGGTATTCCCGTTCTAGGTCCTTTAGAGGAAGTGATTGACCTGCTTAAAAGCACACCGGCAAATGAGGCGATTATCGCTATGCCCGCTGCCACCCGTGAGCAGTTGCGGCGGGTTTATAACACTTTGAAAAAGGCGGAGTTTTCCCGTATCAGAATTCTGCCCGGGATTCCCCAGATCCTCGATGATCAGCCCCGCTTAATCCAGGCGCGGGAAATAGATCCGGAAGACCTCCTAACCCGGAAGGCGGTTAAGATAAGCCTTAAAGAGAGCCTCTCTTATGTACGGAGAAAGCGGGTTTTAGTAACCGGTGCCGGCGGCTCCATAGGCAGTGAGCTCTGCCGGCAGCTTCTCTCCGGCGGCGCTGAGCGTCTATATCTATTCGGCCATGGTGAGAACAGTATCTACGAGATAACCAGGGAGCTGCGCTTGCTGCAGGAAGAAGGGGTGGGGGAGAAGGTGGATGTTGTACCGGTTATCGGCGAGCTGCAGGACCGGGATTTCATGGTCTATATCCTAAAGCGCTTGAAGGCCCAGGTGGTTTTTCATGCTGCAGCCCATAAACACGTGCCCATGCTGGAGGCCAACTCAGTAGAAGCGGTGAAGAACAATGTCTTCGGCACCAGTAATGTTGTTGGGGCTTCTATTGAGGCGGGGGTATCGCGCTTTGTCTTTATATCCACAGATAAAGCGGTTAACCCAAGCAGTGTATATGGCGCATCCAAGCTTTTAGCTGAAGAAATTGTTCTAAAAGCGGGAAAAAAGGGCGCCCAATACCTTGTTGTGCGTTTTGGCAATGTACTTGGTTCACGGGGAAGTATAGTGCCCCTGTTCAGGCGGCAGATACTGAAAGGCGGACCGGTTACCCTGACCCACCCGGAGACCAGGAGGTTCTTTATGACCATTCCGGAGGCGGTGAGCCTGGTCTTAAAAGCCGGGGGAATTGGTGAAGGCGGAGAGCTCTATCTGCTTGACATGGGCAAGCCGATCAGCATTAAGGAGCTGGCTGAACAGATGATTCGTTTTTACGGCTACGAACCGGAAAAGGAGATCAAGATCTCCTATACCGGTCTGCGCCCCGGTGAGAAGTTAATTGAGCGTTTATGGAGCGAGGAGGATTCTCCGGAAGAAACCGCTTATACCAAAATACTGAAATTAAAAAGGGCGAGAGCCATAAACGGCCGTTTAAATTCCGTGCTGGAGCTGCTTAAACCGATATGTTTCGCAGATCATGATAAAAACACGATATACCGCAATCGCCGTGAATTGAGAAAGACCCTGAGACTGGTTATCCCCAGCCTGAATATTCCGGAAGATGAGCCGGAATACTGATTTTATTCCCTTTGCCCGACCGGCCATCGGCAGAGAAGAAGAGAGAGCGGTAATCTCGGTTCTGCGCAGCGGCTGGCTCACTACCGGCAGGGAAGCTAAGAAATTCGAAGAAGAGTTTGCCGCTTATGTCGGCACCAGCTACACTTTAGCAGTCAGCTCGGCTACAGCAGGACTGCACTTAAGCCTGGAGGCTTTGGGAGTAAAAGCAAATAGTCTGGTTGTTACCACCCCCTATACCTTTGCGGCCAGCGCTGAGGTTATTCGTTATCTGGGTGCCGATCCTTTTTTTGTAGATATCGAAGAAGATAGCTTTAATCTATCGCCTGAAAATTTAGAAAAGGCTTTAGCTGAACAGGGAGACAGAGTTTCAGCAATCCTGCCGGTTCATATAGCGGGTTTGCCCTGTTCCATGGCTGAGATACTGGAGCATGCGGGTAATTATAAGCTGCCCGTTGTGGAGGATGGAGCCCACATACAGCCGGCTAAATGTGCTGAAATGGGTGGTGGCTATGCAGGCGCCCTGGAGGGTACACGGGTATATTCCTTTTACTCCACCAAAACTATTACCACGGGCGAGGGGGGTATGGTGGCAACCGACCGGCAAGAGGTGGCGGAGCGTATCAGACTGATGCGCCTTCACGGAATAGACCGGGAGGTTTGGGATCGTTACACCTCCAGAAAACCTTCCTGGTACTATCAGGTGGAGGAAGCGGGTTTTAAATATAACCTGACTGATCTGGCAGCGGCCATAGGGCGGGTGCAGTTACGAAAGGCCGCAGAGTTCCTGAAAGCCCGGAAAAGGATTGCCGGGAGGTATCTGGCAGCCTTCTCGGCGCTGGATTATCTGAAGACTCAGCAGTACAGTGAAGCACATAGCTGGCATCTCTTCTTGCTTCGCATTGCTGAAGATCGCCTGTCAATTGGCCGGGATGCCTTTGTAAATGAGCTGCAGGAAAGGGGTATCGGCGTGTCCGTGCACTTCATTCCCCTGCATATTATGCCCTATTATAGACGAAGGTACGGCTACCGGGAAAATGATTTTCCAACGGCTTTTGAGAACTTCCGCACAAGTTTGAGCCTGCCCATATATCCCGGGCTTACTGATGAAGAGGCGGAAAGGGTCATTGAAGCAGTTAAGGAGATAGGATCAAAGTATTATCAGAGGAGGAGTTATGGCGCTTAAATTCGGGACTAGCGGCGTCAGGGGTCTGGTAACGGAAATGACCGATCTTGAATGTGCACTCTACACCAGGGCATTCATTATCTATCTTAAAAGTGCGGGCTATGCGGCGGCTGTAACCTTAGCCGGGGATTTTCGCAGCTCCACTCCCAGGATATTAAAAGCGGTGGCCTTTGCCATAGAAGATGAAGGGCTGGCTGTTGATTTCTGCGGTTTTATACCCACCCCGGCTTTGGCCGCCTACTCCCTGGAAAGAGCAGAAGCCGGTATAATGGTTACCGGAAGCCATATTCCCGATGACCGCAACGGGATCAAGTTCTATATGCCTTCAGGAGAGGTGCTTAAAAGAGATGAACAGGAGATTTCTGGTTTCTATAGCCGGTTAAAAGGCGGGCTAAAAGACAAAACCGCGGCAGCGGCAGTCTTTAATGGTGAGGGCTATCTTAAGGAAGAGTTTATTCCAAGGCTGGGAGAAGCAAATGTCCGGGCTGAAGAGAGCTATAAGGAGCGTTATCTTAGGTACTTTAAGCAGGGCGCTCTTGCAGGCTTAAAGCTGGTGGTATATGAGCATTCATCGGTTGCCAGGGACATACTGCCCGGGATTTTAGCAGGCCTGGGTGCGGAGGTAATCCGGGTTGGACGCTCAGAGAGTTTTGTTCCGGTCGATACGGAGGCGGTGGAGGAACCGGAGCGCCTGGCAAAGTGGGTTGCGGATTATAGTGCCGATGCATTACTCACGGCGGATGGGGATGGCGACCGGCCGCTATTGGTGGATGAGAACGGCGGGGTAGTGCGCGGTGATATTCTGGGTATACTGGTTGCCGAATATCTGAGAGCGGATTCCATTTCCACACCGGTAAGCTCAAACACCGCTTTGGAAAAAAGCGGTAGTTTTGATTTTATAGAACGCACTAAAATCGGCTCCCCCCATGTTATCGCCTCAATGCTTAAAGCTGCCGGGGGTGGCTATAAGCGGGTAGTGGGCTATGAGGCAAATGGCGGCTTTTTAACGGCCAGCGATATGATCAACCCCGAAACCGGTGCTGAGATGAAAGCTCTGCCAACCAGGGATGCGGCTCTGCCCCTGATAGCAGCCCTGCTTTTAGCAAAAGAGCGCGGCACAAGGCTCTCTCAACTGATCGCCGGGCTGCCCCCCCGTTTTACCTGCAGCGGTATAATCCGGAACTTTCCCTCTGAGGCGGGCAGAGCCGTGGTGGGCAAGTTCGAGAAAGAGGGCCGGCTGCACGCGGACAAATATTTCGCTGCGGTTTTCGGCGCGGCGGTGTCGCTTGATCTCACTGATGGTGCCAGAATAACCTTTGCGGGTGGAAACATTGTACATCTGCGCCCCTCGGGAAATGCGCCGGAGTTCCGCTGCTACACGGAATCTTCAACCGAAGAGGAGGCAACGGAAAATAACCGTAAAGCTATAGAGATAATCCGTACTATTTTAAGAGAGGATGCAGCAGTATGAAGCAGATTGCCAGATTGGAAAACAGTATACAGGAGTATGCCTGGGGTTCTTATACCGCTATACCCGAGCTTCTGGGTGAGCCCTCTCCGGCTGAAACCCCCCAGGCGGAGCTCTGGATGGGGGCCCACCACAAAGCGCCGTCTGAGGTGATTATGGGCAAGAGGAAGATTGCTCTGCCTGAACTTATAAAGGAAGATCCTGCTGCAATTCTGGGTATTAAGACTGCTGAAAAATATAACGGCTCGCTGCCATTTCTTTTTAAAGTGTTAGCCATGGCAGAACCCCTTTCCATACAGGCCCACCCCAATCTGGCCCAGGCCATAGCGGGGTTTGCCCGGGAGAATGAGCAGAATATCCCTATTGATGGTTTTAAACGCAACTACCGGGATGCAAATCACAAACCGGAGATACTCTGCGCTCTAACCACCTGCTGGGCGCTCAAGGGTTTCCGGCCGATTGAGCGGATTGTCAGTATAATGGCACCTCTGAATATTACCGGAATAGCGCCGCTCGTTGAAGCTCTGGATAAGAATCCTAATGAGCGGGGGCTGCGCCGTTTTTTTGCCTCGCTTTTAACCCTTGATCCGGAGAGCAAAAAAATGGCTGTGGCTGAGGCCCTAAGCCATATTCAGCATAATATGAGTGATACTGAAGAGGTGGGTGAGCCTTGCCGGCACTGGGTTACTAAGCTGAATAAGAGATATCACGGAGATATCGGGGTATTGAGTCCGCTCTTTCTGAACCTGGTTGAAGTTAAGCCGGGTGAAGCGCTCTTTCTGCAGGCGGGCCAGCTTCATGCTTATCTGCAGGGGGTGGGTATTGAGCTTATGGCCAACTCGGATAATGTGCTCCGGGGGGGATTGACTCCCAAGCATATAGATGTGGAAGAGCTCTTATCCATACTGGATTTTAAGGGGGCAGAAGCGGAAAAGGTTCAAATTGAAAGCTCAACCGCGGGCGAGGAGTTCTACCTGACACCGGCAGCGGAGTTTCGGTTATCACGAATTTCTGTTGAGGAAGGGCCGGAGTATTTTAGCAGCCGGGAAAGGAGCATTGAGATTATCATCTGTACCCAGGGTTCCGCTTCAATCTGGGATCTGTCAACCGGAGCCGGATTTGCGGTAAAAAAAGGAGATTCCTTTATTATTCCTGCTTCGGTTGAGGAGTACCGCATTACCGGTAGTGCGCATCTGTACAAGGCGGCAGTGCCTGTTTAACGTTTCTAAGGTTCGCGAGTCGGGGGGGTCGCAGGGAATAGCAGCGGGCGGTTAATTTTCCGCCGCTTCTCCCCGCAGGCTATTCCTGATCCTTGTGCTCTTCGATCTCAGATATCCTCTGTTGAGTCGCCTTAATGCTATCCTCCATATATTTCAGCTGCTCCCGCAGGGCCTGGACCTCG
>Ga0114923_10002221_pt1 | contig 13242 bp, 13 predicted proteins | sample SumtaG_FD_89578 | JGI IMG/M metagenome (GOLD analysis project Ga0114923, IMG submission 89578) | Deep subsurface microbial communities from Indian Ocean to uncover new lineages of life (NeLLi) - Sumatra_00157 metaG | ecosystem: Environmental > Aquatic > Marine > Oceanic > Sediment | place: near... | reverse complement strand
CCAACTCCTTAAGGCTCGCCTTGTTGATATCAACAGGCTCTGTTATCCCCTCTTTACGCTGTTTGAGTTTGAAACGCATGTAATGCTCTCCAAGGTGCTTTCTGGCCGTTTCTTCATTCTTTGGGTCTGCCCAGGTTTCACTGGCAAAGGTACCGAGACAATAGATCAACTGGTCCATATCAATATGGCCGTTTTTGTCTCTGTACGGAAAGTGTTTCACCTTGATCCCGTTTTTATCGTATTCCACCAGGGCAAAGGAAGAATCGGGCAATGACCTGACGGCGAAATCCGACCATCCCAGGGAACATGCTTGATAAGGTTTGAAAAACATTGAAAACAATATGCAAATAACAAAAACCTTCAGGATCATTTTGGTCATAGTTTCCTCCTAACCCGGACAAGCCGGAACCAAATAAGGATAGTCTAAAGTCAGGGAAGAGGGGGGGGCACAAAAGATTATTGAAGATCCCTGCAGCAAGTCGCAGGGAATGCGCTCGCTATTGCGGTTCCACGCTAATTCGATCCATATTCACTTCCCAGGTCTTGAGGCCGATGCCCGCTACCTTCATAATGTCCTCAGGCCGCCCAAACGGCCCGTGTCGTTCGCGATAATGTATAATCCGCTCAGCATACTTTGGCCCTATGCGTTTTAGCTGGGCGAGTTCCTCCACTGTTGCCTGATTGATATTGATCTTTTCCATCTCCCCGGCAGATACAACCGGAGCCAGCGCCACAATCATGGCAATTACTAAGCATAATAAAATGTACGTTTTCCACTGTCTCATACTCTTCCTCCTTTTCTAAACCCCCTCTTCCCTGAACTCTGTCTACGGTTTTTTGGATCTAATGTTTTATCAATCCGTGGTGCCCGGAAGTTTCACTATCTTTGCAATGATGATACCAGAAAAACGCTTTTCAAGACGGGGCATAACTACCTGCAATCACAACTTAATTTTCGGAGCAGAGATCGGCCCCGTTTTTCACTGTAACAAAATGTTACAATATCAGGGATTCTCGGGCTATTTAGTGAAACGTTCCTACACACAAGAGATGAGGGGGATGGATTGATGTGACAGGGAAGAGGTTATGCAAAGGTCTCAGAGATTGATGTGACAGGAAAAGGCTGGGGGATCAGTAGGGTTTTACTTGAAAAGCCCTTGTTGGATCGGCAGGTCAAAATGTCGGTAGGCTTCTTCCGAGACCTTTCGGCCGGATGAGGTTCGGGTCAGGAATCCGATTTTCAACAAGTACGGTTCCACAACATCCACCAGGGTATCGGATTCTTCCTGCAAGGTAGCCGCAATAGCCTCGATTCCCACGGGACCGCCTCTGTAAAACTCTATTATGGTTTTTAAAAATCTTCTGTCCAGGACCGTAAGACCCTTTTCGTCGATGCCTTCCAGCTTCAGTGCCGCCTGAACAGTCGCCTTGTGGACAACACCATCTCCCCTGACCTGGGCAAAGTCCCGTACCCGCTTCAAGAGTCTATTCACGATTCGAGGGGTGCCGCGTGAGCGGCAGGCGATCTCGCCGGCGCCATCGTCGTCGATCTTAACATCCAACAGCACAGCCGAACGATCGGCAATCCGGGCCAAGTCCTCTTCAGAATAAAAATCAAGGGTCCTGAATATCCCAAACCGCTCGCGAAGTGGCGGTGAAAGCGATCCCGCTCGAGTCGTGGCCCCGATCAAAACAAACTGCTCCAGCCGATAACGATGACTCCTGGCGTGAATCCCTTTGTCAAAAATAAAATCGACCGCAAAGTCTTCCATGGCGGGATAGAGAAACTCCTCCACGATCCTCGGAAGACGATGGACCTCATCAATAAAGAGGATGTCCCCTTTTTCCAGATGGGTCAGTATACCCAAAAGATCGCCCCCTTTTTCCAGGGCCGGCCCGGAGGTTACGTTGATCTTAACACCCATCTCTTCGGCAATAATATGAGCAAGGGTCGTCTTCCCTAAACCGGGGGGAGCGTGAAAGAGGATGTGATCCAGTGGTTCTTTCCGCTTAAGAGCGGCCTCAATAGCAATCTTGAGGGTCTCCACCACCTTTGTCTGGCCGATATATTCGTCTAAGCGTTTCGGCCTGAGGCTGATAAACTGCGATCCTTCCTCCATGTCTACAGACCCTTCGGAAAGCGTAGAACGGATGCTGTCATCAGCAGGACTTTCTTTAGGGTTTTGATGTCCCATCAGGAGATCTCCCCGCGATAGACTTCTTCAAACAGTCCCTCTGCCGTACTGATCTCTTTATTCCTTTTTAAGGCAGCTTCTATCATTTCCTTAGCCTCTTTTATCTTATGGCCGAGTTGTTTTGTAAGTACTTCACGGACCTGCTCAATGAAATCTTCAGAAGGCGGAACCTCAGTCGGTTTTTTCGTCTGCCGGATTAAGGCGAACTTGGCCACCTTCCCTTCCAGTGTGGCCAAAATCTTCTGGGCCGTCCTGTTTCCGATACCCTTTAATCGCTTAAGATAGGCTGAGTCTCCAGATTCTATAGCCCTGGCAATTTCGCGAACCGGCACCGAAAGTGCCTGAACCGCCTTCATGGGACCGATATCCTCGACCGATATGAAATAACGGAAAAACTCACGTTCCACCTCTAAGTTAAAACCAATAAGTGTCGGCTTCGGCTGCCGTTCGGTTTGATGATAGTAAATATGCAGGGCGACCTCATCCCCAATCTTTTTAGAATTAAAGGTTTGTCTGACAACTGCAGGCAGGAGTATCTCGTAGCCGACCTGATTGTTCAACAGCAAAATCCGATCGGTCTCCTTTTTCAGTAATCTACCTTCCAAATATCCGATCATCTTCTGCTCCTGTTATCATACATTCCTGAACAAACCCACAAGGGCAAGGGCTATGGCGTCGGAAGCATGCGACGGGGTAATGGGTCGATCTCTTTTCAAAAAATGTCTAACAGACCTCTCTACCTGATCCTTGGCGGCATTTCCGTTTCCAGTCAGTATGCGCTTGACTTCCTTAACAGGAACTTCCATTGCCGTAATACCACACTGATAGCATGCCAGCAGGATAACCCCGCAGACCTTTCCAAGGGCGATGCTCGATTTGGGATATTGCTTGAGTGAAAAGATATCTTCAATGACCATCAGGTCGGGTTTTTCGGAATTCAGAACTGAACAAAGTTCGGAAAAGATATGGTGAAGCCTGCCGGGCAGTGTCTCGGTCTTTGAAGTTCGTATCGTGCCGAAAGTATAGTCTCCAATCCGGGAACTAGACCCCCTGACTATCCCAAAGCCCGTATTAGCTAAGCCGGGATCGACCCCGATAACCTTAAGAGACCTTTGCAAAACCTCCCCTTTTTCCCAATCTCTGCGTCAGGCTCATCCGCCTGCGGCGGACTCAAAATACTCTAAGTATTCCTCCGGTTGCACGCAGTGAAGCTTCAGCGCTAAATTTTCGCCTTCCTTGACCTTGGACAAAACTGAACGCTTTGCAAAGGCCTCCATAGCTGCCGGCTTGAACTTCTTTAATTACGAAAAACTACATTAACTACACGACATCGTAAATAGGGGCTAATGATATCTTTTCTATAGTGACTGGCGGGAGGGCACCGTGTTTTTGTGGCTTATCTGTGGGGGAAACCGCAGCTCCCGCTTGCGGGAGAATGCGGAGGGGGCAAGGAACGCCCCCGCAGATAAGTCGCTAAAAACACCAGCCCGGGAGACTTGGAACGAAAGAAAAGAGATCATTTGCCCAAACCAATATCGGATACAAAAATTTCGCTTTAGTATTTTAATGTCTTTAATTTGTTCCTGGCGATACCAGCCTCTTTGGAATCCGGGAACTTTCGAATCAATTCCTTTAAGATGAGTTGCGCATTAGCTTCGTCATCAAGATTAAGAAAGGCAAACCCCTGCTTAAGCAAAGCACCGGAGATCTTATCCCCCCTGGGGTAGTTTTCAATCACTTTTTGATATTCTAATATCGCCTTTTCGTACCACTTCTCGTGATAGTAAATTTCCCCAAGCCAGAACTGTGCATTGTCGGCCTTTTTCGACCTCGGATACCGCTCCAACAAGGACCCAAACAATCCACGAGCATTCTCGTACTCACCCTTGTCAAAGAGTTGTTTGGCCCTCGCATAAAGCCCTTCCAGGGTCTCCTGTATCTCTGATTTCCCCTTTTTTACATCCTTATCCTGGTCCGTTCTCAAAGCGGCAAGCTTTTCTGAAGGCTCCAACCCAAGATGCTCTTCTATTCGAACAATCCTTTGGAGAGACTTTTCCAGGCTTTTCCAGTAGGCTCCACGCTTAGCCTCTGAGTTCTCCAGGTCCGTTATCCTTTTCCGGACATCATATTCGCCTTTTTCCCGCTCTCCACGAAGCCGCCCCATTTCCTCTCTGAGGTCGTTCATGAGAGCATGCAGTTCGGCGTGTCTGTCGCGAAACTCTAACTGACCCTTTTCAGACTGAAGCGACGCCCTGTTTGCCCTTTGCTCTAATGCCGTCACTCGGTCATCGAGCGCTGTAAGATCCTGTTGGAGGGCGCAACCGCAAAATAAAATTAGCACGGCTATTATAGAAATCACCCACGACGCTGCTATCTTTGCACGCATATGATTTAGTCGCCTACAGGTTTGAACTAAGTGCTCTAATTCGTAAATTCGGTGACGCATTTTGTGTTAGGACATCTACCCCGGGTCCGCCGGCGGAGAACAAAAAAAGTGCCTAAAGTGAGCTAAAGTTGAGGAATGCGCTTTCAGCGCAGTCAGTTTTAGAGATGATAACCGTAATGGTTTAATCTATAACAAAATGGGCTCGTCTGTTCTTGGCCCATGACTCCTCATTGCGCCGATAATCAAGAGGTCTTTCCTCGCCATAACTAATTGTTGTTAGGCGATTCCGAGCAATCCCAAGATCTATCAAAAAGGTTTTGGTGCTCCGGGCACGTCGATCCCCAAGGGCCATATTGTATTCATTGGTCCCGCGCTCATCACAATGCCCTTCGATAATAACCGAAACCCCAGGGTGTGCCGTAAGCCATTTTGCCTTGCGCCTGAGGATTCTCTTTGCCTTAGCAAGTAGTCGAGACTTGTCAAATTCGAAATGGATATCTTTATTCAGGAATCGTTCCCTCTCGGCAAACTCTTTGCTCTTCATGGCCTGTTTCTGTAGACGCGCCGTTCCGGCTTCCTCTGCTGTAGCAGCAATCTCGGCCTCAGACTTAAGCTGTTTCTTGGCGCAGGAAGCTGCAAACAAAAGTGCCGGAATTACCAACAAAAGCGACAAGCCTGTCCAGAATCTATTTGTCATAACTTCACCTCCTATGAAGCAACGGTTAAACATTAACGGGCTGTTGCCCAAATCGTGACAATTTAAATTTCAACTTTTTTTGCTGTTTATCAGCCGTCAAGGGGGCCCTCCTCTTGCCAGGTGCGCAGCTGTTTGGGCAACAGCCTGTTAAAATGTATCTTTTCGGCGAACTACTGACAACAATCAACTGATATCGTTCCAATTACTTGAAACTTGGGAAAAAGTCAAGTGCCCAGATTCCGCAGTCTAACAGCGACCTCATTTGCCGGTAAGTCGCGGCGACCAGCTCGGGTTTGTCTGCTCACCCTCAAGAAGCAACAAACGACGCTGGTCCGTCCCGTTAGCATTCATCACATAGATCCTGGACGGCCCTTCCCTGGTGGAGCTAAAGGCAATAAGGGTCCCGTCTGGAGACCATGTCGGCGATTCGTTGTTTCCAGAGTCCCGGGTCAGTTGAATCGGGCTCTTCCCGTCTATCCCGATCAGATAAATATCAAGACGGCTGTCTTGTAATCCCACATAGGCTATGCAATTGCCCCGTGGTGACCACTGGGGCGAGGTGTTGTAATTCCCTTCGTAGGTCAATCTTCCGACATTGCCGCCTTCAACGTTTTTGATGTAGATTTGAGGAGGGCCTGACCGGTTCGAGACAAAGGCAAATTCTTTGCCATCCGGCGACCAAGTAGGAGCAACATCGATGTCCCAATGGTGTGTCAACTTTCTCATAACCTTTCCGTTTCCACTCAACAGATAGATCGCCGGGTTGCCTTCATAAGAAAGGGCGGCCGCCAGAGCAAACTTTCCCGGAGCCCAAGCCGGTGTAATGCTTGATCCCTCGAAATCTACCACCGTGCCCAGCTGCCCCTTAATGTTTCTGATAAAAAGCTCTGGTTTCCCATGCCTGTAATCCGTATAAGCCAGCCACTTGCCGTCTGAAGACCATGCAGGAAACAGAGTAATCGTTGCAGTCCTGGTAAACTGTCTGGGGTTATATCCGTCAAGATCCGCAATGTAGATCTCCTTGTTTCCTGTTGTGGTCGATACAAACGCAATCTGCGTACTGAAAATGCCAGGGTGACCCGTCAGACAAAGGATGACCTCATCACAGAAGCGATGGATCATGCGCCTGTGATCCTTTAGTCGTCCAGTATATCTCCTGCCGACAATCAGACGGCCGCCAAAGGTATCAAAGAGCCGAAGTTCGACCTTAAGCACGTCCTCTTTATACTCAAACCCGCCTTTGATCAGGAGTTCAGCACCTATGTCGGCCCAGTTCTTGAAATTGATCGCATGCTGCATTAAACTTGTTTTTTGTGCGCCCTCAAGAAAGCTTTCCCGGTCAAGCATCTTAAAGAAACCCGTAAAACTTATTGTTTCCGTCATGAGATCAGCAAGCATCTTGGCAAGCTGAGCCCGGTCCCGCCCTGGGGTCATTTCCTTGAAAATCGGGATGGCGGTCGGAATTTTCCTCAGATACGGGGCGTTAATATCGATGTAGACACGCGCCAGACAAGGCCTGTTTAAACAGGTCGCCAGTGTAATAAAGAGCAAGAGAATCAGGACCGGGCGTGATCTCTTTAAATTTTTGCGATCTACTAAAATCATATACTTTGAATAGTCATAAACGGTATAATGTCCCAAAGGAGGAGCGATCGTTTCAAAATCTTCGTTGCAACTCAGAAAGGTTGAATCTAAACCCAACCTCGTAGAAGGGACCAGGATATCCTTCGGGCAACGGGGGTAACGGATCCGATTTTCTTACTGCCTTAAACACCGAATCATCAAAATAGCTGCTGCCGGACCTTTTTTCAAACCAGACATCTCGTATCTCCCCTTTCCTCATGATCTTCACGATGATGGTGGCTTCCAGGTCGGTTCGGCCTCGAACCATCTCCTCGGAAAAGGCCCAGTTTTTCTGTATCCGATGCCAGATCTCGGCATTATAAATATCCAGAAGCTCCAGGGTCTTCCTGCTCGCCCTGCCTCCGGCTATTCCGTCCATCAAAACAACCCCCGGGTGACTTTCGACCTCCTCTTTTAACTTATCAACGGCCTGAAGCACGGGACGGGGCCTCGACTCGGGGGCCTCCTTCTCGATTCTTGCAATAGCGCCCTTGATAACCTTTGATGCATCAAAGGTCTTTTGCTTGAGCGATCTCTTGACCTGCACCAATTTTGGGGCCATGGATACTGCTTTGTCGGAAGCCTTTTTTCGCTTTGCCGCTTCCGGCGCCTTTGCCGGCTTCACGGGTTGTTCTTTTTTCAACTCAGCCCGGGGGGGGGAGACCTGACCAGGACCTGCTTTCGGCCCGAATGCAGCCTTGGGGAGACTTACCAGGTCCACCTCAACAGCAGAAGGTATATACATTCCGGCAAATCGTAACTCAGGCAGGGAGATAACACCGAAGAAAAAAAGGATGTGGCATAATATGGAAAGGCCCGTCATCCAGACCCAGGTTCGAACTGTGTCACGGCCCTGGTCCAAAACATTTGTATGGGCAGGCATGAGCTCGGTTCTTTTTGCTATCGCCTCTTACCTTTCTTTTTTAGAGGCTCTGTGACCATTCCCAACTTTTTCACACCGGCGTTCTTTACCTCTGCCATAACGCGGATAACGACCCCATAGGGTATGCCCTTGTCGGCACGGAGGTATGCCTTCTGATCGGGGTGGCCTTCATAGATCTTTTTCAGTTTAGCCTGCAGGGCCTCCAGAGCCACTTTATAATCGTTTATATAGATCTGCTGGCTGCGGTCGATAGTAATGATCAGGTGTTCTCTTTCTGTTTTAAGGGGATTGGATGTGGTCTGAGGAAGTGATACAGGTACCCCTTGCATCATCATAGGTGCTGTGATCATAAAAATGATAAGCAAGACCAACATAACATCTACCAGTGGAGTTACGTTGATATCAGACATGAAGGGACTGTTGCCGCCTTGCACAGCCATGCGCCTATCCCCCCATTCCTCTCATCTGGTCTCGTTCTATGAGGTTCAAGAAATCGGCCGAAAAATTGTGCATTTCCGCTTCCAGAACACGAACCTTGTTTGTAAAGTAATTATAGGCAACAACAGCCGGTATTGCAGCAGCCAATCCGGCAGCCGTGGCAATGAGCGCCTCTGAAATGCCCGGGGCAACCACGGCCAAACTGGCAGAACCCCTCAGGCCGATTCCGCGAAAGGCGTTCATGATCCCCCACACAGTACCGAAAAGGCCTATGAAAGGTGTTGTATTCCCGGTCGTTGCTAAAAAAGGGATGGCCTTGCCCAGCCCGGTCAGTTCCATGTTTACGGCTCGCCGAAGGGTCCGCTTGATGTTGTCGACCGCAACCATCTTTTGGCTGAGCGACCCTTCTTCCGTCAAGTCACCACTTGCAAAGGATGAGTGGGATTTGTTCACCTTTCTAAGCTCAACATAAGCCATGCGAAACACCCTGGCGACCGGGCTGTACCGGAGACGCTTTGAGGCTGCAAAGGCCTCGGAAAGACCAGGGCTATTCCAAAAAAGGTCAAGAAAATCGGCTGATTCCTTGCGCCCCTTCCTAATAGACCAATATTTGGCAAAGATAATGGCCCAAGAGGTTATTGAGAAGAACAACAGAAGCAACAGGACAAAACGAACCATGGGACCTGCGTGGAAAACCATCTGAATAATGTCATTGCTGGTCGGGACCGGCATAGCACCTCTTGTACTGTATTTTGGATTTTGGATTGCGGATTTATCAGCGAAATTTCAAATTATCTGTATTATCTGACCTTGTTTTTCCTTACATACAGTTTTGGACGCAAATTACATGACGTTCATTGGGGTGTCAAGTTATTTTCAGGTTGCCTTTGTCGCCTCAATTGTATAAATAATACTATTATGCAAGCTATAGCAAATCTGCTTTTTGAAGCCAGGATCCTAAAAGAGATTCCCGGATCCGGGTTTCACTTTTTGGGAGCAAGTAACGAATAACGAACATGATGAAATTTGAATCTATCATCGGCCAGGAACGCCCAATCCGGTTCTTGACGCAAATGCTTCAAAAAAAGAGTGTGCCCCATGCCTTATTGTTTACAGGGATCGATGGGATCGGCAAGCAAACAACGGCTGTAGCCTTTGGCATGGCCCTTAACTGCTTGAGTCCTGTGGGCGAGTCGGCCTGTGAAAAGTGCACCTCGTGTCAAAAGGTAGTTTCCGGAGCCCACCCGGATATGATCATCGTAAAACCTGAAGGTGCCTTTATCAAGATCGACCAGATCCGGACTATCTCCAGGCAACTGAGATTTGCGCCCCTTGAGGGAAGGTGGCGTGTCGTGATCATCAATGATGCACACGCCATGAACCTTGAAGCATCTAATGCTATTCTCAAGATTTTGGAGGAGCCGCCTAAAAGTACGGTCATAATACTAACGGCAAGCCAGAAAACGGACCTGCTGCCGACCATTGTCTCCAGATGCCGGCAAATCGCCTTCAGGCCGATTCCATATGAGAAGGTTTCTGAGACGCTTGTGGAGCTGCGTGGGCTTGACAGACAAACAGCAACAACACTTGCTGTACTGACTAAAGGAAGCTTAGGCAAGGCACTCTCTGTGGATGGAGAAAAGTGGACCATTTGGCGCAAACGTCTTCTTGAGCAAGTTGCATCCCTTTCCACAAGATCGGTCCAGCCTGTTTTTGCTTTTGCCGATACCCTGTCACGTGATAAAGATAAATTATTCGATGCCCTGGACATGATTATGACCTGGTTCAGAGACATTCTTATGTGTAAGGTCTCTCCTGAAAGGATCATTAATAAGGACTGTGCGGCCGAGATCCAGCATGCATTACAAGGGCAGTCGGTCAATGAGCTCCTGGAAAAGATGGAGGCCGTGCATGCAACACAAACCGCTATCTCACGGAACTCAAATCCTCGGCTGGCCTTAGAGGTAATGATGATGCGTTTATTGAAGTGAGCTAAAGTTGACGGCTTCGTAAGAAGTCCATCTGCGGCGTTGCGCTTCATCTTTCGTCATTGCGACGTACGAAAACTTTTGTAAAAATTATCTTTGTTCTTTTACTAATGAGAAACTTTTGTACCCGACATTGGTTTGGGGTCACGATGCCTTTTCTTTCGTTCTGAGTCTCCCTCTCACGCCAGTCACGCCAGAAAAGACATCATGACTCCAGTGTATGATGTCGGGTAGTTAATGTACTTTTTTGTAACTTTAGGCACTTTAGTTCACTTTAGCTCACTTTAGGCACTTTTTTGGAGACATTATGGGTAAAATTGTCGGGATAAGCTTCAGGCCGGGAGACAAAATCTACAATTTTGATGCAGGGATCTTTGTACTTTCCTGCGGAAGTCATGTGATCGTGGAAACCGAGGATGGTTTGGAGTTCGGCACGGTGGTCGTACCTCCCAGGCCTGCTACAAAGGAGGAATCCAAGATTTCTCTACCTAAGGTCTATCGTTTAGCAAACGAAGGAAATCTTGCCCGGCACAGGAAAAATCTTGAGACAGAGAAGTCAGCCTATTCATATTGCCTTGAATGCATCGACGAATTAGGGATTGAAATGACACTCGTCTCTGTACAAAACCTCTTTGACGGAAGCAAGCTGACTTTTTATTTCACGGCTGATGGGCGTGTCGATTTTCGAGAGTTGATCAAGATGCTGGTTAAGGCCTACCGGGCACGGATTGAATTGCGTCAGATCGGGGTACGCAATCGAGCCAAGATGTGCAGCGGTATCGGAAGATGCGGCCACGTGTTATGCTGTTCTGCATTTATGAATGACTTTGAACCGGTATCTATTCGGATGGCTAAAGAGCAGGGTATGCTTCTGAATCCTTCCAAGATTTCAGGCCTGTGCGGCAGACTTATGTGCTGTTTGGCGTTCGAATATGACGCCTACTGTGACATCAAGTCTAAATTTCCCGAATTCGGAAAGTACCTCCGGACCAAAATTGGGTCCGGAAAGGTTGTAAGACAAAACTTATTGAAAGAATCGATTACTATCAAGACCGACGAGGGACGTGAGCTTGATGTGAGATTGGACGAGATTATCGAGGAGATAAATGCCTGAATCATTCTACATTACAACTCCCATCTATTACGTAAATGCACGGCCTCACTTAGGTCATGCCTACTCCACAATTGTGGCCGATGTCCTGAATCGATTCCACCGGATGTGCGGCCGGAAAACTTACTTTCTGACAGGAACCGATGAACATGGTGACAAGGTGGTCCGAGCGGCCAAGGAGGAAGGCTTGAGTCCGATGGTTTATGTGGACCGGATCAGCGAGCTTTTCAGAACATTGTGGCCCGAACTCCACATAGAATATGACTATTTCATAAGAACCACAGATCCTGCTCACACAAAGGTAGTCACAGAAATTCTACAGAGGATCTATGATGCTGGAGATATTTACTTCAGCGAATATAAAGGTGCATACTGTTTCGGATGTGAACGTTTTTATACAGAACGGGAACTGGTCGACGGCAAATGCCCGGACCATAAAACAATCCCCGAAGTTATCAACGAATCAAATTATTTTTTCAGGATGAGCCGATACCAGGACTGGCTTGTCGACTACATCAAGACAAATCCGAACTTCATTCGGCCGGAGCGTTATCGAAACGAGGTGCTCTCTTTTTTGCGTGAACCCTTAGAGGATTTGTGTATATCCCGCCCAAAGACAAGGCTACAGTGGGGAATCACACTCCCCTTTGATGATCAATATGTTACCTATGTCTGGTTCGACGCACTTCTCAACTATATCTCCGCATTAGGATATCCAGACGGAGAGGCATTCAAGGAATTCTGGCCCACTGTCCAGCACCTGGTAGCCAAGGATATTCTCAAACCACACGGGATATACTGGCCGATCATGCTAAAGGCGGCAGGCATCCCACAATACCGGCACCTTAATGTCCATGGTTACTGGAATGTGGAAGAGACCAAGATGTCAAAGAGTCTTGGCAATGTGGTAGATCCGCTTGAATTGAAAAATCTATATGGCACAGATGCATTTCGCTACTTTTTGATGCGTGATATGGTCTTTGGACTCGATTCTAATTTCAGTGAAGATGCTTTCATTCAGCGCTTTAATTCGGATCTGGCAAATGACCTCGGGAATCTCTTTAGCCGAAGTTTGACCATGGTCCACAAATACCTCAAGGGGGTCGTACCACAGGAGGAAACCGGCTCAGAGAGCGACCTGGACTTGAGATTAAAAGCCGATGCCGAAAAAGTGGTTCAAGACTACGAGAAGGCCATGGAAGACCTTGCCTTTCACAAGGCCTTGATAGCTATTTGGGAATTCATAAACCATATCAATAAATATATAGACGTGACCGCACCGTGGGAACTTGCCAAAAGAAAGTCCCAGCACAAAGAGCTTCAGAGAGTACTCTACAATATCCTGGAAGGCCTTCGCATCGTTTCAGGGCTCCTCTATCCCATTATGCCGCGGGCTGCACGGCTTATGCAAGAACACCTTGGGTTGCCGTCAACAGATGCCTTTCAGAAACTCCAAGACCTCACAGTCTGGGGGCAAACCATCCCGGGAACGAAGATTCCAAAGACTCTTACTTTGTTTCCGAGGATTGACCGTGACAAACCCGGACGCACTCCTATGTCTCACCACCTTTTCAAATAACAATATCTATTGATATTTTCTATGCCTCAGCCATACTGTTATCAATATTAAGTATTGGACTTTTTCGACATTGTTTAATAACTTTGTATTTTACGATGTCGCCTGTTTCTTATTTCATCACGAAAGGAGACCTTTGCATAACCTCTTTGAGCGGTAATTATGAACTTTTTGGGGCACCCATCCGGGCGAAGCGAACGGCCCGCTTTATCCGTCGGCAGCCAAGGGGGATCTCTTTTTGAGATCAGGTCACTTAATATTGCCTGATAGCCTTCCCAACGGCACCATATTCAACATACGGTCCAGACCCACTTACTAATGGGCTAATAAGCTCGTATGCAACGT
>Ga0114923_10002220_pt1 | contig 13246 bp, 11 predicted proteins | sample SumtaG_FD_89578 | JGI IMG/M metagenome (GOLD analysis project Ga0114923, IMG submission 89578) | Deep subsurface microbial communities from Indian Ocean to uncover new lineages of life (NeLLi) - Sumatra_00157 metaG | ecosystem: Environmental > Aquatic > Marine > Oceanic > Sediment | place: near... | reverse complement strand
TTTTGTTCAGAGTATTTAAGTCCCAGCCTGTTTGTGAAACACTGCCGGGTCCGTTTTGTCCCGCAGTAAGTTGGTGGTATGCCGCCGGAGCATTTAACACCCCGGCACCCTGAATATAGTCCAGAGGAACTTCGTGGTCGTCCTCTTTTTCGAGCCGGCCTTTGTGCCAATAGGGCAGTTTTACCGCTGAGTTCATTAAAATTGCCTTCATCACACAATTACCGCCGTCCGGGTCAAGAGCATCATTTAAATCTGTATCCTGCTTGGCTTTTTGCACCAGCAGGCCTAATGTTCCCGCAACTACTGGTGTTGAAAAGCTTGACCAGTTACCCGTAGGCTTGTAGTTATCTCGCTCGTTTGCATCGGCCGCGAGACAATTACCGACAGCGATGATGTCAGGCTTGCAGCGTCCATCCGAAGTTGGGCCGAAGCTGGAATGCTCCGGATAGGCCAGCGAGAAGTGTCGCAGGCTTATTGCCGGGTCCTCAGCGGTTACAGAGTCGACAACACCGACCCCAATGGCATTGGCCCCCGCAGCCGGATAGAGCGGGGGTTGGTGAACATCTGAGCCGTTGCCGATTCCAGCCACGACGATGAGCCCGTGATGTTCAATCATCGATTCAATCCCCCTTGTCCACCAGTCTTCAAAATGATTGCCTATACTTGCGGTAAGAATATCAGCCTCGGGTCGTGTATTACCGAAAACGTTATTGATTAAAAAATGCCAAAATTCATAGACATCCGCCTGTGCCAGAGGTGTAACACCTTGATAATAAAATTCCCCTAACTGGCTGTTAACTGCGTTGGTATCTTCGCCGAGCAGTATCGAGCAGATGGCCGTGGAATGCGGCGAGATTCCCGCAGGTAATTTGCCCTCATCTTTGAAAGTCAGTTGCCCCGGCCGGAAACAATTGTGGGCGGAACTTGGGCGATAGTCATTTTGCGGCTCTCCGTCTATGTAGGTTATGCTTCTGCAGACCACCGCGAACTTGACACCGTCTCCATTTAAATTGGGGTCTAATTGCTTAAGGGCGGGTATCCCGACATAATTCAGACCTTCCGGCTGCAGCCAAAGGCCGAATTCATCCTCTGCACCTGTCGCTATAGTCCCGGCGCAGAGTAACAGTACTGCTGCAAGAACCGTTGCTGTCTTAAATGGCCTTTGGTTAATAAGGCGAAGCAGCAATATTCTGCGGAATTTTAGATATGGTCTTAATGACACAAAATTTTCCCCAAAAAACGATGCAATGAGCTAATCAGACGATTCCCTGCTCCTGGGTTCCTTTTACATATGATACCAGAAATCGAGGACTTTTTCAAGCAAAATTTCCGGACGTTATGCTCCAAATTTCCCGTTTTCAGTATCAAAAAAGCGGGTTTCCCTCGAAAGACAACATATCATTAGGTCGTCGAGCGTCTCATTGCTGCATATGGCCGAAAATTGGGCAGGTAATATTCCTTAGCGTACTTAAATTAACGGGTTTCCATTTCCATAAAACCAAAGTTAACTAAATTACTGCAAAAGTGTTTTTCATTTATTGCCGATTTAACAGAAAGTAATTGGCTTGTGAAACGCATCTTTCTCGGATAAAGGCCAATAATCGATATAGGTCAAAAGCAATGGTGGTACTGTGAACGAAGTAATGATACTACGTGATGCCGAGACTACAAAGGTCCTGCAAACCGCTATCGATAAAAGAATACCGGCGGTCATGTCATATCTGCGTGGCGGTAAATGGTGCTTGGTGCGGATTCAGTTGGCCGAGCTTGAACTCGATAGATTGGATGTTAGAGTTTCACGACAGCGAAAATCAAATGCGATACATCTGGAAGTTGGTCAGCCGGTCGGCATAGCGTTCAAGTATGGATACGGATGTGATGAATTTGTTTTCGATACGATGGTGCTTGGGCTCCAGGCTACTGATTCGGCTTATGGAGCAACTATAACCCTTGCGGTTCCGGAGCAAATCGAACAGGTACCGCGCCATAGTTTCCTGCGAGTTAAAGTACCCAAATCACTAAAGATAACAGTACAGATGCGGCATCATTATTATTCCGATGACAGTGAGAAGATTAAGTCTTTTCCCTCTTCACTTAACTGGCGGGGCAGGCTTATTGGTATTTCTGCGGAAGGGATGGAGGTGTCGGTTAATGCCGCACGGGAAAAGGACTTTAAGAAAGGCCAGTCTATAAGTCTGCGTCTTATTCCTATGCCTTGTGAGACCCCCCTGATGTTTAATGCTCAAGTAAGGAATATTATACCAAAACCTCAGGATAGTAGTATTTGTCTTGGGCTTGAACTGGTTGGTCTCGAGGCCAGCCCTGAAGGGCGTCTGGTCCTCTCCCGTATTGTCGGAATCGCGGAACAATATTACCAGATGAACCAGTCGGAGGACGAACTCCAGGATGTGCCACAGATAAATTTGTAGCAAAATACCCCCGGAGGGGCCGTTCTTCCAAATAATCATATTTTTTTTAAACTCACCTCAGAAATCTTGCCTTTATTGCATACAGTTGCTATACTTAGCCGAATTTTGCTCATTTTGACTTGAGGTTTGCCGCAATTATGAAAGTAATTCTAAATTCTGAGCAAATCGAGAAAATCCTTCAGGATTTGGCAAATTGTATTGTTTCTGAAAACCAAAAGAACCTGGATATTGCCGCTATCGGAATTCGAAGCAGGGGGGAAATCCTGGCACACAGGCTCTCCGGTCTGTTATCTGAAAAGATAGGCTCGGATGTCCCGTGCGGGACGCTTGATATAACGCTTTACCGTGATGATTTGAATTCGCCTCAGGGTGATACCCAGCCCCACGTCCGGACTACCGAAATCGGTTTCAGCATAGATGACAAAATAATTATTCTGGTTGATGATGTTCTTTACACCGGGCGCTCTACGAGGGCGGCTATGGATGCTCTGATGGCTTTGGGAAGGCCCAAGGCGATAAAACTGGCAGTGCTTATTGACCGCTGGGGAGGGAGAGAACTGCCAATTCAGGCAGATTACACAGGCTATAAGACGGATGCTGAACCGGGCAAGTTGGTGCAGGTAAATCTTGTTGAATCAGATGGAAAAGACGAAGTTTTCGTTGAATAGGCAATTATAAAAAAATGTAAGGCTTGATATATGGTGTTAAGAAGAAAAAGCAAGCAGTTCATCTGGCAGCGAAAACACCTCCTTGGCCTGCGTGACCTAAGTGCCGAGGAAATAACACACATTCTTGATACCGCCAAGGGTTTCGAGCAGATAAGTACGCGGTCGGTAAAAAAGGCCCCGGTTTTACGAGGCAAAGTAATAGTGACCTTGTTCTTTGAGGACAGCACCCGAACTCGAAACAGTTTCATCCTGGCCGCGAGCAGGTTAAGCGCCGATATTATAGAGTTTACAAAGAAAACAAGTTCCGTCAGTAAAGGTGAGACACTGCTGGATACCGCCAAGAACCTCGAGGCAATGGGAATTGATATGGTGGTAATCAGGCACGGTGTCGGCGGCGCCCCGAAGTTCCTCAGCAAAAGAATTAACGCCTGTGTTATTAATGCGGGCGACGGTTTTTGTGAACATCCCACACAGGGGCTCTTGGATGTCTATACCATTCGTAAAAGAAAGGGCAGCCTCAAAGGCTTGAAGATAGCTATAGTCGGCGACGTCGCGCACTCACGGGTGGCCCGCAGCGATATGTGGGCAATGACTAAGCTCGGCGCAGAAGTCATTTTCGTCGGCCCGCCCACCCTTATGCCGGCACAGGTGGACCGTCTGCCGGTCAGCGTAAGCTATTCACTTGATAAGGTTATCGAAAAGGTGGATGTAATAAACATGCTTCGGATACAGTTCGAGCGACTCGGAGGAAATCCTTTCCCCTCTGTTCGCGAATACTCACATTATTTTGGTCTTACCGTTGAGCGCATGAAAAAGGCAAAGCCGGACATTCTTGTTATGCACCCCGGCCCGATTAACAGAGGTCTTGAAATAGAAAGCGAAGTGGCCGACGGTACTAACAGCGTAATCCTGGAGCAGGTAACCAATGGCTTGGCCGTCAGGATGGCGGTGATGTTTTTGGTTAATCAGGCGGCGGCACAGAAAAAGGCTTGATAATTAATTTTTGAAAGGAGAGGAAAATGAAAATGCAAATTTGGATCGCAATCATTTTGACTGTTGTTTTTGCCCAGCCGTGCTTGGCTGAAAATGAGAGTAAGGAGGTTGAAGGTTCCATATCGAAAGTAATTGTTTACCGGGGACAGGCAATGGTTACACGGGAAATCGAGGTCGATTTGCCCAAAGGCGGTACGGAACTGGTTGTCAAGGGTCTGCCCGAGAGAATTGTGGCTGAAAGCCTTTTCGCTCAGACTACTGATGATGTCACTGTCTCGAGCGTTCGGTATCGTGAAAAGGCCGTCAGGGAAGATACCCGCGAAGAAGTAAAACAGCTCGAGACTCAAATAGAGCAATTGCAGAGCCAGCGTCGCCACATTAGAGCCAATCAGGATTTGATTAACCAGAATCGTGAGACCCTGATTAAGCTTGAAAATTTCACCGTTGCTGCCCAGAGCAGCGACCTTAACCGTGGTGTGCTTCAATTTGACCCGTTGGAGAAACTCATCGGACATATTGAAACCAAACGCAGTGAATACCATAATGCGTTTATGAAGCTCGATGACCAAATCAGGGAACTCGACAAACAGCTGGAATTATTACAGCGAAAACTAAATGAACTCCGGGCCGGAAGAAGCCGGACCGAACGAGAAGTGGTGCTCATCGTCAACACCGCCGAAAAAGGCAAATCTGTTATCGAACTCAGTTATCTGGTCAACAATGCTGGCTGGCTGCCGCAGTATAATCTCCGTGCTCAACCTGATGAGTTGAAAGTTGTAATTGAATACAACTCCGTAATTCATCAGGCAAGTGGGGAGGACTGGAACAATGTGGCCTTGAGTCTTTCCACCGCTCAGCCGACAATGGCTGCCACGGCTCCGGCATTGGAGCCTATTCAGGTGGAAGTGACCGAAACTGCTACATCTCGGTGGGGATTTAGAAGAAAAGCCGCAGCGCCCGAATCGTTGAACCAAGTCTATGGCGCCAAACCGGTATACCGTGACCTTAGCGGAGAATTCAAGAAACTCCAGAGTCAGCGTCTGCAAACCGCACAAAAGGGCAGAGCCGCCCAGAGCGCACTAAACACATATGCTCTGGACAATCAAATGCTCGAACTGCAGGTTGCGGAAAAGGAAGCTGTACAGGTGATTAAAAACGAAGCAAAACGCTTTGCCCGTACCGAAGGCGTAAGCGTCACATACAATCTGGGCGAAGGCCTGACGATGCCAAGCCGAAGCGACCAGCAGTTAATTACCATCGCGGCTTTTCAGGCAAAAGCCGATTTTATCATGATGGCCACCCCTATTTTGACGGATTATGTTTATCTGCAGGCTGATATTGCAAATGAAAGTGATGTAATCCTCTTGGCAGGCCAGGCCAGTATGTATCGAAACGGTGAATTTGTAGGCAAAGACCAGATTCAGATGGTGACAATAGGTGAAAAGTTCACCACCGGTTTTGGCGTGGACAGCCAGATACAGATTACCCGGGAGTTCGAAGACAAGAAAGTTGATTCCCTCTGGGGTGACAGGGTTGAGGAATACGAATACCGAATCGCCATAGAAAATTACAAAAATACAAATGTGAAACTGCGATTACTGGACAGAATTCCCTATACCGAGGACGAAGAGCTCGAAATCGACGGCTTTAAGACAAACACTGCTTTAAGCAAAGATTCCGAATACCTCAGGACTCAGAAAGACAAGGGTATTTTGCGGTGGGACCTTAATCTAAAGCCTTCTACAACAGAAGAAAAAGCAACGATAATTACTTACGGTTATATTATGAGATATGACAATGACTTGAATATAAAACCGGTTCCCCGGGCCCGTTAAGATAAATGAATCGATTATTTTGATTATGGAGTATTTTGCTGTAAGGTATGAACTCTGAACTCTTGATAAAAAATGGACGTGTCATCGACCCTGCAAACGGTATCGATAAAAAATGTGATGTCCTTATTGTCGATGAAAAAGTTGCAGAAGTCGGCAAGGTTGAAAAATCCGTCAAGACGGTTATCGATGCCGCTGACAAACTGGTCGTCCCCGGCTTGATTGATATTCATGTTCATTTTCGCGAGCCCGGTGATGAAGAAGAGGAAACGATAGCGAGTGGCTCTGCTGCCGCGGTCACTGCCGGGTTTACTTCGGTCGTCTGTATGCCAAATACAAACCCACCTATCGAGAATGAAACTGATGTCGAATATATCCATCGCAGGGGCAGGCAGGCCAGAAAAACCCACGTATACACAATGGGTGCTATTACGAAGGGCCGAGAAGGTGTTGAACTTGCCGAGATGGGTTTTATGACTGAAGCCGGTGCCATTGGTTTTACCGATGATGGCAGGGGGGTCCAGGACCCGGCCGTTATGTTGCGGGCGCTGAAATACGCCGCCATGCTCGATGTGGTTATTGCCCAGCATTGTCAGGATGATGGTTTTGCCGGCAACGGCGTTATGAATTCCGGCTATTATTCGACCATACTTGGTCTGCCCGGTGCCGATGCCTTGGCCGAAGAGTCCATGCTTTGGCGGGACATTCAGCTTATAAAGAAGACGAACGTTCGTTACCACGCCCAGCACATATCCACAGCTGCATCGGTTGGACTTATAAGGCAGGCAAAAAGGCAGTCCCTGCCTATAACTTGTGAAGTGACACCACACCATTTACTTTTCGATGAAACCTGCTGTGCCGAATACGACACAAACTACAAGGTAAATCCTCCGCTGCGGACGGCCAAAGATATTGACGCTTTAAAACAAGCGATAGCCGAAGGATTAGTTGATGCGTTGGTTACCGACCACGCCCCTCATTTGCAAAGTGAGAAAGAACTGGAATTTTTAACCGCTCCGTTCGGCATAGCTTCTTTGGAATGTGCGTTGGGGCTTTATGTCAAAGCACTTATTGAACCGGGTATTCTTGACTGGCCGGGCCTTATTCGCCTGATGACTGAAAAGCCGGCTAAAGTAATAGGCGTCGATAAGGGAACTTTGAGTAAGGGTGGGCAGGGCGATGTTACCATAATCGACCCCGATGCTGAGTACAAAATTGATGTAAATAAATTTCGCTCCAAGAGCAGAAACTGCCCGTATGATGGCTGGACGCTCAAGGGCAAAGTTGAAAAAACCATTGTCGGTGGCGAAATAAGATTTTCTGCTGGCGGTGCTTAAATGCCGGTTGTTATTGACGGTCATAATCTGCTGCATGCGATTCAAAAATCACACGAAGAGTTTGAGTCGATTACCGCTGTTGGTTTGTGTCAAATCATAAATAAATACCTCAAATCAAACAATGAGCGTGGAGAGATTGTTTTTGATGGGACCGGCCCACGGGATAAAACCGGTTTTGAGGGCATGAGTAATTTGGAGGTCGTTTTTGCCGGCCTTGGCAGTGATGCGGATACGGTCATTGAAAATAAGATAAAGGCAAATACGGCGCCGAAACGATTGACAGTTGTCAGCTGTGACCGGAGGGTCCGGAGTGCGGCGAAGGCCAGGAGGGCAATATCGCTTAAATCGCCGCTTTTCTGGGAAAAAATCTGGAAATGGTCGAGTCGCAAAAGGGCCTTTAAAGAGCCGCAGGCCAAGAAAAACGGGCTTACCGAGAGTGAAACAAAAAAATGGCTCGAATTTTTTGACCTTTAATTCTGTGTGTTGTCTCACGGGAAATTGGGTGTGCCCGCCTTCGCTAAAGCTATGGCGGGTAAATTTTTGGTTTTCTGATTTGTCGCAAATTGGTAGGTTTGGGGCGCATTTGCGACAGAAAAATGGTGAAAAATTGGTATTTTTTCGTATTTTTTTGTAAAAATTGGTAAAAAGCGCGCACTTTTTGGTAAAAATTCGTAAAAATTTGTATTTTTTTGACAATTTTGGGCGGTTTTGGGGTGGTCGTTACATGAGGGGTCAGTAATTGGACACTTGGTGAAACGAGAATTTTGGGTAGTGGGTCAGTTTGGTTTTGCACCTAAAATATGCGCAAAGAAAATGGCGGTGTCCCTCCACAGACACCACCATTTTCTTATTTTAGGAAGAGGCATGTCAACCTCTATATACCAGTTGAACATTATCGCCATAAAGATTCAATCCGTATAACTACGGGATTTTGTAAAAAATTTCTCTAAAGGGCCTTTTTGAGGGTAAAACTGACCCACTACCGAGTTTTTAGAGGCTTTTTTATCTCCGCTCAGTCGCCGCGGGGGCTGGTTTTTGGTTTGACGGGGTCTGGAAAGTTGGTTATGATTTTGGAGTGACAGCAACGAGGGAAACATCATCGCAGGAGTAAGGAGCCGGAATATGGAGAATCTTTTATTTACATCAATAATTGCGATAGTAGTTTTGGTTGCTATCTGCTTTGGTTTACTGAAGTTCTCTATAGCTATAGTCCGACCCTGGCTACGAGCGGTTTTATCCGGCGGTCAAGTGTCACTGATGTCAATTATTGGTATGCGTTTGAGGGGCTCGCCGGCAGTGCTATTGGTGGATACTTATCTTATGATGCTACATCAGGGCGAACAGACATCGATACTGATGGTTGAATCGGTTTATCTTGCGAATAGAGATAAGGTTACAGATGCGGAGAGTCTTGCTCAGCTGGTGCGCGATGAAATAGCGAAGAAAGGTTTTGACGCTCTATAAAGAGAGGATATAATGTCACGCAGAGCGGGCGGCGGTCCGGGCAACTCTTTTGTAAGTGCAATTGATAAAAGAATATTTGGCCACAGAGGACACAGAGAACACAGAGAATAATCAGTAAGGCTTGTGTTCTCGGCAAGTTCGGCTCATAAAGTAAACTTTATCACAGAACTTTGCCATCGACCACAGAAGCTGAATTATCAGCTTCTATTTTGAAGCTTACTGAAAGAGGTTTATTAGAGGTTGATAAATGAGAGGGCACAGAGGAAGAATTTGATTTGGGAAAGTCTTTTGTACTTAGCATGTTGTAATTTGTGATTTGTAAAAATGGTGCGGTGAATAAAAGGAGTTAGGTAAATGGATAAGCAGAGTTCGATTACAAAAAGAGCAAAAGAATCAAATTTATTTAGGTTTAGATGGTCTTTTGTTATCGTCTGTTGTCTTTTCTTTTGCGTCACATTAACATTGCTTTTTTGGTCTTTTGGTAATACTGAAGATGATGATACACGAGAGAGCCAGACCATTGGTAATGAGATAGTTGGTGCATTAGAGAAATATTTTGCTGACCACGGACAGAATCCCAGCTCTCTCAACGTTCTCGTCCCTAAATATATAGAGCAAATAAAGCCACCCACTTGGGGCAAGGGCTGGATATATACGCCATTTGATGGTGGCAAAACCTTTATGCTTAAAACGGGTTATAAATCTTGGGGCGGTCCTTCTCTTTACCCAGTTATGTTCTACGACTCAGACAACAAAAGGTGGATAGTAGACCAATGAGAGTCTTTAATGCAGACTTGTTGGCAATTGATAAAATGGTGTGGTTTGGGATTTTGGTTTTGTGTGGTGAGGGATTTGTAAGTAATTGTTAAAATGTTGTGGTGATTTTAACCAAATAGGAAAGATTGAATTATGGATAAGAAACAAAAAAACTTCAACAAGGCTGGTGCAATAGGAGGAGCAGTAGGCGGTGGAGTAGGCGGTGCAGTAGGAGGAGCAGTAGGAGGAGCAGTAGGAGGAGGTTCAGTAGGTGGTGCAGTTCTTGGAGCAATTATTGCAGGAATCATAGCTGCAATCATAGCGGGAGTACTGTATCTACGGTTATCAGACAAGGCAAAAGACGAGGAGAAGGAATAGGGTTTTTTAAATGATTATTGATTATGGATGATTGATAATTGGCAGGTAGAAAACAGATTGTGTGGTGAGGGATTGGGAAAGAGAAAATGAGGGAAGAAAAAAGCAAATCTAAGTTTAGTCAGAAGCAATACGAGATTCTAAAACGTTGCTCATGGTTTAATTTTACAAAAAAAATTGGGGCGGGGCAAGGCCCACCCCAAAAAGTTAATCTGTATCCTGTTATTTTGATTTAAGGAGTCGGTTCTCTACCTTCGTTTTTAGACCACTCCACAACATACGGCTCTTCCCTGCGGCGTTTGGATTGTTTCCAAGTTCTTGAGATTGTTCAACAATATCCATAACCAATTCAGGCCCATGTTTATCGAAAAATTTAAATGGATCAGCCTGCCACTTTACCTTATTTCTAGCACTCTTGGGCCAATCCAAGAGAATACGGAATGATGCGAGAAGGGGGTATAGCCATCCATCAGGTAAAACATATTGAGTAGTCTGTCGAGTTAAGGGCAAAATCTTAGCTCTTTTAGGGTCGATGTACCGTACTTCTTTCCTTCTTCCCAACTTTGAACCCCGTCCATATGCCTTCATGTATTGACGTTGAAAATTGATGTGCAGGTAATCATATAGTTTTAAAATATCAACAGTCACAGGTGCTAGCTTCTCATAACTTTCTCTCCAATCGTCCTTGCGATAGAGGTCAATGACACGACCCTTACCTGTATAAGCAACCATAGGGTCTTTGTCATGAATTTCCCACTGAGGGTGAAATAAAGTTAATAGAGCTAAGACAGTTCTTACATCCACCGGCTTGGGCTCATTCTCTCTATAGCGTACTCTTCCCATGAGTTCAGAACGTTCGAGAACTTTTTTGAGCCAATCGAATCCATGACCTAAATCTTCCAAGCTAAACTCTTTTACTTGCATACTTGTGTTCCGCGCTTCTGCCAATTTAAGTCTGAGTCCATTTTCAATGTCACCTGCAATTATCTCGAGGTAAATGTAGGAGTCTTGGAAAAAGTCAGGCATCTCTTCTTCTTCTAATGTTGAAAAATCTGCCATTGCTGCTTCTTTTTTCATAAGAGCGAGGACACGATCAGTGGTAGCTCCGTCAACCATTCCATGTTGGTCATCAGACTCTATAATGAAATGAAGCGTTTTAGATTGATTGTTGTACCAAGCCTTTTTTGCCAAGATGAGACAACCTCTGTTCAACAAGTGAAAAAACATCGATTCCTCCTCTAGAGATTCTTTGATAGCTTTCGGGACACGAGTGTTGATTTTAATTACTTCGTGACTTCTGGGATTGATCTTGTCAGGGATCGTCCCGTTCCCAAGATCCCGTATTCTAACAAAAGCATGGATCGCTATAAGATCCTCACAATGGGGGGGTTTGATGCTGCGTACATAATCTTGCAACACTGGGATACGATATTCGCGGGGTAATTGTGATGACTTAGCCATTTCTTGGCCTCCTTAATATTTTTGAGCGGCGCCTCATTGTTATTTGTTCAATAGACATCCTGAGGCTACACGCCTGCAGGTCACCGAATTCCATTGACGAGAACAAAAGTAACGATGACGGAGCGATTTGTCAAGGTTTTTTAGAAAAATTTTTTACAAATCATAAGTATATATATAAAGATAACTTATGAAATAAAGATTTAACCACGCCATTTATTTCTGGCTTCTAATGATTGCCGCCATAATTCAACTTATAACTTTGGCCACCAAGTACCAAACATGCCCCAGCCCAAGTTCGTTTAATCTCACGTATTCTCGTGTGTGCTTGGCGGTGGTATATAAGGGGGTTTAGGTTTGTTTTTGCCGCTAATTCTCAATTCTGACAAAATTTATATTTGCCTGTTTTGGCCAAAAGTTGTATAAGAGGAGTTCAATTTTACGCAATGCCGGGGATGTTGCAGTATCGAGTCTTTTTGCGGTTTTGCGCTTAAATTAACGTGTTTTTGAGGTTTTGAGAGTGCCTTGTGTAAGACAGGGCCGGAAAGTAAATTCGTTATTCTTAATGGGGAAATCATGGCTCGTGAAATGGTAACAATTGACGGTAATACAGCAGTGGCACATGTCGCTCACGCTACAAATGAAGTAATCGCAATATACCCAATTACGCCGAGTTCGTCGATGGGTGAAATGGCTGATGCGAAAACCGCCCAGGGCCTGCCTAATATATGGGGCATAGTGCCTTCTGTAACGGAGATGCAGTCGGAAGGCGGTGCCGCAGGCGCTGTACACGGGGCATTGGCGACGGGGGCGTTGACTACCACCTTCACGGCTTCGCAGGGACTATTGCTGATGATTCCAAGTATGTACAAAATCGCAGGCGAATTGCTGCCGACCGTTTTTCATATCTCAGCGCGTTCACTGGCCTGCCAGGCGCTGTCAATCTTCGGTGACCATTCGGACGTTATGGCCTGTCGGCAGACCGGTTACGCATTTATTTGTTCGTGTAATGTTCAGGAGGTCATGGACCTCGCACTTATTGCTCAACAATCGACGCTGGCTTCAAGAGTGCCGTTCATTCATTTCTTCGATGGCTTCAGAACCAGCCATGAGGTACAAAAGGTTGAGCAGCTGAGCTTTGATGATATGCGGGCGATGATTGATGATAAGCTTGTTGAACAGACCAAAGCCAGAGCTTTAACACCGGACAGGCCCATGATCAGCGGGACCGCACAGAATCCCGATGTCTACTTCCAGGGGAGAGAAACGGTAAACAAATATTATCTGGCAGCTCCGCAGATTGTGCAGGAGACAATGGATAAATTCGCGAAGATTGTGGGCCGAAGTTACCATTTATTCGATTATGTCGGTGCCAAAGATGCGGAAAAAATTATCGTTATTATGGGTTCGGGCGCCGATACCGTCCACGAAACGGTTGAGTATCTAAATTCCGGTGGCGAAAAGGTCGGCCTGGTGAAGGTACGGCTTTTCAGGCCTTTCAGCAGTAAACATTTCGTTGACGCTCTGCCGAAGAGCGTTAAAAAAATTGCTGTTTTGGACAGAACAAAAGAGCCCGGTGCTATTGGTGAGCCGCTTTATATGGATGTTCGCACCGCCATTGGCGAGGTGATGGGTGAAGGTTTGACGTCTTTTGATAAATATCCGGTGATTGTCGGCGGCCGGTATGGTTTGGGCTCCAAAGAGTTCACGCCAGCAATGGTCAAAGCTGTTTTCGATAACCTCGATGCCGACAAGCCGAAGAACGGCTTTACAGTGGGAATCATTGATGATGTGACAAATACGAGCCTGGAGGTTGATGAGTCCTTTGGTGTTTCGGATGAGGGGCTGTTTTCAGCGATGTTCTACGGACTTGGTTCGGATGGGACTGTCGGGGCAAACAGGAACTCGATAAAGATTATCGGAGAGCAGACGGA
>Ga0114923_10002218_pt1 | contig 13250 bp, 24 predicted proteins | sample SumtaG_FD_89578 | JGI IMG/M metagenome (GOLD analysis project Ga0114923, IMG submission 89578) | Deep subsurface microbial communities from Indian Ocean to uncover new lineages of life (NeLLi) - Sumatra_00157 metaG | ecosystem: Environmental > Aquatic > Marine > Oceanic > Sediment | place: near... | reverse complement strand
TGTATTAACACTTGTGCGGTTGTAGCTCAGTCTGGACTAGAGCAGTTGGCTTCGAACCAACGGGTCGAGGGTTCAAATCCTTCCAGCCGTGCCATTTTTTCGGTGACGGGTCCGTAGCTCAATGGTAGAGCCACTGGCTTTTAACCAGTTGACGGAGGTTCGATTCCTCCCGGACCCACCAGTTTTACGAGTGTAGCAACACTGATACGCGGTAGCTCAACTGGTAGAGCAACAGACTTTGACTCTGTTGGTTGAAGGTTCGAATCCTTCCCGCGTAACCAATTTTTAGAAAGGAATATTGTAATGAAAGGAATGAAACATTTTCAATGTCATGTATGCCAATGTTGGTTTGAATACGGATGTGGGCACGCTCCTTCTTTATGTCAAACAAGGAAGAAATTGTTCCAGAACGTTTTGACCAAATCAGGCTCAAGAAAGAAAGTGTGGCCGCATGAGAAGACATAGAGGTTTGGGAACACCGAAGAAACGGACGCCTGAAGAAATACGCGAGAATATTCGACGTGCAGAGTTGCGGCCAATTGAGAGATTGATTGAAGACTTGCGAAAGCGTGAACACGGGCCGCATGGATGGGCGACACCGCATGACATTGCGGATGCGTTGGAAGTACTTAAAATATTTCTTGACACACAGGCCGATGAAATGGTATAACATGTTTTGAGTCGGCGGTATAGTGTAATGGAATCACACTGGCTTGTCGAGCCGGAAATCGGAGTTCAATTCTCCGTGCCGCTGCCATATTTGTAGTCGCAACAAACTAAAAGGAGAGAAACGATGGGAATGGACGCGGAAGCACAGATCAATTTCGGAGTTGTACTTGCTGAGGAGTGGCCGATGCCTTGGGTTGATCCGGAAAATTCTGTTGACGATCCGGAAGGCTGTTTGACGGAATGGTGGATTCATCAAATTCACGGATTCAAACACGTTGTGAAACCGTGGACGGATGCAGGAGAACGGACACCGGGAGTTTCAGAGGAAGATATTTCTCGGTACTTCGATGAACAAAAGGAATGGCTTAAAGAGGAGCCGTTACCTGTCCAGTTGATTTGCACGGCGTCTTCCGATGATCCTGTGTGGATTCTGTCGGTGCCGGGATCGTTTTTCAATTCGTGGGAGAAACCCGTGGAAGTTGTGATCCCAATGACTGTTCCGATTGGGGATCGGGTGACTGCCTTTGTGCAATTCCTGCAAGAATACGGTGTAGCGTACACGAAAGGCCCGTGCTGGCTTCTGTCGAGTTATCTGAGTTACTAACGGAAAGAAAGGAATGAATGGTGTTTGATGTTCCTAAACAAATTTACGAAGTTAAACTGAAGCTATGGAGAATGCTCAGTTACCGAATCGATTCGTATCGGCTTGACAAAACGATTCTACCTGAAAATGTTGAAACATGCACGCTTGCGGATTTGTTTAATTCGCTGGAACATGTGTTCACTGCAATCGAGACACGGGAAGATTACGCATTGACTGAAGCGTTGACCGAACAAGAAAACGAACTGAAATTGGAGTTGAGAGATTCCCTTGGTTTCCCGTAAAATTCATCAGGGGCTATGGTGTATCGGTTTAGCACGTCGGACTTTCAATCCGGAGGGGGCGGGTTCAATTCCCCCTAGCCCTACCACTACTGTATTACGGAGATATTATGGCAACAGGTGGAGCAGACACAAAAAACGTTTGGGTGCTTTCGTTAGAAGAAGTAATCAGGCGTGGAAGAAGACATTTCAACAGATCTTGTACTAATGAAGAAAAGATCGAAGTATACGTTGCATCGATTGCGCGGAATGGCTGGAAGCTAACTGCGAGTGCAGGTGACTACTTGATTTTTCTTTTCACGGAGGAATGATGTACGTCGAAGTCGAGCATATCAAAACGTTGGTGTTGGAAGGAGCAGAGAAATTAGCTGCTCGAAATCCATCATTTCGTGTTGGAGTTGATCCAGTTGATGGAATTGCAAAAGCAATGACAAAAGCGTGCTTGAGAGATTCTTTGAATAGACGATACGATTTCGGGTATCGTCTTGTCGGGATGAATGATCAATTTGTAGTACTGGAGAAAGAAAGTGCATGAATGCCCAAATCCATTTTGGATAATGCTTATCGGCTACGTTGTCGGGAGAATTGCGGGCACGATAATTCACCTATGGAGGAGCGAAAGATGAAGTCAGTAGTAGTAACGATAAAACAAGCAGAAATTGTTGGGAGATCAATCTGTCGGAATAAACTTGCCAGAGGAGAGAAACTTTTCGGATTGATTGAGAGCAAGGCTACTCAATTGGAAGAGTATCTCAATGCGAGTGATGCACAAGGGTATCGGATGGTATGTGTGACGGATGATTTCGTATTCTTCGAAGAGAAGGAGCCGATCACGAATACCGTTAATCCGGAAGACGCTGTTAGTGGTGAGCCGCAAAGTTGTGGGCGGTGTGCGGCATTTACCGAACCGTGGGAAGAAATCATGTGCGAGTTAGCACAACACGGACTTGACAATTTGGATTTGATCATCGGAAATGATGGAGAAGAAAGAAAATTCGGTGATCTGTTCTTGCGTATGCGAGGAGAGATCGAAATGGCGTATGTTTTTTGGAAGCAAGAACCGGGAGAAGTGACGCGAAACCGCGTACTTAGCGCGATGGTACGAGGAATGCGGATACTGGAGAAAAAGGCCGGATGAAAAAAGATATTCTCGTTCATTCAGGAAGGTATCTTCGTCACGCAGGAGCGGCGGTAATGTATAGCGAATCTAAAAAATTTGAAATGTCCGCATACGTAGCCGCATATCCTTGCGAGTGTCTTCAATTGGGAATTAAGCAGATCTATGAATCTGGTTGGACTTTGGTTGCTGTAAGTGACGGTATCCATTATTTTGAAGGGGAGAAAGATGAATGACGTAAGACGTTGGGCTTGCAGGAGTTGTAATTGGAGAGAAGACTTGACAGGGGCGGAAATGCTGGAGTTGTGCGGTGGTCCTCAAGGATGCGTGTACTGTCCTGAATGCAGTGAGTACGCCTATTGTCAGACATATGCACAGGAACCAGTTGACAATATACCGCGTGATGTGGTAGAGTGATTCCCATGAGATGTTATGATTGCGAACTTGAAAAAGAACCGGAAGATTTCCCACGGCAAGCACAGAGACAGAATGATGGTTCTCGACTGTATAGCTGCAAGGAATGTGTGCGGCAAATTAGTGCGGCGTGGTACAAAAGAAATTCACATCGGCCAAAAGGGAAACCGAGAAAAAAGCGGAAAACCTACGTGTGGAAAGTTTCACAAGATAATGGGCGTTGTTCGTTTATTTAATTGTAAAAACTACGGGAGAGTAGAAACATGAGTGCAAGAAAAATCGTAGTTCTGTATCATGCGGTTTGTCATGATGGATTGGTGGCGGCATGGGTTGCAAAGAATTGGCTGGAAGATAGCTACAAGCGGGATATCGATGATACGTATTCATATATCCCTGTCAGTTACGGGCAAGACGTGCCGGAGATAGCATGGAAAGCGGATCTGTTGTTTATTCTGGATTTCTCATACAAGCGGGAAATCATGGAGAAGTTGGCAGAAGGACGGCAGTTTCGTTGCATCGATCATCATAAGACGGCAGAAAAAGAATTGTCTGGAATGTATGACTGTACGTTTAATATGGACAAGAGCGGAGCGCGGTTGACGTGGGAACACTTCTACGGCACGCATAAAAGTTCGCCGTGGTTGGTTGATTACGTAGAGGACCGAGATTTGTGGAAGTGGAAATTGGATCGGAGTCAAGAAGTCAATGCTTACATCCGATCTTTCCCGATGACATTCGGCGCGTTGAATGCGTTGAATGAACAGAGCGCGTGTGATTGCTTTGGCCCTGGAGCGACTGTTATCATGCGAGAGAATCGCTTGGTAGAGCAGATTATCAGTGGCGCTCATGGATGCGTATTGAACGGCGTGATTGGGTTGGCGTGTACTTCTCCGGTATTACAATCGGAAGTAGCTGGAAAGCTGGCAGACGATTTCGATGTGCCGTATGGCTGTTGTTACTTCCGTAGAAGCGATGGATTGTGGATCTATTCGTTGCGTTCGAGAAGTGATTTTGATGTGTCTGAATTGGCGTCTAACTTTGGCGGTGGTGGGCACCCGCAAGCGGCGGGATTCGAATCGGATTATGTGAGATTTTGAAAAATGAATGAAATTGATTTGGTTGCATACAAAAAAGCAAAAGCGAACGAATGGACGAGCAATCGAAATAAAAGAATATGGAAAGAAAATCCATATGATCCGAAAGCTAATCCGGAACCGAAAGCGGATAATGATCTTCAATGCACGTTGTGTAAAACCATCGTAGACGGAGAAGGATGGTATAATCGTAAACGGTGTCCTGTTTGTGGCGCGGGTAAAAAAGCATTCGTGCGTATGCCGTGGAGGAATGGGCCGTTTGAATGGCGTCCAGAAGAAAAAGAAAGAATTGAAAAGCAGTTGAAGCGCCGGATTTGTCACACCGGAACCCCGGACAAAAAGAATTGTCAATTAACAACTCCGGACGAAAGAAAACGTATTATTCCGCATGATGGAATTTCCTTTACGATTTCAAATCTATATGATTATATTATTTACGGAATAAATTATTTTCCCAATCTTACGCATGAGGAAGTAGTCACGCTTTGTAAAATGCGAAATGCACAAAAAACTCGAATGCGGAAAAAAGCGGAGAAAGAAAAGAAGGAGTAAGAATGCCAATAAGAAAAGAGTTGCAGATACCATGCAGACACAACCAAAAAATACCACTTGTACGATGGAAACAATATTTAGACATACCGCCGACACCGGAGGAAAAAGAAAGCTGGCAAAGACAGTTTGGTGATCGGTGTAATTGGGCGATCCTCACGGGTGAACCGTCGAAATGCTTTGTTATCGATATCGATCCCGATTGGTCGGCTGAAAACTTTCCGATTGTCGATCTTGAAGCAGCGGCGTACAAAGTTGTTGAAACCCCACGTGGAGGAAAGCATCTGTATTTCCGGTTGACTGGAGATGCAGACGTGCGGAATAGTGCCGGGAAATTGGCCGTGGGAGTCGATGTAAGGGGTACGGGCGGTTATGTAATGGTTCCACCTTCCGTAGTCGATGGAAGGCCGTACACAGTCATTTCAGACCGTTCCCGCGATGCTTTGGCGGGTTTCGCCCCTGCGGAGTTGTTGGAACAGATAAAACGGGAGGGAGAGCCGGAACATCGGTTAGCACCTTCTCTGCCTGAAAGAATCCCTCAGAACAAACGAAATGATACTCTGACATCTGAAGCGGGTAAATATCGAAGATACGGCTTAAAAGAAACCGAAATTCGGGCAATGCTTTTAGCTATCAATCGGGAGCGTTGTGATCCGCCTTTACCTGAAAGTGAGATCGAAACGATTGCTGAAAGTGTAGCACGTTACGATCCGCCTTCCCTTTCCGTACTCCGATACAATACAACAGATGTAGGAAACGCAAAGCTGTTTGCGAAAATGTACGATAGAACTGTACGATTTAATCATAAGATAGGAAAATGGTTCATCTGGAAAGAGTATTGGTGGAAGGATGACCGGGATGGAGAAATAGCGCGGTTGGCTTTGGATTCGGTGGAATACCGGAGACGCGATGCACATGAGAATGCTGAATCGGATGAACAGGAAGAGATTCATGTTGATTGGTCTTACAAGTGCGAGACGAAAGCGCGATTGAGTAACGTTGTAGAGATGGTGAAAGATTACAAGCCGTTAGCAGATGATGGTGACGGATGGGATTCTAATCCGTGGCTGTTAGGAGTTGGTAACGGTGTTGTTGACTTGCGGACGGGGAAGTTGATCGAATCGAATAGTGACGATTTGATTTGCTGGCATACTCCCGTGCGGTTTGATCCAAAGACGATGCGCGGGTTAAAGAAATCGCGCTGGTACAAATTCCTATATGAAATTTTCAGTAATGATAAAGAACTGGTAGATTTCATATGGCGATCTGTTGGTTACTCTATAACGGGTGTGACGGATGAACAAGTAATGTTTCTTCTATATGGTGAAGGAGCGAATGGGAAGGGAACGTTCGTTCGGGCCTTGAGAAATGCTTTCGGGCAATACGGGCATAATACCCCAATGTCAACGTTTGATAGAACATCCAAGAATCAGATCCCCGCAGACGTTGCTGATCTTAATGGTAAGCGATTCGTGACGGCTTCTGAAATTACGGAAGGGGCTGAGTTCAATGAGGAACGGGTTAAGTCCCTGACCGGACAAGACGAATTGACTGCACGGCATCTGTACGGACAATTCTTCTCATTTGTACCTAAATGTAAACTATGGTTAAGCGTCAATCACAGACCGGAAGTTCGGGATGATACGTTAGCATTCTGGCGGCGTATGAGATTGATTCCATTCGAAACGTCGTTTCTCATGGGAAAAGGACGTAACAACGATCTGGATATTGAACTTGAGAAAGAATCTGAGTTAATACTGGCATGGGCGATACAAGGGGCGATAGAGTGGCAAAAACGGTCCCTAGAGCCTCCAAAGTCTGTATTGGCAGCTACTGCTCAGTATAAGAGCGAAAGTAACGTAATGGAGGAATTCATTACAGAACGTTGCTTTCGGAATACTGAATTATGGGTTAATGGGAATGAGTTGTATCATGATTACATGCGGTGGATGGAATCGGAACGAAGGCCGTTTACTGAAAAATTGAAGCGGCATACGTTCGGGCGGCGACTGGTTCGGCTTCTCGGAACGAATAAGCGGCGAAAATCGAATGGACACTATTTGTATGATGGTATCGGCTTGAAACGGGAATGGAGTTATGACAATCTGGCTGGCTGGCAACACAGAGGAGATCGATGATGAATAGACCTGATACAGCAATCGGAGGAGAAATGGCGTTGTTCATACAAAAGAAGAAAGAACGGGCAAAAGAGCGTGCCCGGAGGCGCACTGCGGCTTATCAACAAACAGATGAATACAAAGCACGGTTGCTTGAACGAAAGTTGCTTGGAGAGCGAAAACGGCTATTTCGTAAGGTCGTGGAAGCGGCGATCCTGTTCGGTGATATTCCTGCACCGTGCGAGATCGCAAGCGGTTGTGTTTGTTGTCGAAATATAGCATCGGTTTATCATCATTGCTCTTACACTCTGGAGTCGAAAGGATTGGATATTATGGCGGTTTGCGATGATTGTCACAAGAATTTACACATCCGGAAGTCGAAACGAAAACCGTATATCAATCTCGTCTCGACAGAGTAGCTGTGTATTACGCGGTAAGTATTACGCGGTAAAAAGTGATACCACGTAGTATTAGACACACCGCGTAATATTAGACACTGCTCAGAGATGGGCGGGGCATGGGTTTAATTTACCGCGTAGTATTAAGCACTGGTAAGACACTTGACGTAAGTTGTTGCGGCGAAAGGAGTTAAGATATAATGAAGTGCCTAGTACCCTTTTCTCCTATAGTTTTATATAAAAAGTATATTAATATAATAGTAATATACGATCTATATAAAGTAATAGGGGACCGCGTAGTATTTGGCACTTTTGAGAGTTAAGTCGTTATAGCTGAAGAATTTATCCAGTGTCTTTGAAACACACTATAGGCACTCAATAAGCACTTGAATGATTGTTTATGTTATTACGCGGTATTCAGACAGAAAAGAGGTGATATTTAATGGGATCAAAGATTAAGGGATCAACGTGTTCGGATTGTGAAGAGTTCAAACCGCGTGGAGAGTTTGGGCGGAATCGAGCGCGGTGGAATGGATTGAAGATGCGTTGCCGGACATGTGAAGCGGCTTACATGCGGGAATACCGCAAAACGCCTAAAGCAAAAATGACAACGCGGGAATACAATCGGCGTGAAGACGTGAAAGAACGGAACAGACAACGGAACAAACAACGGACGGAAAGGGCGTAACATGAAACACGCATTGAAAAAAGAAGATCGAGAACAACGAGATCGTTTATGGGCATTTCGATTGAAGAAATGTAAAGCGTGTGGGAAAATTTTATCGTCTTCAAAATTCAGAAAAAAAGATTCTGGATTTGAAGGACTATATTCTCTTTGTCGTAGTTGCGATGCCGAATGGAGCCGGAATTACAACAAAACCCCTGCCGGGAGCGCGGCGAGAAAATTAACGTATGAGCGGAGAAAAAAGAAATCTCCAGAAAAACGAATTGCAAATAGTGCTGTTACGTGCGCAATCAATCGCGGAGATATGTTCAAAGCGGCGAAATTCGACTGTGTAGAATGTGGAAGACAAGCAGCGGAGTACCATCATGATCAAGGATATGAAAAAGAACACTGGCTTGATGTAGTGCCGTTGTGTGTACCTTGCCATAAGAGAATACACCTGAAATCAGAAAACGGAACGAGTGTAAATGAACACTTGACAAGCGCGTCGTTAATATGCTAGAGTCGGCACACTGAAACGGAATTAAGTAAAAACGGGAGATGATGATATGAAGACGGGATCTTTTTTTACATACACCGGGCCTGGGCGAATTAGCGTTGCACGGTATGCACCGCGTGGAATCGCAAAGCAAGTCGAGCGGTATCCATCACTGGCACCGGGAAGTTGGTTTAACAAAGTGACACCTGCCGTGTATAAAGAACTGTACAAAGAACAGTTACACGGGTTGTGTGTGCAAGATGTGTGGGATCAATTGTGCAATCTTGTTGCACCGGAAGAGCCTGTTTTGCTGTGTTGGGAGCGTTCGCGTTCGGACTGCCACCGTCGATACATTGCGCAGTGGTTTGAAGACAGACTTGGAGAGAAAGTGGAAGAAATTCAATCAACAACGTTTGACAAGATTGTCAAATCGATTCGTCCGGTTGCTCAAATGACCGGACAAATAATGCTATGGTGAAGAAAGGGGACTCGAAACCGAGAATCGTCTAATTGACAGGACACATGGCCTCTCAGTCGTGTAACGTAGGTGCGAATCCTGCTTCTCGGTCCATTTTTATAATATGCCTGGAATAACCCAATTGGCCCAAAAGATGCTTGTCAAACCGATGCAACAATATTTGCGTGCGTGTTTGACAAAACATGTAGAGAAATACCCTCGTCTCGTTATCCCCAATGTTGGAAACTTCGAATTGGTTTTCGTTGCTTTGAAAGCTGGTTATCTGCCTGAAAATATCTACTGCTCTGGAACAACTATGTATTCGACAATTGTAGGAACGCTGTTGAATGATTTGAATATGAAAGAAAGTTCGGGCGTTGAATTACTGGAAGCTGAATACGTTCATGAGCGGTTGCAAATGGCTTGCCTTGATCCGTATCATGCGGGATCACTCCTATTCGCTCAGACGGTTGCGCAAGTACAAGATTCAACACCGTATCGCGCTGGTTTCTGGGAAGATTTATGGGATAACATACCGGAACATTGTGATAAGTTGGATGAACAGGTGCGGGCGTTCGCGGAGAAAATGCGCGGTGTGTCGTTCGTATGTGAAGGAATCGATACAACTGTCGAGAAGTTCAAAGAAGATGGCGGCGCGTTGATTCTCATGTTCCCTCCCGATTTCTACTGGCAATCCAATGCGGTTCTGGAAAAGCATTTTCGGAATTACGTAACATGGAAACAGCCGAAAACCAAAACGTGGGAAAATCACTATTCGCATCTTGACCTACTCATGAAAACAAAAGATACTGGCGCGTTGACGTTGCTGTATTGGGATGGGCCGGATACATCGAAAGTGACTGTCTCGCAAGTGGGCGATCCCGTATATGGCTTTCAACGTGAGCGGTTCCGATGGTTTTATCTGTTCACGAATCGTGAGCGGGAATTTGAGAAAGACGCGACACTACGGCGAGGACCGAAGTCAAAACGTGGTAAATGGCCGTTGCTTCCGTTGGATTATGAAGTGACGGACGAATCCCGGATTTGGTTTGAAAAAATCAGACCGGAAGTTGCGCTGTATTATCGGGATCTGTTTGCTCATAAATTGGGCCTTACGCTGTCGCATACGTGCTATGCAGGGATCATTGACGGTTATCTGTGTTCTACCATTGGGATCAACATGCAATTCGCCATAAGGGGAATTTGTAACAATGACTTGATGAAGCCGTTCGGATTCGCTGTACCGTCGAAACGACATCCACGAATCAATAAGTTGATGGGAAAGTGTTCCACGTCGAAGGAATTCAAGGATTTGATTGTGCGGGATCATCGGACGTTGCAGTTGCATGAACCGGGAGGAATGCTTACGATATGTTTATCAGAACATCCGGAAATGAAATCGAATCGCGGCGTTATGAAGTTGATCGAGAAAGAAGTAATGCCGGAAGGTTCACCTTATAAATATCACTTACGATATCGAGCCGACTTCACGAATATGTCATTTGCTGACTGTCGGGATTGGTCGCTGAAAAAGGAAAGGGCGATAGGTTAATAAGATTATGGCTGAATTTGTAGCTAACGCAGGGAAAGATTTGGAGTTGTGGCGTGTACATATTGATGAAGTACGCGAACAAGACGTGAATGCACGTGTTATGAATCCCGATCAATTCGAGCGCCTGACTGAGAATATTCAGAAGGAAGCGCGGATGGAATCGTTGATCTTCGCTGTACAGCGTGGAGAGAAATTCGAGTTGATAAGCGGACATCACCGATTGAGAGCGGCAAGACAAGCGGGCGTACATGAGATGCTGATTCTGGCTGATACACGCGATTTGTCGAGGAGCGCAGTGGTAGCAAAGCAATTGGCACATAACGCTTTGGCTGGAGAAGACGATCCGGATATGCTCAGAGCATTGGTATCAGAAATTGAGAGTTTGGACGATTTGCTTGAAACTGGATTGGATGAAGAATTCCTAGATTCGACAAAGCTGAAACCCGTGACGTTCGAAGCGCCGGAAGTCGAGTTTCAGTGGAAGTATGTCACACTGGTTTTTCTCCCTGCTCAGATGAAGCGGTTCGAGGAATTGATTGAGATCATGCCGGATGCGGATGACATGGTAGGAGTGTGTGACGCTGGCATATACGCGAAATTCTGTGAAGTGACACAACGGCTTGGGAAAGTCGAAAACATCCGATCAATCGGAACGCTGGTTTCTCGGATGCTGGAAATCTCGTTGGAGTATGTGACGGATGCAGAAGACGTTGCAGCGATTGAAGCGGCGGAAAAAGAGAAAAAGAAAGTGGAGCGTGAAGAGAAGAAAGCGGCGAAGTTGAAAGCCGAAAACACTAACAATGTAATAGAAGGGAAAGAAGATGGACAGCACGAACCAAAACACAAACCAAAACGAAAATCTGGCGACTGAAGCGGGAAACGATCCACGCGATGGTATCAGACCGCCGAAAGTGAAGCCCAATAAGCACGGAAGACCCACAAAGTTGACACCGGAAGTACATGAGATGGTGGTGGCTGCAATCCGTGCGGGAAACTACATGGAGACCGCTGCGGCCTTTGCAGGAGTACATAAAGCTACCTTGTACACATGGCTGAAGCGGGGAACGAACTCAAAGAAAAGTACCGTGTACTCCCGTTTCCACGACGCAATAAAAAAGGCGTTGGCGGAAGCAGAGGTGCGTGACATTCAGACAATCTTAGCAGCGGCAGAGACACAATGGCAGGCTGCGGCATGGCACAGAGAGCGCATGTCTCCGAATAAGTGGGGCCGTGTAATCCGTTCGGAAGTGAAGCAGGAAGTTACACAAGGAGAACAACGCACGTTGGCTGGTAAGAGTGTCGAGGAACTTGATAAGATTGTATCTGGAGAAGAAACACCTGACCCGACATTCTTAACCAATACACCTGACGTACCAACTATAACCGATGACGAGGAGAACGACAATGACGCTGATACAGATCCTGACACAAGCGATGAAGGGGCAGTGGCCGGATAGTATTTCAACAATGAGCAACACTTATAAGTTGGTTGTGATTGCCGATCCGCCTGAGACAAATGAAGGAGGCGTGTTGCGTTGGGCACATGTGACGGAATGCCCACCGGAGATCACGGCATACATTGGTAGTAGGACTCATGAAGCTGTATGGCGTGATATCTTTCACGAACTCAAGCATGTATTCGATATTGAAATGGGATCGCCTGACTGGTACGCCAAAGGAAGAGAGGAAGACTTGATCAACTGTCATGCGTTGGGTATGGCGCAATTGGACTTCCACGTGAAGGAAAAGCAGAAATGAAAAACCCAACGAAGAAAGACGATTCGAAGGAATTGCGATGGAAACGATGGTGTCACCATTGCGATAGAGATCATATTTTGCATTACACGAAATGTTCGGCTTGTGGCATTCGTTGGGTTGATGCCCCTGTTTCTTTTAACGTCGAATGTTTTAGAAGAATTTGCGACAATTGTAGAAGGAGTTGATCTATGAGTGAATACGTTGAAACCTACGAAGTAAAAGTCACAGAACTTGCATCATTGCGTCGTGGACGTGAAGCGGCAAACAGATTCAAAGAACGCTTGGCATCGAATAAACTTGTAGCAGTCATTACGAAGAGACATCGATGTGGGAGTAATTGTCCGGGTTGTTTGGAACTTGCAACAGACATACGAGAATATCTGGAGGCCGACGAATGAGCGAACGTTTAACGTTTGATGATTGGATGGATAGAGCGGTCAAAGCGGCACGTAAGAAATTCCATCTGCGGCAATCCGAGGGAGCCGATAGATGGGATTCTACGGACGAACGAGAACTGTATGCGTTCGTTCAAGAAGAGTTTATCGAATTGGCGCAAGAGATATGGCGCGTGAACCCGGACCCGATACGGATACGGGAGGAAGCGATTGACTTGATGAATGTTGCATCGTTCCTGTATGCGTGGGCTGGACGGGAGGAATCGAATGAGTGAACGTGTGTTGTTGATTATTCAGCTTTCGATCATAGCACTTGGTGTTGGATGGTGTCAGATATGTGGGAGGGTGCGGCGATAATGAGATGTGAACAGATTGGAAAATTCTTAAAGGTTGAACTTCTTACATCGAAACCAAGCCGATTAACGAATCAGTGGTGTGTTAAGACAAATCAAAATGATATTGTCGGAATGGTGAGATGGGTTCATCAGTTTCGACAATATGCTTTTGAGTCTGGTAAAGAATGTATTTTTAATGTCGAGCGTCTTGATGATATAACGAGGTTTATACGCCGAATCAATGATGCACACTGGAAGATCAAACGTGCAGTAGAGGAGTTGACTTGTTGAGTGATTACATGAGTGCGGCATTAATGACAACATCCACGATGGACGATGGACAGAGTAAG
>Ga0114923_10002217_pt1 | contig 13251 bp, 12 predicted proteins | sample SumtaG_FD_89578 | JGI IMG/M metagenome (GOLD analysis project Ga0114923, IMG submission 89578) | Deep subsurface microbial communities from Indian Ocean to uncover new lineages of life (NeLLi) - Sumatra_00157 metaG | ecosystem: Environmental > Aquatic > Marine > Oceanic > Sediment | place: near... | reverse complement strand
CATTTTTATCACCATGATGTCGAGGGTGCTAATGTGGCCGAAAAGATAATGCGGAGGCTGAAGTTCCCAAAAAAGGAAATTGAAAAGGTAAGTTTACTTATTAAGCATCACATGTTTTATTACCCTTCTGCAGACTGGAGAAAAGGTCAAGAACAAGACATGCTGCAAAAAAAAGATTTGGAAGAACTTAGACGAGAAGGGGATGCTGAAAAAATCGTTGGTGGTTGGACTGATGCAGCTGTTCGTAGATTTCTCTCAAGAGTAGGTGGCGTGGATAATGTGAATGATTTGATTAAGCTTAGAATAGCTGATGCAACTGCAAATCCAAAGAGCACCTTTACCAATTATGAAATTAAGGCTTTACAGGAGAGAATATCTAGGATAATTGAGCAGGAGGCTGCTTTGAAGCTGACTGATTTAGATATAGATGGGAACGATTTGATCGAGCTTGGCGTGGAAAAAGGTCCTCAAATGGGAGAAATCCTAAATTTTTTGCTGGAATATGTTCTTGATAATCCAGAGGTTAATAGTAAGGAGAAGCTGAGCTCAATTGTTAAGGAGGAATTTTTGAAATGATAAAGATACAGTTTCTTGGAGCAGCAAAGACAGTTACAGGATCTTCTTTTCTTGTTACTAGTGATAATTGCAAATTTCTTGTAGATTGCGGAATGTTCCAGGGCCAAGACGTGGAGGAAAGAAATACATTGCCTCTTGAATTTGATCCAAAAGATCTGGATTTTGTAGTTATTACGCACGCTCATATTGATCATATTGGGCTTTTACCGAAATTGGTGAGGTTTGGCTTCAGCGGGGCGATATACATGACCCCAGAGACTTCTGCACTTGCTTATCACTTGCTGCTTGATGCTGCTAAAATACAGGAGAAGGGCAATTCCAGGGGGCAAAGACAGACCCCTTTGTATGAGACCAGAGATGCTTTTGCTTGTATGAAGCTCGTTGAGGGTAAACGCTTGGATGAGGAGTTTACTGATAAGGGGTGCACGCTGAGGTTTGAGCAGGCAGGCCATGTATTGGGGGCGGCGAGCCTTGTGTGTGAGGTTGATGACAAGCGTCTGTGCTTTTCCGGAGATCTTGGGAGGTCAGATCATCCTTTTTTGTCTTCGTTTGATCCGTATCCGCGCAAGGCAGAGTTTGTAGTGGTTGAGGCTTTATATGGCGGGGTTTTGCATGATCAGCGTGCGCATACGGTTGATAGGTTTCTTGAGGAAATTGATAGAACATTAGTCCGGGACGGTAATGTTATAATTCCTACTTTTGCCTTGCAAAGAACGCAGGAAATTTTGTACACTTTGAAATTCGGCTATCAGGAGGATAGAATTAGCAGGAAAGTGCCTGTATTCTTGGACAGTCCTTTGGCGGAAAATATCACAAGGGTTTACTCACAAAGTCTTTTCCTTGGTGATGTGCATGGGCAGGAACTTTTTAATTTCGAGCAATTGCGAATTATCAAGCGAAGGCGAAGAATGCCACGCAATAAAAAAGGGCCATATATTGTGCTTGCTGGTAGTGGGATGTGTGAAGGTGGACGAATCCAAAGCCACTTAGCTAAAGGACTTCCAGACAAGAAAAATTCGATTATGATTGTTGGATATCAGGCTGAGGGAACGCGTGGCAGGGAGCTAATAAATAGACCAAAAAAGCTTCGCATTAATAAAAGGAGTGTTAATGTGAGGGCTCAGACACATGAATTTTATGGATTTTCAGCTCATGCTGATCATGCAGACTTGACAAGGTGGTTGGGAAGATTTGATAGAGATACTTTGCGTCAGATATTTTTGGTGCATGCTGAGCCTAAAAGAATGGAGGATCTCGTTGATAAAAGTGATCTTAAAAATATCACCTATATTCCTGATTGGAAGGAAGAAGTCGTTTTATCTTAGGTTTCTTTTAGGGTGCGTGGGGTTGAAATTTTTTGATATAGAGACTAAACTGATTGCCATATGAACGAAGAAATACAAAAAGAAATAGAAAAGTTAGAGAATGATATTGGATCTGTAGAAATTCAAGGAGCTACCAATGTCGCTTTTGCTACTTTGGAAGGAATGAAGCTAGCAGCGAGGGCAAGTGATGAAAATATTCTTGAAAATGTTGAATCAGTGGGCTATAAATTGAGCAAAGCTCGTGAAAATGAACCCCTTGCCAGAAATGCAGTGAAATATGTTCTTAGTCAAGTAAAAGGAGATAAATTAAAAGATGAGATTGAGAAGGCTATTGAAGATTTCGCTAAAATTTTAGATCAATCCAAAAATAGGATCAAAAAGTATGCTGCGGACATTTTAAAGGACTATGACGTTGTTTTGACCCATTGTCATTCTTCAACTGCAACAGCTTCTTTGATCCAAGCAGCGAAAGCTAACCCAAAGCTTCAAGTGGTGTCAACAGAAACAAGGCCACTTTATCAGGGTAGAAAAACTGCAAAAGAACTTAGCGCGGCAGATGTAGACGTTACTATGATAGTGGATTCAGCTAGTGCGTCTTTTATTGTGGATGATAGATACCTTCCAGTTGAGGCAGTAGTTGTAGGATGTGATGAAATACACAAGAACGGGAGCATTATCAATAAAGTAGGAACTTATCAGATTGCGCTTGCAGCAAACGCTGGGAAGGATGAATTTTTTGTTGTTACAACACTATTAAAAATCAATTTGGAGCATGAAGGGAGTTTGCCAAATATAGAAATACGTCCAGCTAGGGAAATATGGGAAGATGCGCCAAAGGATGAGAATTTGACCATAATCAATCCGGCATTTGAAATTGTTCCTTCAAATCTAATATCAGGATATATTACAGAAGTAGGGGTTTTGAAGGCCACGGAGCTGGAGAATAAACTAAAAGAGCTTTATCCCTGGGTCTAAATTGTTGAATTATCATGAAATTTTATCTGTCCGCAAAAAAATTAGATATTAACTCTGGAGATGAACTTATCTGTCTTATTCATGAACTGGATGCTGATGAATACGGTATTGGGGTGAATGCTGGAGATAGAGTTGATATTACTTGGAATGGGATTGAAGAGCCTTTGGTCGTTACAGTAGATACTACAGAGAGTATTGTAAACGAGGGAGAAATCGGTGTTTATGAAGATATTTGGGAGAAATATAAACTGGAGGACAAAGAAGTCATAAATATTAAATTGCTTGATCAGGCTGAAAGTTTGTCTCTAATTCGTAAGAAACTTCTTGGTGAAAGGCTCAATTATGAGGATTTGTATTCCATTATGACAGATATCTCAAATGGGAGATTGAGCGATATTGTGACAGCGTATTTTATTGCCAGTGGCTATAGTCCGGGATTTGATGCCCAAGAAATTCTTTGGATGACCAAGGCACTTGCCATGACAGGAGATATATTGAAGTTTGAAGGGATTGTTGCTGACAAGCACTCTATCGGGGGGATTGGTGGGAAAGGTATCACTCCAATTGTGGTGCCAATTATTGCTGCAAACGGGATAAAAGTTCCAAATACCTCGACAAGAGCTATCACAAGTGCAAGTGCTACCACAGACATGTTGGAAGTGATTATGCCTATGTCCTTTGATAAAAGGCAATTAGAAGAGATGATGGACAAATCCGGGGCTTTTATGATTTGGGGTGGGAGTTTGGATCTGGCTCCAGCAGACGACAAGATCATCAGGATACAGAAGTTTTTAGGGATAGAATCGATTGATAAGTTTGTTTCGAGCATTGTTGCAAAGAAGATTGCCCAGGGCGTAAATAACGTAATTTTCGACGTGCCTGTTGGGGAGAGTGCGAAGATAGATAAAGAAAAATATCCAGAGGTGAAGGAGATGTTTGAAACTCTTGGAAAAGAATTTGGTATAAATGTTATTGTTCATAATAGAGAAGTAAATGGGATAGATGGATATGCAATTGGTCCAAGTCTTGAATGCCGCGAATTTTTACGTGTATATGAACAAGCAGAAAATCGTTCTTTACAACTTGAAGAGGAAGCACTAAAAATGGCTGGATCTTTGTTGGAGGCGGTTGGAAAAGCGCAAGCGGGGCAAGGATATGATTTAGCTAGGAGAACTTTGATTGAAGGAAGGGCTGAGCAGAAATTGCGGGAAATAATTGAAAATCAAGGGGGAGATCCAGAGGTTGGATCAAAGAGTTTAGAATTTGGTGGACATACTTATGAATACAAAGCCAAAAAAAGTGGAGTGATCGCTAGTATCCACAACAAGCGTACCTTTGAAGTTGCTAAAGCACTTGGGAATCCTAGAATAAAAGAGGCTGGTTTGTATTTCAATGTTAGGCCCGGTGATGAAGTCAAAGCTGGTGATATACTTGTGACTTTGTATGCGAATTCCAATGTTCGTTTAGGGCTTGGTCAAAAGGTAGTTGAGCAGGACAAAATATTCAAGTGGGAAGAGTGATCGTAGGCCTGGTATAATGCTTCCATTCATTAATATTTTTTTTAATGTCAACACTTAAGGTTGGAATTGTTGGCTTGCCTAATGTTGGCAAATCGACTTTATTCAACATACTTACAAAAAAAGGCATACCGGCTGAGAATTATCCCTTTTGTACGATTGATCCAAATGTTGGAATCGTGAAGGTGGAGGATCCACGTTTGGAAAGTCTTGAAAAAATTGAAAATCCCGAAGAGGTGATTCCGGCAGTAGTAGAGTTTGTCGACATTGCAGGCTTAGTGAAGGGTGCGCACAAAGGAGAGGGTTTGGGCAATCAGTTTCTTTCGCACATAAGAGAGGTGTCAATTATTGTACATGTTGTAAGAGGGTTTATTGACGAGAATGTGACGCATGTTAGTGAGAAAATTGATCCAATCTCAGATATAGAAACTATAGAGTACGAGCTTATTTTGAAAGATATTGAGACAATGGAGGGCATGATTGAAAAGCAAGCAAAATCTGCAAGAAGCGACGACAAGGAAAAAACATGGCTTGAACTTCTGGAAAATCTAAAAAAGCATTTGGAAGAGGAGAGAAAGGCGATTGATTTCGATTGGGTAGAGGATTTTGCGCAGAAAAGAAGAGGCTTGGCCCTTTTGACAGACAAAAAAATGATTTATTTGATAAATACTGATTCGAAGTTGGATTTTGATCTGGAAAAGTATTTGATCGGGAAGTCTTATGTGGCAAGCAATCTGAAGGTCGAAGAGGAGCTGTTTAACCTAAATGAAGATGAGAGGAAGGGGTACAGGCAAGAGTTGGGGCTTGAATTAACTAGTTTAGAGAAACTTGTGAAATTAGCTTACGACAAACTCGGCCTTATTACGTTTTTCACGGTTGGTCCAATGGAAGTCAGAGCGTGGACCACAAAGAAAGGTGCTACTATTAGGGAGGCTGCTGGCGTAATTCACACAGACTTTGGGAAAAATTTTATTGCGGCTGACGTGGTGCCATACTCTGATTTTACTTCCTCTCAAGGGTGGGAAGGGGCAAAAAAAATAGGAAAAGTTAGGTTGGAAGGTAGAGATTATATCGTTCAGGATGGGGATATTGTGATCGTCAAACACGGGGCCTGATCATTGCCATCTAGGCTATTGTATGCTATCATCTCCTCGTCTATTTCTTTACTCAATTGAATACCAGAACAGCAAATGGAATATGAATTGATGGTGATAATTAAACCACTTTTACCCGAGGACATTAAATCAAAAGTACTAAAAAGAATCGAAAAATTAATTAAAGATTCTTCCGGAGAGATAATAGGAACAGATGTCTGGGGTAAAAGACACCTGGCTTACAAGATTAAATCCCATGATGAAGGTTATTATGTAGTGCTGGATGTTCGCTTAGATCCAACTCAATTGAAAGATATTGAAAAGGATATGAAGCTGCAAAGCGATATTTTAAGATGCTTATTAGTTCGAAAGGACAATCTATAGTATTTTTTCTGCTAGAAGCAAGATATAAATTTTTATAAATAGGTCGATGTCAACGTCAAGATCACTTAATAAGGTAATGATCATTGGGAACTTAACCAGAAATCCTGTATTGAAAACAACAAATTCAGGGTCTACAGTTTGTACATTTGGAATTGCCACAAATACTACTTGGAAAAATTCCGAGGGGAATTTGCAGGAGAGAACAGAATTTCACAATGTTGTATCTTGGAATAAACTAGCTGAGATTTGTGCTCAAATTTTGGCTATGGGAATGTTGGTTTTTGTTGAGGGGGAACTTCGAACAAGAGTTTGGGATGATGATAATGGTGTTAGGCATTATAAGACTGAAGTTAAGGTTGATGATATGAAGTTGCTTGATAATAAAGATAAACAGGGAGTTGGAATCGATGCGGCAAGGGAAGCTTCAAATGATAGGAGATCAGATAATAAGGCTGATAGCGAAGATAAAGACAAGGAAGAGAAAGAAGACAAAGCGGAGAAAAAAGAGACAGATAAAGTAGATAAAGTAGAAGAAAAAGGGGAGGATAAAGAGAGTGATGGTTCGATACCCTCTAGGGCACAAGCGAGCTCACCACAAGAAAAGGAGATTGAAAAGGAAGCAGAGGATTTATTCTAGAATTATTGAAAAATTATGGCACAGAGAAAGAAAAAGAAAAAGAGAAAAAGTAATTACAAGGGTGCCCCACAAAATTTATCTTGTCCCTTTGATAAGGAGTCAGAGAAAATAACATATAAAGATGTTTACAAGCTAAAAAAGTTTGTAACAACTCGAGGTAGAATGTTGACCACAGAAAAGACCGGGGTATGCCCTCGTTGCCAAAGAAGATTAACAAAAGCGATAAAAAGGGCAAGATATATGGCGTTGCTTCCATTTACTGAATACGTTTGAGAAAAAATAAACTGCCATTAACATCTGAAAAGATTTCCTATATAGCCAGGGGCGACTTTTTCACTATTGCTACAACGTTTTTGTCTGATAATGGTGCTCTTCAAATCAAGAAATCTCAAATAGTTCGGACTTCAAGATTCAATACAAAGGACTTTCAGGAGTACCTTGACTTGGAATTTGAGGATTCTAAAATTCTTTTTGCAAAAGAGGTAGATCATCGCAAATTTAAAGATGAGTATATATGTCGGGAGCAGGAATTTGCAGAGGATAGCTTCAGTATCTTAGGGGAAGTTCTTGCAGTAGATAATTTTCTATACCTGAATATAGATTTTGATAAGATAAACATTTGGAGTTTTCAAAATAAAACCCTTGAGAATATAGAGAAGAAGATAAATGAAGGGGCGTCTCATTTGAATAATATCAATAACTCTCGTTTTGATGCCTTTATTCATATTGATACTCCAAAGAGCAATGGGCTCGAAGATCAAATTCTTAAATTGCTGGAGGAGAAGAAACTCGAGGATTACGAATTATTGATAATTGGAGGTGAGTATATCTGGGGGAATAATTTAGTATGCTTTCTAGAAAAAATATTCAATTTAAAGCAAGTGCAAAAGCTGAAGGTAATCCTTGATAATATGGCTATATTTGAAGGACTATTGTCCAAAGGAGGCTTTCAGACGAAATTAAAATATCTACACAAAGAGATGTTTGCTCCTGCGCTTTTTCATATTGGCAAACTCCCCAAAGATAACAAAATTGAACTAAAATCGCCGAAAGGAACTAGGCAGATTCTTTTAGAAGAAAATTGTCTGAATATTGTGAAGTATAATCCTAAAGAGAGAGCAGAGTTTGCGGGTTTAGCTGAAAAAGGCGGGTTATTATTTGTGGGCAAAGGATCTATGGATATAAGTAAATGCAAGTTGCCTAATCCTGACAAAGAGCAATTGTTAAGACAGGACTATCTTGTGGATTTTGTTGAGGAAAAAGAAGATTTTGAGTATGTAAACAAGCAAAGAAGAGGAATTAAGATTTTTGATTATACTTTAAAAAGAACAGTAAAAGATATTGGTTTGGATGTTATTGAGGGAGAATTTGTGAAAAAGGGCACGGGAATTTGTAAATACAAGCAGCTAGGAGCTTTGGTTGAAAGACGTGTTAGAAGTCCAATTGAGGGACAAGTTGATCTCTCCCACGTCAATGCGGGATACATTTTCATTAACTCTAGGGATAAAAAGAAAAGCAAGCTAAAGGCTCACTCGTATGTGAGGATCCGACCGCGTATGATTATTGGGCAGCGAGTAGAAGGGTTGTTGGATGAGAATATCAAATATGTATCAAGTCTCACAAAGAAGAACTATGAGAATTTTGTACAAAAAGGCATAGAGGCTATTATTTGTAGGAGTATTGAGAAAGGGCTTTTTCTTGATATAGAGGAGTTCTCTCTTGATAAATTGGTTTCTGTGGTGATTCTTGAGGGCATTGATATCAAGGTAGGCAAGGGTTTCTTATTGGATTCTTTTGGTCAATTTAATGTGGTCATAGATGAGAAGGATTTGGTAGTGAAGATTGGCTTGCCGAAAAAGGTGGGCAATTTTTATGAGGATTTCTGGAAAAAAGAGTTTGGAAATCAAAAGGAGTATAGAATAGACGAGCAAGTGAAATTAATTCATGAAGAGTATTGGGGCGAATATGCAGAAGTAACTTCTAAAAAGGGGAAAAAGCTAAAGTTGCGACATGGTGGTGGAGTATTGGAGAGTGACATAGTGAACCTAATGTAAATTTCCTGTATACTACAAGCTGTAAATTATGAACGATAATTCTAATCGAAAAAATCTATCTGTAGTTATTCTGTTTATTATTGCAGGAATTTTTCTGTTTATCATTGGTTTTTTTCTTGGTCGAATAGATCTAGTTAATAGAAATCAGGCTGGATCTGTTTTGGAAGGGGATGTAAAGAGTAGCTATAAAAGTGTGAATGTAAATCTTTTGTGGGAGATTTGGGATAAGATTGATGATGTTTATATAGAAGATGATATTGATGGGCAGGTTTTATTGGATGGTATGGCAAGGGGACTGATTGAGTCCTTGGATGATCCTTATACACAGTACTTGAATGCGGAAGAAACACAAGAATATCTTAAAGCAAATGCTGGAGAATTTGAAGGGATTGGCACAACTCTGCGATTTACAGGAGAATATACTGAGATAGAAACTCCCATTGATGGTTACCCAGCGCAACAAGCAGGTCTTCGACCAGGAGACGTGATCATTGAGGTTGATTCGGAGGATGTTGTTGAAAAACAGGCATTTGAAACTGCTCAGATGATCAGGGGAGATGCTGGTACTACTGTTGTTTTGAAGGTGGTTCGAAAGGGTAGTGCAGAGCCTTTGGAATTTTCTATAGTTAGAGCGAAAATTGATATTGATAGTGTGACGTATGAGCTGCTTGAAGGCGAAATTGCATACATAGAAATCAATCAATTTACAGAGGAAAATGTGTTTGCTTTTCAGGCACAATGGGATGAGATTGTGGAAGAGGCCTTGAGGGATGATCCTGACAAAATAATTATAGATGTGAGAAATAATCCAGGAGGATATGTGGATGGAGTGGTTCATGTCCTTGCAGAGTTTTTCCCAAAAGGTACTGTGGTGATGTCTGAGAGGGACCGTGAAGGAGGCACAAAGACCAAGAAAACTAGGCGAGATGGACAGTTTCAGGTTCAAGAAGTAGTTATTTTGGTTAATGAGGGGAGCGCGTCTTCAGCTGAGATATTTGCTGGAGCGATTCAGGATCTAGATAGGGGCGAGATAATTGGAATGGATACAGTGGGCAAGGGGGTTGAGCAGCGGATAATGGAATTGAGCAGTGGTGGATCTCTGCATCTAGTTTTTCAGGAGTGGGTGCTTCCAAAAGGAAGGGTGGTAAATGAAGAAGATAGTATCCATCCAGATATTGAGATTGATTTAACAGAAGAAGACTTTCAGAATCGAACTGATCCACAGCTTGATAGGGCTGTTGAAGAATTGAGTTGATTGTCAATTGTCTCTTGTGCTAGTATTACCTACTATGAAAGAAGACAAACCCCAGAAAAAAGGTAAATTTTCCAAAAGGCTGAAAAGGGGCCTTGGTTGTTGTTCGCTGTTGCTTTCTCTTGCGTTGTTTTTGGGGTTGATAATTGGCGGACTTACTTTGACTGGCTATACAAAAGACTGGACATGTGATGTGATTCTGGAGGATTCATATATATGGGATAAAATGGATTGCGCATCTGAGGATTTGGCAGTAGAAGTTGAGCAAGGTATTGATTATTCTGAATTTCTTGAGAGACTAGAATCTCAAAAGCCAGAGGACAGGGTGGCAGCTATTGTGGAAGTAGTTCAGCCAAGTGTTGTGGGAATTGGAATTGAGAACGAGGTGTTTGGGGAGCAGGCAATTGTTGGAACAGGGTTTGTGGTTTCAGACGATGGCTTGATTGCTACAAATCATCATGTTATTTCTCAGCCTGGGGCAACATATTTTGTGCAAGCTGAGGGTCAGGAAAAGAGTTTAAAGGTTGAGAAGGTCTATGAGGATGTAAATAATGATATCGCCATTTTAAAGGTGGATGAGGCTGCAAATTTGAGCCCTTTGGAGCTCGGTGATGCAATAAACGCAAAAGTTGGACAGGAAGTGATTGCAATTGGAAATCCTCTTGGTGATCTACCTGGAACTGTGACTAAGGGGATAATAAGTGCACTTGGTAGAAATGTTGAGATTAGTAGTGGAGGACTTTTCAATACAAGGATTGAGAATTTTGAAGGGGTTATTCAGACTGATGCAGCGATCAATCCTGGCAATTCTGGGGGTCCACTAATCGATATGAATGGCAAAGTTATTGGTATCAATTTCGCAACAGTGGGTGGAGCAGATAATTTATCATTTGCTCTGCCGATTGATCGGATTAAAAACAGGTTAAATGAATTGAAGGAGTATGGTGAATTTAGAATTCCATACCTTGGTGTGCAATATCAAGACAGAGTAGTTTTTATTGAGAAAAGACCTCTATTTGCAGCTCAAATAGTCGAGGTTGACCCGGAAGGTCCTGCTGCTAAAGGTGGACTCAAAAAGGGCGATTTTGTGATTGGGTTTGATGGAGAAGATTTAAGTGAGAAAAGTTTATATCAATATATTCAGGGTTCTTCGATTGGTAAGAAGGTTAAGATGAATGTGATCAGAGAAAAGAAAGAGGTGGAGATAGAATTAGAGATTGGGGTTAGGAAGTAGCTTCATAAAGCGATCCCTTTGGTTCAAGTCTTTGATGATCTCGATTTTTTTCTCTGGGAAATTGTGGGCAAGATCTTGGGCAATAGCTTGGATGTGGTTTTCGTGGCCTTCGAGAATATAGGTGCATTCTTCATTTGTGTGACTAGCAGTTTTTTCAAGAAGTCTTTTGTAAATTTGTATTGCGGTTTTTCCAGCGTCAAGTGCGATTCTTGGTTCGTATTTTTTTACTGATGGATCCAGTTGTTCGTACTCGTGAGTTGGGATGTAGGGCGGGTTGGATAGTATGAGATCGAATTTGGTGCCAAGTTTTTGTAGAATGATATCGGCAAGTTTGAATGTAAGGTGTATGTTTTTCCTCTTATTTATGTTTCCTAATAGGCGCTTTGCGTTTTGTTTGGCTAGGCTAAGTGCTTTGGGGCTTATATCTGTTGCGATGAGGTTTACACGCGGGTACTTTTGAGGGTTCTTTGAGATTGAATCTAGAATTGAGATGGCGATATTTCCGCTTCCTGTGCCGATTTCTAGAATGTTTATCACTTCGCGTGGTATTCTGCCAATTTCTTGTAGGGATAGATCCACTAGTATTTCTGTTTCCGGACGGGGTATGAGGGTGTGTTTGTTAACTAGGAATTTATGGTTGTAGAAAAAATTGTGGCCAAGAAGGTAGGCTAGGGGTTCCTGGGCTTTATAACGTTCAAGCAGGTTTAAAATTTTTTTATACTGCGGCTTGGTGATTTTGGTTTCGGGATGCGTGAGTATTTGTTCTTGGTTGGTATCTAGTATGTGGCCTAATATGGCTAATAGGTGGGGCAATTCGATATCTCGGTGTTTTTGGAGAATGTTTCTCAATTTCATGAATTTATGTTTCTTTTTCGTCTCCTAACCTTTCAGAGGTCTCCTTGATTATTTCATCAATCTTTCCATCAAGTGCTTCAGTTAGATTGTGCCAGGATTTTTTTATTCTATGATCTGTGATGCGTCCTTGTGGAAAATTGTACGTCCGGATTTTGGCAGATCTGTCTCCTGTTTGGATCGCGCTTTTCCGTGTTGATGAAGCTTTGGAAGCTACTTCCTCTTGCCGGATTTGGTAGAGCTTGCTCTTTAGTATGGAGAGTGCCTTGTCTTTGTTTTTGTGCTGGGATTTGTTGTCTTGGCAAGTAACTGTGATGCCTGTTGGTATATGGGTGATTCGAACTGCAGAGTCGGTTGTGTTTACGCTTTGGCCACCAGGTCCTGTTGATCTGTAGACGTCAATTTTGATTTCGTTGTCCTGGATGGTTATGTCCGGCATGTCATCGACTACTGGCAAGACTACAACAGAGGCAGCAGATGTGTGTATTCTTCCGGAACTCTCTGTTTCGGGTATTCTTTGAACTCTGTGAACCCCGCTTTCGAGCTTGAGTTTTCCATAAGCGCCTTTTCCTATTACCTGGATGACAACCTCTTTGAATCCGCCGTTTCCGGTATAGTTGGCACTTAGTAGTGTTGTCTGCCAGTGGTTGTTCTCGCAAAATTTTGAATACATTCTGAATAGGTCTGCCGCGAATAATGCGGCTTCTTCTCCTCCGGTTCCGGCTCTGATTTCGACTATGGCATCTCGTTTATCATTTGGGTCTAAGGATCTGGAAAGTTCTTTTGTCTCTTTTTCGATCTTGTGTTTTTGTTTGGCTAATTTCCCCAGTTCTTGGTCGTAGAGTGTGACCATTTCCTCATCTTTTTCATGCTCTAGGAGTTTTCTTATGTCTTGTTCTTCTTCTGTGATTTTTTCTATTTGAATAGCTTTTTCTGCAAGGGGTCTAATCTCTGCATGACGAGTCGAGACCTCTCTTAGAAGGTTTGGGTTGCTTATGATTTTTGGATCTTGTAGTTGTTTCTCAAGATCCTGGAATTCGTTAATTATTGTCATGTTGTAATTATAGCAGTTGTGGTTGATGACAGGGAGTATTTGGGATTTGGGCTTTCTAAAGGCTTTTGAGCATGTCTTTAAGGGTGAGGCCTTTGGTGACTTTGACTTCTTGTACTTCTGATCTCTTTTGTCGTCTTTTGGTTCTTTTGTTCTGTGTTTGTTTAGAAGCTCTTTTGGATCGCTGTTTAAATGTTTTGACTCTGTTTTCTGTGTCAACCATTCTTTGTTTGCCAGTGTAGAAGGGGTGTGATTTGCTTGATATGTCGATCTTAATTAATGGGTATGTTTCCCCGTCTT
>Ga0114923_10002216_pt1 | contig 13264 bp, 11 predicted proteins | sample SumtaG_FD_89578 | JGI IMG/M metagenome (GOLD analysis project Ga0114923, IMG submission 89578) | Deep subsurface microbial communities from Indian Ocean to uncover new lineages of life (NeLLi) - Sumatra_00157 metaG | ecosystem: Environmental > Aquatic > Marine > Oceanic > Sediment | place: near... | reverse complement strand
TTGTGCGTTGTGATAGGACCGGTATGACGACCAACCGAACCCTGCCAGTACCACCGAAGTCATGACCATGACGATTGTCAGTACGGTGATCGGGCTGCGCACGTTGCTCGACGTATCTTCACGATTCATCGTTGCGTCCCCTCTCTCCACGCTTTCCCCAGGCGAGCAAGCCTGGATTTCGTTTCGGCTACAATTGCGCCCGCGGCGGCAGGCCGCTGATTCCCACGACAAGCCTGAACACCGGTCTTCTCAGTCGCGCAAGTCCAGGCAACAAGGCGGTCTAGCGGTTCACCCCAGGCAGGGTACTTTGAAAAGATAGGCCACTGAAACGTTTACCAGATGCACGACCGAGGCAATCGGAGGTGGGTCGTAATGGGTGGTAACAGGTGTCCGGATTGGAAGAGTTGAGTCGATAATTCCAATCCGAGGCCGTCTGGGCGCCGCCCGGCGCAAGAGGCGCACCCCGGTGGGCTTGTCCTTTGCCCCCACCCGAATCGTGGACGGCCTAGATGGCTTGGAGGTCGAAACGGCTTCGGTGTCAGCCGTGGAGTGGCTGCCGACCGCGCCGATATAAGACCACTCCAGCCGCACTCAGCGCGGCGAACACCAGAAGCGTCAAGGTGGACGGTTCTGGGACGATTTTTTGCGGCGTGGACGAGAGCAGTAGCCGCTTGGACACGGCGTTGGCTGTAAGGCCTCGTTCGCCGAAGTTGTAGTCAATGCCGTGGTATCCATCGAGCAGTTGAATCTCGATGATCATACTATCATGGACATTATGATCTTGCTCGGTCCCGCAAGTTATGTTGGAGATGGTGTGCCCGACAGTGTCTATTAGCTTGCCAACCGTATCCTTGCCGTCAATGAAATCATCGGGATGCATCGATTGCCACAAGGTGTATATACCCGGGACCAAGCCGCCGAAATAGAACATGCCCTCATTGTCGGTCCAGTCCGTATAGACGTCACCCGGGTCGGCCTCGCTGGCGGTTTTCACTTCCGCACCCACGAAGACCACGTCGTACGGCCCCTTATGGCCGTCGTTGTTGGCATCTACGTAGACGTATCCCGAGAGGCTGCTGGTACGAAGAAATTCGTCGCCGTCCAGAGGAGCGAGGATCGTTTCGGATAAATCAATCTCCGGAGGATCGCCGGGTCCAGACTCGTCATGGCCAACTGGAGAAGGCAACTCGATGTTGCTGGAACTGCCGCCGGATGCCGCGAGAAGGCCACGCAGGCCATAGGACGGCGAGAGAGAATTGCCGCCCACATCGATTAAGGACGCCCCGGCGTCCTGCGAGTACAAGAGGCACATCGCCAAGACGCCCGCTATTGCGGACTTCGGCCGCCAACCGCACTGGCTACGAAACACTGCTGCCTCTCTTTCGCAATGAAGCACAAAAGAAACGACTACCACTCGATCACGGCCAACCTCCACCAGGCGAGACTGACCCAATCCCTACGACCCGTATAGTAGCCGAAATCCCTAGTTCGTGCAAATGTTTCCGTGATTTATTCCGGCTGGTCTCGCAAAAAACTCTGTTTTCTAGCTCGGCGGGGGCATGAAAGGCGTCAATGATGTCACTATTCGTGGTATTGCACCCCCTGTCGCGGTATTGCACTTCCTGTCGCGGTGCCTTCACAGGCTCGGCAATTGCCGGTACAAGGAACGTTAGTCCGCCGGGCGGAACTTGTCGAAGATTTCGGCTTGTCGAAGATTTCGCAACAAGCGAGGCGGCATCACGTTGTTTCAGACAAGTTTATCTGCTACGGCCAGGAGCCCGATTGTGCAACAATCCATGTTTGTGGCAGAAGCTCGGGAATTGGCCGTCCTCGGCACAGAGAGGTAACTCGATGGAGAAAGCGACTTTCGCGGCCGGTTGCTTCTGGGGCGTGGAAGCCGCGTTTCGGAAGATCGACGGTGTTGTCGAATCGGCGGTGGGCTATTGCGGCGGGACGCTCGATAATCCCACCTACGAAGACGTATGCTCCGGCACGTCCGGCCACGCCGAGGTCGCACAACTAGACTACGACCCGGAAGAGGTGTCCTACGAGCAGCTTCTGGCGGCCTTCTGGAGTTGCCACGATCCGACCACGCTGAACCGCCAGGGCCCGGACGTCGGCACCCAATACCGTTCGGCGATCTTTTTCCATTCGGCCGAGCAAGAGGCCGCGGCCCTTGCGTCGAAGCAAGTGCTCGATGCCAGTGGCAACTACGCAAGGCCGATCGTAACGGAGATCGTGCCGGCGGCCACCTTCCACCGCGCAGAGGAATATCACCAGCAATACCTGGTAAAGCACGGCGGCGACGCCTGCGGGATATAAGGGAACGAAGGGTCTAGGAGGCGGGTGTTGGGGGGCAACTGTTAGGGGCTCCTCGATAATTCTCCCTAAGTCCTCGCCTCTTGTGCGATTGGCGAGGGTACCGATCGGAGAAACCGCCCGCCGCTTTCGTACCAACCTTGCTTGGTGAAGCGGCACCAGTTCAGATCGATCAGGAACCCCAGCCACTGCTCGCCGGGAGATTCCAAGGAGACGATCATTCGCCGATACGGCAAGGGTTTGGGATGGTAGAACCCCAGTCCCCGCTCCGACAGATGCTTTCCCACCACCACCACCGTCTCGTCCACGGATGGCTCGCCGTCGGCGTCGATGGGCGTCAGATGCACGAGAAATGGGAAGGGGTAGCGGTTCTCCTTGCGCCGCTCGATGGGATGATCCTTGGGATAGAGACTGCTCAAGAGTCCCCGCAGCTGCATTCGCAGATCATCATCGGATTGCATGGATTCGCTCGGAAGCGGATCGACAAGCGGTTCTTGGATACTCGGTGTCATGGATTCGGCTCCTTTGGTGTTCCGGTACCTCCGCCAAACAGCGCCTGCCAGTCTTTTGTATGCCCACGCGGAAAAGGGTTGTTGCCAGGAAACGGAAACGCCGAGCCGCGCAAGGTGACGCCACGCAACTCGTGCTATCACAATGAAAATGTTCGCTTTCTAGCGGTTCCAACGGTTTGGGTGGCACTTGCCGTCGGCGCACAGCAGCCCCGCCAGCAATCTGCCCAAGAAACCGAGCCTCGGACCAGCTTCAACCGTCGTGTAAATCGAGGGGCATCATCCCAAATGCGGATAAGCCGAAAAGTCTGCGAGCCGAGACGCCAGGGGGTCGAGGCGCCAGGGAGCCGAGACGAACCCCGGCCAAGACAAGCCTAGGTCACATTTGGCGGGCTGTCAAATCGGTTAGGCATCACAGTGGCGGGGGTAACTGTTGCCCGGAGTACCTTGTCCGTGCCTGTCTTGCGGCACCACCGGGGCGTCAGAGTAGCTAGAGCGAGATCGAGGGCTGTTTTTCCGTGGTGTTATCGGCTTTTCGAAGATAAGGGTTTTCGGCTTCACGGCGTTCGGATAGCGAGTTGTTCCAGCGGCGGTAAACGTCCCGGGGGGCCCGGCGGAAGTATTTGTGGTCAGGTTTTCCATTGGCGGCGGTGGCCAGGACTTTTAGCGCATCTTCAAAATTCCCGGTCTTGCATAACTGCTCTACCCACTGGTAATGCACATGCACATAGTTGAGCGTGAAGGTTTCATAGCCGGGATCCATGGCCATTCCCAGTTTCAGCATCCCGACGGCCTGGGCGTAGTTACCCGAGCGTCCCAGGTCGATTGCCCAATTGTTTAAGGTAGCCAGCAGGTTTCCGCGGGCGGTGGTGCTTTTCGCATCCAGCCGCAGTGCTTTTGCGTTTGCGTTGGCGGCCTCGAAGAAGTGTTTCTTGGCGAGCAGATCGATACCCCGATTGTAGTAGATCATCGCCACCAATCCCGTGGGCGACACTCGGCGAATCCGCACATCCATCCCGTCACACGGCCGGCCGATGGCCTTTGCGACGAGTTCCGCCCGTTTGTCGGGGTCGTCGATCAACTGGAACCAGCGGGGATAAGTGGTTTCAATATCCAGCGATCCGCCGTCCCAGGTCAATCGGCTCATGGCGTGACCGGTGGTTTCCAGCCCACAGGTTGCCAGGCCAACCCGCTCGGCCAGGCAATTGAACAGCACCGAGGCACTAACACAGTTATAACGGCCGCTATCCAGGGTGTTTTTCAAGTCGGTGCAATCGATGGAATATTCGCCGGTGAGGATGTGGTGGTGCATGAACTCAAAGACGATTTGGGCTCTGGCAATGGGAGGGCTGTCGGTTGAAGAAATCTTTGGCTCGTCCTCACGGTATAGTTGGTCGAGGAGCGAATCGAACTTCTTCAAGTAGCTCTGCAACTGCTTGCGGTGTTGGACGCCACAAGCAATCAGAGCGGCTTCCATCAGTGAATGGTCGTCGAGTCGTCCATCGGCGGCGTCGGCGAACATCCGCTTCTCCAAACGGTAAAGATGATCTTCCAGTCCCTTGCCGGTCAAGCCTTGTGCAAGACGGCAGGAACTTTCAACCGGCCCTTCACGGTCCCGGCTCGTCCCGCCTGGCAAAGCGCCGGCGGTTGCCCCCTGGTCTTCCGCCGCGGGGCCGGAGACGTCGGGTAGTTGCAGGAAGCTGGGGCCATCTGCCGACGGCAAGCGGATTTCGCCGCCCTGAAGTGGAACTGCCAAGACCACCAGCAGCAAAACAAGCAAGAAAAGGGGGACGCAACTACTCGTTGAGATGTGGACCGGTACCGTTGCGAGTCGGGTAGGTTGCATGAATGTCGGCTTGTTGCGGCTGTAAGGGTTGTTCCGCCCGCGGCCTGGTTGCCGATGGCGGAATGAAGACCAATCGCAACAAGTGTACGTCGCCCAAAGGCAACGTGCGGCGAGAAAATGGCGAAAAGAGTCCGATTGTGACGGTCGCCGTTCGTCCTGTGACGATGATTGCGATTTCGAGAGGGTTACACCGGACCGTTCACGAATCGAGAAACCGGCCTCACTTGTTCTCTCGCGACGGTGGTCGGTCTGGCCGCTCCAGCCCCGTTCCAACCTCCGGGATGAGCGATTCGGCCGTGCGGCGGTTGAACTGAAAAATGGTGAAGCCATCGGCGCCCAGCGATCGGGTACGTCGGACCTGCTCCAGCACGCGATCGGCCGAAAGCTCCGATTGATGCGCGGTGGCACCGATACCCGGATAACACGGCACGCGAGAGTCGACCATCTTCAGCTGCTTTTTCAACAGGCCGGCGAAGTATGGGTCGTTTTCGGTGTAATTCATCGGGCAGACGAAGTCGAGATATCCGGCCTCGATCCAATGGCCCCAGTCCTGTGCCATCGACTTGCGGCAGTCGGGATATGCCCCGAACACGGCGGCCGATATCTTCAGTTCCGGCCGAATCTTCTTCCCTTCGCGATGCAGCGAGGCCACCAGGCGCGTGATTTGCCGACAGCGCCAATCGTTGTACTCCTCGGTTCGTGGGCCTTTGCGGCAATCGGCCGGCCAATCGGCCACCTCGCGCTGCGAATCGGCCTCGAATCGCCGCCGGCAGCCTCCGCAGTAGCAGCAGTCGCTGCCCGGGTATCGGATATAGTCCAGATGCAAACCGTCTACCTTGTACTTTCGAGCAACTTCCAGCAGGCTTTCCAACTCGAGCTCGAGGTTCTTCGGATGCGAGGGGCAAAGCCACTGTTCGGTCTTGCCGTCGTCGGTAACTTGCAGACGGTTTTGACGGCGGAGTTTATCGACAAACGTCTTTGGCGCACCCTCGAGGTTGTAGTTGACCTTCCAAACGTGGACCTGCAAACCGTGGCGTCGTGCGGCCGCCAGGCATTGCTCGATTTGATCGCCATAGCGGGCATTGATGGTGCTTCGCGGCAGGATGTCGCTGGGGTAATGCGCTCGACCCGCCCAAAGCATGTTCGCTATGATCATGTTGAAGCCCGACTGTTTGAGCAACTTGGCCGAGCGCTCCCAATCACCCGGGTAAGCACCAGTTCCCGAGTGATTCCAGACCGCCCGAACTTCCCCTCTCGCATCCGTCCCGGCGGGTGGCTCGGCAGAGACGATTGCCAGTATTACAAGCGCGGCGGCGGTCATTGGCCAAACTCCCCGACTCGGATTGACGAAGTGAGATATGGGACGGGTACCATGATACAAGATTTCCACCCCGGGGTCTTCGCGACGGAAAGCAGCCATCATAGACCGCCGGCAAGACGTCCAACAGGGGGGCGTCGGGGGGCGCAAATTCGCAAATACGTTGACAAACGGCGAGGATATGGGGTACAATCAGGGCAGTACGGACAGAGAGTGTCTTCAGCGCGGCTTGGCTACGAAAAGGGGACGGGGCTAATTTGCCGGAACGGCCCGAAGGGTGCTTCGCACAAATTAGCCCCGTCCCCTTTTCGTAGCGTGGCTCCCGCGGTTGGTATTCACACTTAAAGGTTACCAAGATGGCTGTTTCATCGCGGAAGAGGGATGGTTTTACGCTGGTAGAACTGCTGGTGGTAATCACCATCATCGGAATTCTCATGGCCCTGCTGGTGCCGGCCGTGCAGATGGTCCGTGAGGCCGCCAGACGAAACCAATGCAAGCGCAACCTGCAACAGATCGGGTTGGCCGCGCAAGACCATTTGAGCAAGTATGGATACTTCCCGACTAGCGGTTGGGGATCTAGATGGCTGGGCGATCCGGAAAGGGGTTTCGGCTCGCGGCAACCCGGTGGATGGATATTCAACCTGTTGCCGTCCATGGGTTTCAAGAACATCCGCAACATGAACGACGGGCAGGACCAGATGGGCCGGGTTATTCCCGTGTTCATCTGCCCCAGTCGCCGCAAGGCCCTGCGTTATCCGGGGAACGCCTCCACCGTGAACCGTGGCAGTGCGACCCAATGCGCGAAAACAGACTATGCCGCAAACAGTGGCACATTCCTTATCATCAGCGAGGGGCCAAGCAGCGATTGCCTTAAAAACTATCCCAATTGCACATGGCAGTTTTCCGCTCTTAACGAGGATAATAACCAGACATTGACTTCCGAGTCATTGCCTCACGAGGAACTCGTCGATAGATTGATAGACAACTACAACGGCGTATCTGGCCTGTTGAGCAAGACCAGCGACGCCCACGTCACCGACGGATTGAGTCGTACCTTCCTCGCCGGCGAGAAGTACCTCAACCCGAAGTTCTACCGTACTGGAACAGATCCCGGGGATGACCAGTCGATGTATCAGGGCAACGGCGATGACACCAACCGTTGGTGCAACAGCCAGTTGATGCCAAAGCTGGACTCACCCCAACCGGACTTGTCCGAGGGTGACTCGTCCGAGGATGATTTGCCCGAGCTTGAATTGTGGTGGCGCTTTGGCGGCCCTCACCCCGCAGGAGTTCAATTCGTGATGTGTGATGGCTCGGTGCAGCAGATCAGCTATCACATCGAAACCTCTGTGTATGAACACCTGGGAAACCGCAAGGACGGCGTGAAGGACGAACCCTTCGGGAAGTAGCGGGTGGGGCCTCGCGCGATAAGGGGCCAACGACGCGGTAAGAAGCCCGGGCGGATTCTCGGATACCGGGGCGCCCCGAGCCGGCCCGCGCATCGCATCGGCCAACTCTGCAAGCCCGCCGCTTGAGCAAAGTTCGCCACCATCGGCCGAAGCGGCGTCCGTGGCCCGTTTCAGAAATGACCGCGCCAACCCGGCCGAAGGAGCACTCGCTGATGGGAGACGTCAACCAGACTATCTTTGTTCGACGACATGCGGATCAATTCGACGGCCCTTTCTTGGAAGTCGGCTCAAGAGATTACGGGAGCACCGAGGACCTTCGATCGCTGCTGGCCGACGGAGATAACTATATCGGCGTCGATGCCGTGGCTGGGCCCGGGGTCGACATAGTAGTCGACCTCACCGACCATGCGGAGCGGATCGATTCGCAATTGGAGGGAATGCGGTTTGGCACGATCTTTTGCCTCAGCGTGTTGGAGCATTGCGATCAACCCTTCCTGATGGCGGAGAACCTCACCCGCTTGCTGAAACCGAATGGGAAGATCTGCATTTCGGCCCCATTCGCCTGGCAGTTCCACGCTTATCCGGCGGACTACTGGCGATTCACTCCCGAGGGCATCAAGAAACTTTTTCCCCGACTTAGATTCGACCCCCGGCAGATCGTCACCGCTACATCGGTAGAGAACGACTTCGGGCAGCCTGATGCGGAAATGGGTAAGATCTCCCTGGGAACGAAGTTCTATCGGCGAAGCAATCGCCCCCTGCGAGCCGTTTCCGTACTGGTGTTGCGTCTGCTCTCGCTGTTTGGCATCCTCCGCTGGCTCTCATGCTACCGCCATGTGCTCGCCCCCACAAACATCATGATGATAGGGACTCTGTCGGATACCTAGCCGCTGGGGTCTCGTGCCGACGGGTGGCTGAGGCTTCAGCGCAGCCGGGTGCCCTCCGTATTTCTTCCGTCCGTGACACGCCCCCGCCTACTGCTTGCGGTTGACTACAAAGTCGGTCAAGCCGGTAAGGGCGTCGCGGGCGGCGGTTTGGGGAAGAAACGATAACTGCTCGCCGGCTTCGCGGGCGTAGCTGAGCGCTTTGTCCCGAGCATAGGATAAGGCGTCGAAACGGTCCAGCCAGGGTTGCAAGGCGTCGCGGTGGTGGTTGTCCGAGCAGGAAAGAACGCTCACCACCTCCTCGCGCTGCCGGGGGTTGGCACACCGCAAAACATGGATCAACGGCAGCGTGGGTTTCTGCTTTAGCAGATCGGTACCCAGTGACTTGCCGGCCACGGACTCGTCGCCCAGCAGGTCCAACAGATCGTCGGCGATTTGGAAGGCCACGCCCAGGCACTGGCCGAATCGGGTAAAGGCTTCGCGGGTATCCGCGTCGGCACCGGCGTAATGGGCCCCCAAGCGACAGCAGCAGGCAGTCAGAGCCGCCGTTTTGCCGGCAATAATGTCCAGATAATCCTCTTCACTCAGATCGTAGTTCCCACGGCTTTCGATCTGTCTGAGCTCGGCTTGACACATGGACTGGCCCGCCTGGCCAATCGCGTGGCAGGCAAAGGCGTCGTCCAGGGAGCCGGCCAACCGGATCGAGCAGGTGAACAGGTAATCGCCCAGGAGGATGCTGGCCTCGTTGTCCCATCGGGCATTTATGGTGTCGAGGTGCCTTCGTAGCGTGGCTTCGTCGAGCACGTCGTCGTGTACCAGCGTGGCCGTGTGGATCAGTTCCACGGCGGCCGCCAGCTTGAGATGTTCCGCTTTCAGTGCGCCTGAAGCTTTGGCCGAGAGCAGCACCAGGGCGGGCCGTATCCGCTTTCCACCCAAGCGGAAGCCGTGCTTGACCAGCCGGTCCACGAAGGGGTAGTCGCTGCGTAGCTCCTCGCGCAGTAGATCTTCCACCTGGTCGAGTTCGCCGCGCACGGGCGCATACAATGCGTTGAGCAACTCCGGGGCCTCCGCCCGATACCCGGCCACTTGATCCATGAAAATCTTCCGTGCCACTTAGTACCCGTAACAGAATTACTTGGGAGTTTTCCGAGGCGTACTTCGCGACGCCCCCGCCCTTCTCGACGCCCCTGCCAAACCCCATTGAATTACGAAAGTTATTTCTTTACACGTTCTTAGGTCGTAGACTAGTGGGTCAGGCCGTGCCCGACGCACGTCCGGGGGGCGAGCCCGTCAGTCCTTTCTGAGGAAATGCCCGCTCTTACCACCCGACTTCTCTTCCAAGCGAATTTGTTCGACGACCATTTCCCGATCGACCGACTTACACATGTCATATATCGTCAGTGCGGCGGTGCTGACTGCCGTAAGAGCTTCCATTTCCACACCGGTTCTGGCCGTTGCCCTTGCTTCCGCTTCGATCGAAATGGTGCCTGCGTCGGGGAAATCGAACGACACGGCGATCGTGTCCAGCGGCAGTGCGTGGCAAAGGGGTATCAGTTCGGAGGTCCGCTTGGCGGCCATTATGGCGGCCAGCCGGGCAATTTCCAAGACGTCGCCTTTGAGCAACTTTCGATCGCGAACGAGCTTTAGTGTTTCGGCTGCCATGCGAACACGTCCACTTGCCCTGGCAACACGATGCGTGATCTGCTTCCCACCCACATCGACCATGCGGCTGGCCCCCTCGGCATCGAAATGGCTCAGTTGGTTCATGTTCAAGGCGTTCGCTGGAAGTTTCTCGTTTGGGTAGCTGAACCTAGATTCTAGTGTTCTTTCGCCGTTCGTCCAGCATCGAAACGGGTAGATTGTGCCAGCCATACCCCTCGATGCCGGTATGCGGCTCCGCTTTGGTGATGCGAAAGAGGCCTCTCGGCCCCCGCAGAGCGTCTGGCGAGGCGGGGATCACGGGGCGCCCGAGGCGGAGATCACGGCCGCCCGAGGCGGGGATTACGGGCACCCGAGGCGGGGAGAAGGTGCCGGCTTTCCAGCCAATCAACGGTTTTGGGCCAAAGCAGAGGCCAAGAAAAGATTATCCGCCGCGGGGGTCTATCCGCGACGGGTTGGGTGGAACGGCGATCGATGTGGTAGGAAAAAAAGACCCTGGTCCCGGCAAGGACATCGAGTCTTATACGAGCTCTTTCTTGGCGCCGATCAGCGTCCGCAAACGCTCAGCTAGCAATGCGGCATCGAACGGCTTCTTAAAGGTTTCGTTGATGCTCGAACGGTCGAAGCTAGTGGAGCTTCCGTCGTCGGGCAAGAGTGCTATCAGAATCACGTCCGCGAACTCGCTGTTGCGGCGGAGATTCTGACAAATCTGCAGCGCCTCGGTTCGACCGATCGAGAAATCGGCAATAATACAGTCCGGGTGGAAACTTTCGGCTTGAATCCCGGCATCGAAACCGCTGGCAGCCACCGCTACCTTGAAGGAGCGCTCCAACGGCAACTCGCGTTTAAGATTCTCGATCAGGACTTGATCCTGGGCAACAATGAGGACTTTGGCCATGGCCTCGTCTTCCAAATCGCCCAACGGCATCCCGTGTTCCTTGAGGAACTTGATCAGGTACTCGCGAGGAATACGCCGGTCTTGCGATCCGGGAATGCGATACCCCTTCAGCCGGCCTGAGTCAAACCATTTACTCACGGTGCGCGGGGCCACCTTGCAGATCTTAGCGACCTGACCAGTTGTGAAGACCTTCATCACAGGCTCTCCGATTATCGTTCACGTTGGTTTAGGTTCTGTCTCACAGAGGCTTCTGACCGCGGCTTCTGACCGCGGCTTCTGACCGCGGCTTCTGACCGCTACGGCACTTGGCCACCATGAAACTTTATCGCCCCTTGTTTGCGGAACTCTGCCCGTGATCGCTCCGTCGAATCGACCTGAAATTCGGCCGACAAACCGCAAACATCTGGGTCGGGGCCTTACGTAACTCACTTCTCCTTGGCTGTGTCAGTTCCCTCTGACCCGCGCCGTACTAATCACATCGTCAACCGGGGTATCCGGAAGCCAGGGAAAATCCGTAAAATAGAGAAGGTACGTTTCAACCACTCTATCTCGAATCCCTCCAACTCCCGGCATAACACGGAATGCCCTCGGAACGGCAAAACACTGAAGGGGGGAGAAGCAAGCAGATCGTCCACCACGGGCAGACAGCTCTTGCAAAGCCTTTTTGTGGCAGGTTCCCCCCTGCAACTCGTCGAAGCCTCAATCTGTTGGCAACAGAGGTTCCGCTTACGACAAGCCTTCCGAAGATTAACTTCGCCCCACATCGGGGTAATTCTTTAGAAACTTTCTCAGGTCGTAGCGACAATTGCGATAGTAGGGCCGGTAGGGAAGGTTCTGTAAGTGCCGATTTTGCGGACCATTCGGCAATAAACCCCCTGAAATACCACCTTTTCGCCCCTGTTCGGTGGATAGGACCCGCCTTGCAACTTTCTCGGCCCCGGTAGACCAAGAAACGAGAATAGGCCTTTGCGACACCCCGCTTATGGCCTGGGAGAGGCCGGCCTGCTCCGCAATCGACGGTCACGACGATCAACCGTGGATTTCGCTCGCTCTCTGCCTGCCCGTGCCCGACAAGCTACTGGCGGACGATGCCAAATTAGGCCGTCCGGGAATTGGGGCGCCATGCTCACGAAACCTCGAAAACACCGCGTTTTCCCGTGTTCAATTTCGGGACGGCCCCAAACGCTACGAAGTACCCCTGTGGTGGGCAGCGCCCGCCTTGATTCCCCCAACAAGCCGCCGAAACCCCAGCCTCCCCTGAGACATGCCCCATTGAACGGTGGGCCATTTAGCTTCACAGGCCTCTTGGCGAATGTATAATTGGTCTGGTGGGTAGGAACTTGAAGCGGCTTTTGGATCGGAACTGCTGGGGTTGAGGTGCGATGGGAATCAGGTTTTACTGTTCGAACGGGCACAAGCTGAACGTCAAGGAGTTCCAGGGCGGAAAGAAGGGAATCTGCCCCTATTGCGGAGTCAAAATACGCATCCCCACCGAAAGTACACGAAAAAGCTCTAAGGAAAGACTGGCAGAGGAACGGCGACGGACGACGGAAATGGCCGCCGCGGACAATCCGCCGGCCGAGTCGGCATTCGTTGCAACGCCCAATGACCTGCCGGAGCCCACAAAATCGTCGTTCCCAGAGCCGGCGATGGCGCCGGCTCCATTCGCCCCCGCAACCGCCGATCAAGCAGTTCCACCCGCGTATCCCTCGGGGGGCGTGGTTTCCGCCCCCGCTGGTCCCGGTGGAGCGATACTTGGTACACCGATCTCCGGTCCGAGGACGCGCTGCGCGGTTACCGAAGCAGCCACACCCGCGGCCCAACCCACCACGGCTCCGGTCGACCCGCTGGCCGAGTCCGGCAACTCGGTTTGGTATGTTCGTCCGCTCTCCGGTGGGCAGTTTGGTCCCGCGACCGCAGAGATCATGCGGTCGTGGGTCGACGAGGGTCGTGTCAGTAGCGACTCGATGGTTTGGCGTGAGGGCTGGCCCGACTGGGTCGGCGCCGTCACCGTGTTTCCCCAATTGGGCCCTGCCCCGGTCGCGCCGACCCAGACCACCAAACAGGCCTCCGGCACACCCGAATTGCCGACAATCGGCGGGATACCGCCCACGGGCCCAAGCCACCCGTACCGACGGTCAAGATCCAAAACCACCCAAACCGCCATTATTTCAGCCCTGCTTCTGGCCACGATCGTCTTGTTTGTCGTCTTTCTCTGGGTACTGAACTTTTAGTTGGGGATGGGGTAGGCTATTGATGGGAATAATCGATAGGGTGAATGAAACTGTTGCCCGGCGGACCTAACTGCGGAGCCTACCCATGAAAATCCAACAGTTCCTCGAACACCACGGAATCACCGCGAATCCGTTCGCTGACGAGGACGCCCAGACCGACCTGGTCTTCAAGAGTCATTGCATTCGCA
>Ga0114923_10002215_pt1 | contig 13266 bp, 11 predicted proteins | sample SumtaG_FD_89578 | JGI IMG/M metagenome (GOLD analysis project Ga0114923, IMG submission 89578) | Deep subsurface microbial communities from Indian Ocean to uncover new lineages of life (NeLLi) - Sumatra_00157 metaG | ecosystem: Environmental > Aquatic > Marine > Oceanic > Sediment | place: near... | reverse complement strand
GGATCCAGTAAGCCCATAGGGAATAACTCAATTGAAGCGGGCAGGCGGCTGAACCGCAGGGTGGAGATAACCATACTGGAAAATTAAAAACACTTGACACTAGTTATATTTCTGACTAAGTTTAGCTGGTTGTGGGGGTGGTTTTCGAACCTTATACTATTAGAAATAAGGGCATCGTAATCTTGCTTGAAGCTTCGCTGCAGGTTCCATTCAGTTGTGACCGAAGGGAATCCTTTAGGGCGGTCGAAGATTGCGAGATAAGTTTCTGAAAGCCTGAGATCATACCCGTTGAACCTGCTCTGGGTAATACCAGCGAAGGGACCCTAAAACTAAAACCCCTCCACTAAGATTTTATTTTTCTTTCAAGAGCCCGCAGTTTGACTGAAAGTGCAGCCATATCGGCGGACGGGAGGTCTATAATGACAAAAAGAAAATTGATTTTATCAATCATTATTAGTTGTTTTTTGCTTACAGGTCCGGAATTATCTGCCATGCCCCAGGCGGAAGATGGTGAAAAACCCGGTCTGGTAATCTATGCCTATGACTCTTTTGTTTCTGAATGGGGTCCGGCCGGCAGGGTAATTCCTAAATTCGAAGAACAGCAGGGAATTAAGGTATCAATTATTTCGGTTGGTGATGCGGGACAGGTGTTGAGCAGGGCCATATTAGAGAAAGAAAATCCCCGGGCAGATATTATTGTGGGGATCGATAATAACCTGCTCAGTCGCGCTCTTGAAGAAGATATCCTGGAAGTATATAAGTCAAAAAATATCGGGCTGATCCCTGAAGAGCTTCTTTTTGATCCTTCTTTCCATGTTACCCCCTTCGACTACGGTTATTTTGCTTTTGTTTACGACAGCCAGGTATTAAAGAAAATTCCGCAGAGGCTGGAAGATCTTACAGCGGTGGAGTATCGTAATAAAATAATACTGGAGGATCCCCGCACCTCAAGTCCGGGGTTGGGATTTTTATTGTGGACTGTTGCCGTATTCGGCGATGATTATCTTAATTACTGGCAGCAGCTTAAACCAAACCTCTTAACCATTACCGATGGCTGGGACTCGGCCTACGGTATGTTTACGGGGGGTGAGGCGCCTATTGTGCTCAGTTATACAACCAGCCCCGCCTATCATGTGGAATATGAGGAGAGCAGGCGCTACCGGGCACTCATTTTTAAACGGGGTAATTACCTGCAGATCGAAGGAATGGCCATTCTCAAGGGAGCGCCTAACCGGAAAATTGCGAGGGAGTTTATAGACTTTATATTGACAGAGGAATTTCAGAAAGAGATTCCATTAACCAACTGGATGTACCCGGTAAATCCCAGGGTTAAACTGCCGGAATCCTTTAAGTTTGCACCCCGGCCCCGGACCTCTCTCTCTTTAAGTGCGGAAGAGATCGATAAGAACAGGGATCTCTGGCTAAAGAATTGGGTCCGTCTTATGAGCAGGTAGTGGAGCGAATGTTTCCGGAGAGCACTCTTCCGGGCAGGAAAGCCCTGTTATACCTGCTGCTGTTGAGCGGGCCTCTTGTTTTCCTTTTTTTCTTCTTTTACTATCCGTTAAGCTCTATTCTGCAGGGTGGTCTTACAGACGACCAGGGCCGCTTTACCGTAAGCAGGATCGGCTCAATTCTAAGTGATCCCTATTATACCGGAATAATCTGGTTTACTGTTAAGCAGGCTTTCTTAAGCACCCTGCTCTCAATCAGTCTGGGTTTACCCGGGGCTTATTTGCTGGCAAAATATGATTTTTGGGGAAAGAATGTTATCCGTGCCTTAACCACAATTCCCTTTGTTCTGCCTTCAATTATCGTGGTGTTGGGGTTTGTCCGGTTTTTCGGCAATAACGGTATTTTGAATCGTCTGTTAATGGGGCTGTTCAGAGTTGAAGAACCGCCCCTGCGTATTCTGTACTCCATGAAAGCCATATTACTGGCACATGCTTTTTACAACTTTCCCATCTGTATCCGTATTGTATCTGCTCTCTGGAGCCGGCTTGATCCCAATTTCGAAGATGCAGCTAGAAGTATGGGCGCCCATGGCTTCAGACTCTTCCGGGAAGTTACCCTGCCGAGAATACTTCCTGCTATCCTGGCCAGCAGTGCTTTGATCTTTATCTTCTGCCTGCTCAGTTTTGCCATTGTCCTGGTTTTGGGGGGAGGTCCCCGCTTTACCACCCTGGAGGTGGAAGTATACAGACTTGCCAAGGTAAGCCTGGACCTGAAAATGGGCAGCGCCCTGGCTTTAATAGGTTCTTTCCTCTCCTCAATCTTCTTATATCTCTATATCAGACTCCAGCGAAAAATGAGCTTTGCCGAGGAAATAACTGCGGATTTCGAGAGGAAGCGCCTAAGTGCTCTTTTAAAAGAACCGGCGGGAATATTCTTTGTGCTCTATCTGTTTTTAATTGCAGCGCTGATAATTGCGCCCATGGCAGCCGTGGTATATACTTCATTCTTAAAGCGCTCGGGCTGGGGCGGGAGTACCGCTTACAGTCTTGACTGGTATATACGCCTTATCTTTACTTCCAACCTTTATGCCAGGTCAATATTAAACAGCCTTTTTTTCGGCTTTATGACTATTCTCTTTGCCCTGCCGCTGGGAACCCTGATCGCTTATCTGGGAAGCAGAAGGGAGATAAAAAACAGCAGTATACTTGAAAGCCTGATGATGCTTCCCATGGGTGTATCCTCCATTATGCTGGGATTGGGATATATTAAAGCTTTCCAGGGCTTTCCGGTGGAGATAACCGGGAGCTGGTATGCAATTGTTTTGGCCCATACTGTTATATCCTACCCCTTTGTGATCAGGTCGGTAAGCTCAATGTTCAGAAAGATCAAACCATCCCTGCTAGAGGCGGCACGAAGTCTTGGTGCTGATTCCTGGCAGCTCTTCTGGCACCTCGAGCTGCCCCTGATCAAGGGAGCGCTGATAACCGGGGCGGCCTTTGCCTTTGCTATTTCCATAGGCGAGATAAATGCCACCATGATGCTCGCCGGTCCGCAGACCATGACCATTCCTGTAGCTATTTACCGTCTGATTTCCTCTTATAATTTTATTGGCGCCTGTGCTATGGGCACCATATTAATGGCGATAAGTTTTTTGACCTTTCTGATAATTGACCGGGTCGGAGAAGGGATTGGCTGAATAATGAGTCTGCGGTTGAAAAACGTGGTAAAGGAATATCCTGATTTTAAACTTAAGATAGATCTGCAGGTTAATAAAGGGGAGCTGGTAACCATACTGGGTCCCAGCGGCTGCGGTAAAACTACCACTCTGCGGGTAATAGCCGGATTTATAACTCCTGATAAGGGTAATATATTCGTGGCTGATAGAGGCATCGATCATTTACCTCCGCACAAGCGGCAAATCGGCATTGTATTTCAGGATTATGCCCTCTTCCCCAACCTGAATGTTCTTGACAATATCGCCTTCGGTCTGAAGATGCAGAGAGTCAAGCGGATCTTGAGGGAAGCAAAAGCAAGAAAGCTGTTAAAGATGGTCCATCTGAAAGATTATGGACACCGGAAAATATCGCAGCTCTCCGGCGGCGAACAGCAGCGGGTTGCCCTGGCCAGAGCATTAGCCACCGAACCCCGGCTGCTGCTTCTGGATGAACCCTTAAGTGCTCTGGATGCCAAGCTCCGAAAGGGCTTAAGGAGTGAGATCAGGCGTATTCAGCGCGAACTGGCCATCACTACTCTCTATATAACCCATGACCAGGAAGAGGCTTTAGCCTTATCCGATAGAATAGCGGTTATGCGTAATGGTAAAATTGAACAGGTCGGCAGGCCCCGGGAAATATATGATGAGCCGGTTAATCTCTTTGTGGCCGGTTTTGTGGGGCAGGCGAATATTTTAAAGGGTACTGTCCGCAGCATAGAAGGGGGATACGTTTTCTTTAATACGGCTCTGGGAGATATCAGGGCACCGGCGCCCAGGGGCTGTTATCCCGGCAGGGAGATGCACCTTTTCTTCAGGCCGGAGAACTGTACGATAAAGAGCCGTATTCCCTCTGAAGACAAAGGCAACTATATACAGGGTGTGGTTGCCGGCTGTGAATATCTGGGGGAGATTATACAGCTTGAGGTTGTTTCGCGGGATAGCCGTTTTATATTGCGACTACGGGGGTGCCCGGCCATTGCTGCCGGTGACCCGGTGGTCTTTTCTATAAAGGCTGATAACTGCCGGTTGCTGCCGGCCACCCGGTGAGCCTTGACACTCGCAGTGGTGAGGATTGACCAGGCGACCACCCGGCAGGCAGCTGCGATGTGCTGGTGGTTGCCGCAGGAATTGCTCCCTGTGTGGAGGAAGTTATGGAGGCCTACATTGCCCAGGGAGGAGAAATGCTGGGGATGGTAAAGGGGTCCTGCGGTGTGCTGGCAAGACAGATGGCATCCGGAGCAAGTGGGGATGTGAAGCGGTTATAAATGAGCGATATAGGCTAGGGGAGGGATAGACAGCCATGACTATACTCGAAAAGGCACGGGATAAAATAGTGCAGATCCTACAGGAAAAAAATATATCCGGGGAAGAGCGCTTGAGAGCCGAACCCCTGGGGGTGAAGGAAGCTTTAGGAGATCCGGCGCCTTACAAGGATTTTGCCCTGCAGAGGGGTGTGGAAAAACTGGTGGAAGTGAGCTACGGAAAGGAGCGGGGCCAGGCTTTCACCTCCTTCCCCTTGCGCTGGCAGGGCAGCCTTGGCGAGGTCCTGGAGCTGGACCTGGAAAGCGACAGGAACCGGGCCCTGCTGGTGGCCACAATGAATGCTGTAGGGCGGCACCTTAATTTGGTTGATAGAACCATTCACTGTAAGAATGATGGTCCCAAAAAATGCGGCAGGGTCATGGCTTTGGAGCTGCAGAAAATAATCAGGCCAAACCAACTGCTTGGTATTGTGGGGTATCAGCCGGCGCTGCTCGAAAACCTGGCTGCTGCTCTCCGGCCGGAAAATATTCGTGTGGTCGATCTGAATCCCGATAACATTGGGCGGATCAGCTATGGTGTGCCCATCTGGGACGGCATAAAGGATATTGACCGGCTGGCCGAGGAGTGCACTTTGTTTCTGGTCACCGGTTCTGCTTTGGTGAATAATACCCTGGATGGTGTCCTGGAGATCATTCACCGTAAAAAAAAGAGAGCAATTCTTTTCGGAACCACTATTGCTTTTGCCGCTTCAGTGCTGGGGCTTGACAGGTTTTGTTTCGAGGCGAAATAGAGGTAAGGCAATTTTTTTACCGCAAAACTCCAGCACAGCACCCTTCCAGGCGCCCGTAGGGCTGCCTTGCGGGCTGCCCTATACCCTACGGCCTACGCCCTACGGTTTACAGCCGCGACCAACTCCTTTAGGGCAACAGATTGTTTTTGAAACAGCTTGACTTTTCCTCATATATATGTATTTTAGTATATAGCAAATAATATAAAGGAGATAAAACAAATGACATTACCTACCAACCTCAAACACATTGAGACTGAAGCTGAGCTGAAAAGTTTGATTGGCAACTCTGAAAATGTAATGGTGTGCTGCGGCCGCATGGGCCCGATGTGCGTTCCCGTATATGGATCCATGGAAGAGCTTGAAGCTTCCGGAGATTATGACCATGTAGAATTCCGCGACATGGCTTTTGATTCACCCGATGCCGAATATATTAGAGACCTTCCCGAGTGTAAAAATTTTCGTGGCATTCCCTTTACAGTCTATTTTAAGGATGGCAAAGTAGCCAGAGCTACCAGCAGTATTCAGATGAAAGAGCAGATCACAGAAATCCTGAATGGAGTATTCTAGGTGTGCAGATGAAAGAATATGATGTGGTTATTGTAGGCGGCGGCCCTGCGGGGCTTACCGCAGGAATATACTTAGCCAGGGCAAAGCAAAGAGTGCTCATACTTGATCAGGGAATGGTTGGCGGGCAGGTCATACTGACCCACGCTGTTGCTAATTACCCGGGGCTGCCGGAGCTTTCAGGATACCAGCTGGCATCAACCATGAGGAAACAGGCACTGGATTTCGGTTGTGACGTGCTCTCTAATGTTGGTATTCTTGAATTTGATTTCAAGAAGAGAGATAAATATGTGAGGACCGAAACAGAAGAGTATAGAGGCTCTGCAGTAATTATCGCCGTGGGGGGTGAACCCCGCAAGCTCGGTCTTGAATCAGAGAAGCGGCTGCAGGGAAAGGGGATTTCCTACTGTGCAACCTGTGATGGTGATTTTTTTACCGGTGAGGATATCGTAGTTGTGGGTGGCGGGAACTCTGCTCTGGAGGAAGCTGTTTCCCTTACTAAATACGCCCGCAAGATAACCCTGATTCACCAGTTTGATCACTTTCAGGGATATGCACATGCCATAAAGGCTGCTGAGGCTAATCCTAAAATTAACTTCATGCTTGAATCTGATGTGGAGAAATTCATTGGCAGCCAAAGTCTGGAAGGGGTCATGGTCAGACAAAAGGGGAACAATGACCCGATTAATATACGTGCAACCGGTGCCTTTATTTTTATCGGCTATACACCAAGCACCGGAATGTTTAAGGGTTGTGTTGCGTTAAATGAACGCGGTGAAATTATTGCTGATGAGGATATGGCCACCAGCCGACCGGGAGTGTTTGCCGCTGGAGATGCACGCCGGAAGAAGTACCGCCAAATTACCACAGCAGTAAACGATGGAACTATAGCGGCGCTTGGGGCCCTGGAGTACTTGAGCCAATAGGTAAAGATAGGAAACGAGAAGGCGCTATTTGATCCTAGAAGCTTAGATGTAATGGCAACCTGTAAAAGTTAGTAGACTGCTCTCATTGCTTCGGCAACATTGAGGGAGTAATCCCCAATATGTTCAATATGGCGTACTATGTCGAGAAGCAGGAGTTCCTGTTTGACATTTGATCCCTCCACAAGCCGTTTCTGTACAGCCTTTTTTAATGAGTTGCGACTGGCATCTATCCTTCTTTCCAGATTCAGAGCCTTTTCCAATTCGACATCCGGCAGCGGCTTGTCCAGATGGCTTCTGATAAAACCCATAAACTCTGTAACCAGTGCCGTATAGGGTGCGATATTTTTGAGGGCTTCCTCAGGAAGATCCATTTTATTATCATAGCGCCGTTGGGCGAGGATCATCAGGTTATAACAGCTGTCGCCGATAGATTCCAACTCATTTACAATCCTTATCAACCCCCCTGCCTGGGCCGCTGAACGGCTGTTGAGGCTCTCCCGGAATATGCCGACAAGGTAATCTGAAAGCTGTTCCTGCATCTGGTCTGTTATCTCTTCCTGCTCGGCAACCTGCTTTACCTCTCCGGCCAATTTCATTTCCGGGTGCTGAAATACGTGCAGGAAGGTGGCAAACATTTCCTCCACCAGGGCGACAAAGCTGGAAATTTCCGCCTTTGTCTGAAGTATCTGCAGTTCCGGAGTATCCTGCAGGCTGGTAGAGAGGAAGGGAAGAACATACCCTCTTTCCTCCTCCGCAGGGGGTGCCTTCACTATTTTTTTAACTATTGCAGCCAGTTGGGGCACAAAACCGATAAAAATAGCGGAGTTGATGAGGTTAAAAAGGGTGTGAAACATAGCCAGATGAGCAGGCATGTGAATTCCCGCTTCAGGGCCGGTTACGCTTCCCGGCACAAGGAAATCGATAAACCGGAGGAAGCAGGGAAAGACAATGGCCATCCAGAGAACACCGATTAGATTAAACAGGGTATGCGCTCTTGCAGTTCGCCTGGCACTAACATCAGTGCCAATGGAGGCAAGGGTTGCCGTAATAGTGGTACCGATGTTTTCTCCCAGGACTATCGCCGCTGCTGTGGGAAAATCTATCCATCCCGCATAGGCCATGGTCAGGGTGATTGCCATGGCTGCTGAAGAGGATTGTACAATAACAGTCAGCAGGGTTCCCACGATAACAAAAATAATGAATGAGAGCGGCCCCAGGTCGATGAACCTGGCAAGAAAATGAAGCACTTCAGGATTGCTGCGAATGTCGGGAACCGTGTCTTTAAGAAAGTTGAAGCCGAGAAATAGAAGACCGAAGCCAACCAGGGCTTCGCCCCAATCCTGTTTGTCGAGTTTTTTGGCGAATATAAGAAACATGCCTATGCCGATTGCCGGAAGGGCAATTGAGGTGATCTTAAAATTGAAACCGATAATCGCTACAATCCAGCCGGTAACGGTGGTTCCGATATTGGCCCCCATTATCACTCCGATAGCCTGAGTAAGATTTAGAAGCCCGGCATTTACAAAGCTGACTACCATCACCGTTGCAGCAGAAGAGGATTGGATAAAACCGGTAATTAGAAAACCGGTAAAAAGAGCAATAAAGCGGTTGCCGGTCATAAAATTCAGGGTCTGCTGCAGCCGGTCGCCGGCGGCTTTCTGAATACCATCGCTCATAACTTTCATTCCGAAAAGAAACAATCCGAGACTACCAAGAATCTGAAAGAAACCATTTATCATAGAAATCATCCTCCGGCAAAAATACAATAATCAGCCGCTGTTATAATCAGTCAGTTGGACTGTTTTGGTCAAGACTAAAGGTATAGGGCAGTCTCTTCATAGTACCAGGCATATAAAATCTGACTTCCATGATTTGACTTTAGATCCTTGACCAGTAATGGTCGTTTGGAATATAAATTTGCTTGGACATGGAGATTAAAGAAGAAACCGGAAAAAAGAGAGCGGTCCTGGTATTTATGCTCATTGGTGCGCTGACCTTTGGCTTTGCCGGTGTGTTAACCAGGATTTGCCTCTTTCCGGATACAGTAATAGCTTCCTTCCGCATTCTGTTGGCCGGCCTAATTCTTGCTCCCTTCTGTATTACCGGTGTTTGGAAGCTGCTGAAAGAGCAGGGAATAAAGAGATATCTCCTCTTACTCATACCGGCTCTTTTGCTTGGCATACATTTCCAGCTCTGGGTAATTGGTCTTAAAAGAACCTATATTGCAGCAGCCTCTTTTATTGTAACCTTAAGTCCGGTTTTTTTCGCCCTGACTGAACGTCTGATTTTTAGGGGAAGATTAAATAAGAGCACTTATCTTTCTTTAGGGTTGGTAGTCGCCGGCGCTTTATGGCTGCTCTGGATCAGGGGTGGAAAACTCGGCAAAGAGGGTGACCTCTTCTGTTTTGCCTCAATGCTATTTTTTGTTGTCTATTTACTGGTATCGCAGCGGGTGTCACGCGGCATACCACATTTGATCTATATTCATACTATCTATTTATGGGGAGGGTTGTTGACGCTGCCCTTAAGCTTGATTACCGGAGATCTGGCTGCAGTCCGCTTTAACGACATTGCTTCGCTTTCCGCTTTAATGGCACTGGCCATTTTCCCTTCGCTGATCGGTCATACTGCTCTCAATTACGGTGTCCGTTATTTCCCGCCTCTGACTGTATCCTTCTTTACCCTGCTTGAGCCGGTCTTTGCTACTATTACCGCAGCGCTTTTTCTCTCCGAGTTTCCCGGGATCGGGGAGTTCCCTTCTTATATCCTCTTTGTGTCAGCTACAGTAATCGTGATGCTCAAAATGAAGAGTAAACCGGGATAAATAGATAGATTGATTAAAATCCAATTGACTTAGTTTTAGTTTTATCTCTATTTTAATATTCATGGATAAAAGAAATATAACACCTGACAACTGGTTCAAAGAGAGATTGTTAAGGCGTTTCACCGATTATATTAAGATCGATACTACTTCCGACCGCCACTCTCAAAGCGAGCCTACTACACCCGGGCAGCTGGAACTGGCGGAAATACTCTGCAGGGAATTGAAAGACCTCGGGTTAGTCGATATGGAGCTAAGCGCAGGGGGCTTTCTCTTTGCCGTTCTGCCGGCAAACTTGCCTTCGGGAAGCAAGGAACCGCCGGTAATCGCTTTTATGGCCCACCTGGATACCAGTGAAGAGGCGCCGGGAAAAGACATCAGGGCTCAACTGCATAAAGATTACAATGGCGGGGTTATCAGACTCAAAGATGGCGTTGTATTAGATCCTGATGAGTTCCCCGATCTGCTGGATTACCAGGGCGATACGGTTATTACCTCTGACGGCACTACTCTGCTGGGTGCTGACGATAAAGCGGGTATTGCTGAAATTATGACTGCTGTTGAGCATCTGCAGAGCCACCGGGAAATCAAACATGGCAATATACAGATAATCTTTACCCCGGATGAAGAACAGGGCTTAAGCATGGAGCGTTTCCCCATGGAAAAGGTCAAGGCAAAATACTGCTACACCCTGGATGGCGGCAAAGAGGGTACTATTGAGGATGAGTGTTTTGAAGCCTACAAAGCCGAGCTGATCTTTAGAGGAATAAGCATCCATCCGGGAGTTGCCAGGGGAAAGCTGGTGAATGCAATTGAAATGGTGAACAGCTTTCTGTCACTGCTGCCCCAGGCGGAGAGCGCCCAGGCTACTGATAACAGGTATGGCTTTTATTTTCCCTTAGAGGTTAAGGGAAGGCCGGAAGAGGCGGAACTGCTCCTTTATCTGCGGGATTTCGAAAAAGAGGTTGTTAAGCGGCGTATAGAGGCCGTTAAAACCTTTGCTAAAAGTGTTGAGGCTGCCTTTCCCGGGGGAAGGGTAACGGTGAATGTTAAAAAACAATACAGCAATATGCTGCAGCACCTGCGAAGGGCTCCTGAAGTGAGCACCCTGCTCGAAGAGGCAATACGAGAGAGCGGAATTGAACCGCAAACTGAAATAGTGCGGGGCGGAACAGATGGCGCCAGGTTGAGCGAGCTGGGTGTTCCCACACCCAATGTATTTGCCGGTGGTTTTAATTTTCACAGTCGTAAAGAATGGGTGCCCCTGTCAGCCATGGTGCGGGCAACGCAAACGGTTATCAACCTCTCCCGTTTATGGGCGGAAAGATCTTAGAAGACTCACAAGGAATAGTGGAATGGGTAATGAACATCCGCCCAAAAAAGTCCTTGTTCCCTATATTCTAACCGGCTATGGTCATTTTATTATAGCCCAGGCAATTGCTCTCTATCTTAGAAAAAAGAAACCCGATTGGGATGTGCGTCTCTTTGAGCTGGCTTCTGAGTTCAAGGATCAAGCCCTGGAGCGCTTCTATAAGCAGGTATGGAGATACATATTGCAGATGCCCACCATGGCAGCACAGGTGGTCTTTGGTGTGGAAGAAGCATTGCCTGCTCTGTCTTCTTTTGTAAACGGCCAGCTGATCCACTCCGCTGTGCTTAAGGCTATGGGTTTTTTAGCCGGCTATGAACCTGACCTGATCATGTCCACCCATTGGGGCTGCACCCATATTTTTGGCCAGGCCCGTAACAAAGTAGAATATGAGGTTCCGCTCTGGTATGTCTATACCGAGCTGGCAGGGGGCTACCAGTTAATGAACTGTGGAGCTGATAAATACTTTGTAATGTCTGATGAGGCCGGAAAGGCACTGCAGGGTGAAGGTATTGCAGCGGCGAAGATGGAAAGAATCAACCTGGTTGTTCGGCCTCAATTCGCCGATCAGATTATTTCCAAAGAAAGCGCAAGGCGTGATCTGGGCCTGCCTGTAGATGATTTTATTCTACTGTTCAGTGTAGGCGGTGAGGGCCTAGGCCCGACCTTTAGTTTTATCAATGCCTTTATTAAAACAGTAAAACAGGGCCGGATCCTGGTGGCTACCGGCCGGAATGAGAAGCTGTTTGATGAGCTGCAGACAAAGTTTAAGGATAAAAGGGTAATGCCCCTTGGCTTCAGGGAAGATATTGAAAGGCTTATGGCAGCCTCAGATGTTATGGCGGGAAAGTGCGGAGCCAGTTACTCTATGGAAGCTGCTATTATGAGAAGACCCTTCGTCGTGACCAGGATCGGGGCTCCCAGTGAACGTCCCAACATGAAATATATCGTTGAAAATGGTTTCGGGTGGTACACTTCCACTCCGGCACGTTTCACTAAACTGCTTGAAAGCTTCATGACCGATAAAACTCTCTATCAAGATGCCTTAAACAATCTGGATAAAATTTCCAGGATCAATGGCGCCGAAACTGTTGCCGCTGATATTGTGCAGTACTTTGAGCGCTGATTTAATAAACTCCCGTCCCTGGTTCCCGTACTGCTCATCTAAAAAATTTCTGCAAGGTGGAAGGGTAGAGATGATAGCGTCTTATTTTATTACTCATTGGATCCACAGATAATTTGTGGGAAGGAAATATCCAGAACCATGCCCATTCTTTACCGGCATTCGGATACTTCCGTTCAAGGGCGTAAGGCAGCGATACACCTTCCATATTGTTCTTTCTATACTTATGCAAAGATTCCGAGAATAGTCTGGATGTGCTTCCTCAGAATTTCTTTTAGATTATCCGGGAATCTTGTTGTGTAACACCACTGCAGCGTTTATGGTTCAGATAATCGGAAAATCTTCTTACCCAGCCAATGCTTGTTCGGCAGAAAACCCGTGAATATTTTATGTTAGACGGGCTAAAATATAGTGACCATGCGCAAGGTTGATGACTCGTTGACTAAACTACAGCGCAACATCAGAATGATTACCGGGACCGTGATGAATCGTCTGGATCCCTAGGAGGAAACATGGATTCATCCAGGGAACAGCCTAAAGATCGACACTTGTTGTCACTCATCAAGGATAAGGTGCTTGAAGTGCGAGAGAAGCCTCTATCCACCTGGATAGACCTACTTGACTTTGCCCAAGATGCCCAACGGTGGAAAGCATAGGCGTTTAGGGGCCACGCAGACTGGGACTGGGACCTTGAAAGCACGCTGGAGAGAGCCGCTAAGGACCTCGCCGTCGAGGATATAAAAAAGAAGTTGTCATTCCCTGCGGATGAACTAAAGGAGGTATTGCGAAACCTTCGGAAGATGAATATTACCGCAGCCACACTATTTCCAGGGATTGATGGATTCGCCTCAAGCCTGAGGATGCTCATGACCATCCCGGAGGAGACTCACACTTACACGGATCAGTTTACTTGAAATGGGAGCCCGTCTAACATGGCTTTTGGAGTAGACAAGCCCTTTGTCATGATAATTGCTTACGCAATTTTCCCGCCAAACCTTCGCTTCGCTCAGGCCGGGCTTGCAGCTTAAAAGATTGTTAAATGGCTTTTGGTTAAATTCTAAATTTCCCAGGTTCTTTGTTTGGTGCATGGAGTACAAGAGGATGAAGATCTTTTCGGTAATAATTATAAATGACCATTACCTAAATTGAGCGATTTTCAAATGGATTTTACATTTGCCGGCTGATAGTTAAGATTTACCGTATTTTCGTCTCTCAGTTCTATGCATTTCTGTAAAAATCTATTG
>Ga0114923_10002214_pt1 | contig 13267 bp, 10 predicted proteins | sample SumtaG_FD_89578 | JGI IMG/M metagenome (GOLD analysis project Ga0114923, IMG submission 89578) | Deep subsurface microbial communities from Indian Ocean to uncover new lineages of life (NeLLi) - Sumatra_00157 metaG | ecosystem: Environmental > Aquatic > Marine > Oceanic > Sediment | place: near... | reverse complement strand
CAATTAACCTTTTTCTTTTTACCCTTTGGCACGCCGGGGGGACCAGTCATTTGTCATTGCCATTAGTCGATTAAAAAAGGCTCTCCGAAGCGAAGCCGGATGGCCTCCTTTTTCCCTTTTTCCTTTTTTCAAATATAAAGAGTTTCCATATATGCCCTATATATATGAAAATATCTATAAAAAAAGGGGGTACCAATTTCTGAAATTAAAAGCCTTTAATAAAGGTAGTTTTGGGGGTAAAAATTAAGTTAATCTTTTTTTGTTGCCTTATTACACTTTTTTTTAAAAAAAATCTATAAATATTTACATATATATACGAAAGGTGTATACTATATATACTCGTATATATAGAAAAAAGAATTAGAGATTTGGGACCAGACAAATAATCCAATCCACCATAATCCAATCCAACAAATGGTTGAGTTGGGTATTGAAAAATTACGAATTTTGAGGTATATTATAAAAGATGACTAATCAATTGGGAATAACAGCATATCTTCCAAATCCTCAGCAGTGGGAAAATAACTTTAAGAAAAGGAAAAAAACATGAAATGTATGCATTGTAAAGGAAAAATAGTATATAAAACCGCTCCGTTTCAAATTGATCGGAAAGGTTATCATCTGATGCTCGATGCTGTGCCTGCCTGGATTTGTACTCAATGTGGAGAAGTATATTTTGAAGAAGATGCAGTTGAATCTATCCAGGGAGTTTTAAAAGTTTTAGATGAACGTACAGAGAGGTTAGCCGCAGCTTAACAGTTAGTCTAAAAAAAACAGCGACAGTATTCGATCCTATTCTTCTTTGCAACATCGATGGGGTCGATAATATTTCCATTTATCTTCACTGAACCTTTCATATTAGATTTCTTGCCTGGCGACTTTCTTTTAAAGGAATTCTTGTCCTGTCCCATTTCTTCAAAACCAGGGATGATAGAAAAATTCTGCTGAATTTGAGGGCGAGCTATTGAAATTGAAATGTTTTTACTATAAAATTAGTTTTTAAGTATCCTGTGCGATGCATAGAGGAGAATATAGGTAAAAGTTGAACGTAATGATGAATGATGAAAAAAGAACTGTCCGAATTAATATAATAGAGTTCTTAAAGAGCTCTGAAGGGAAGAAGGAGGTCGATTATGACACCTAATTGTAAAGTTAAATTTACGAGGTTGAAACTTACCAGGTGGCTGCACTGCATATATTTATTAATTTTCTTTTTGCTAGTCGCCAATTCTCAGCTTGCATTTTCACAATCTTGTGATCCTAAAATAAAGCCGATAAAAAATAAGAAACTCAAATACCAAAAGCGCGATAAAAATCGCTGTGAAGGATTCTACAGCTCTTTAGTTTCTGTCGGTGTTATCGATGTGGTTGGCGTTACCAAAGGCGGTTTCAATTTCGAAACAAAAGAAGATGAGATTCTTAAACTCTCCTCACCGGTAATCAACGACCGGCCCATTTTTATCCGTGCGGTCGGGGTCCCGCTGAAAGTCTATTATAGGATGGATGCATATCTCGATGCTAAACAAACATTGGTTTGGCCCATCGGGGATGTGATCTACTTGAGAAAACTTTCATCCAGGGATATCTGTGTTTTTGGCTGGACTGGAAATGAAATGGATAAAATCTATATCCCGGTGGCTGCTGCACCAAAATTAGCCTCCTTTACCAATGATGGGAAAATACGGTTGTATTTGAGGACTTCGGTTGATGTAAAAAGTGTGCAATGGCGTGTGGCATCAACATGTGGCAGCCTGGGAAAAGCTTCGTGGCAGGATGCGCCAAAATCGTCCTATCGATCCGGAAAGCCGATTCAAATTATTCTGCCGGCAAAGGGTGTAGAAGAACTGTGCGTAGAAGTTGCGGCTAGAAATCAAAAAACCGCTAAATGGTTGAAGAAAAAAAATATCCGGGTAATTGTAGGAGAATAAGAAAATGAAGAAAGAGACGATAAAGCGTCTTCACACTGAACGTGCCCGGCGACTGCAGGGGGCAGCCCAAAAATTGCTGGATGAGGACGACGTAGAAGGTGCCGGGAAGCAGTTGGCATGGCTGGAAACATCGGAAAAGCTTCTTTCCGGTGCACAGCACACCAACAAGCGAAAATGGGCAGTGATAATCGGGATTATATGCTTAGTGATTGTCGGGCTTGCCTGGACGGTGCGGGTCTTCTCAACCCATGTTTCCCTTGAGGTTAAAACCGGGAATGTTGTATTATCAATACGCGAAGACTGGTCGTCCTATCATCAATTTACCGCCGATGAAATTTTTATCGATAATGTAATCGTCGATTCCGGGAAAGTAACGACCTCACTGGAATTAAAAGGATTGAAAGGCGAAAAGATTACTGTTAATCAGTTACAGATTAAGAAGGGGGCGCATATCGAGTTGAGTGTAAAGGGGCATGAATTAACGATATTTGTTAAAGAAGCACTGATCTCGGGATCAGTTGACGCTCATAAGGCCCAAATGAAGATAGAGACGGATGAAGGAGCAGACAAACCGGTTATCATAGATACTGAAATTCCAGAGACAATAACATTCAGAACGGCCAGGGTCGGCCCTGTTCCGGTCCAATTTAGAATTACCACCCATGAGAAATGGAGGCTCCGCGGCATGCAAACACAAGCCATCGCTTTTGTTGAAGAATTCCCTCCAGGTTCCGGGAATATGGAATCTGTTATTCGTTCGGGAGAATTGACATTACCGGAAATAGAAGGGAAAGTGACGTTATCTGCGTTAGACCACTTAACCCTGGGGAAGGCAAAAAGCAGGCGATTGGAGCTATTAAAAGCAGGTAACAGTGTACAGGTGATTTTTGAAGGAACGGTATCAAAAGTTCTACTTGGAGCGGAAGATTTTAGGGATAACCTGACCCCAACGTATCTCCAATACCTCTACCATCAACAAGGATTAAAGTTGTTTTGGGTTGCGCTGGTGTTTCTGATTGGAGTCGTGTGGCGGATACGGGGCACGATTTTTGCGTAAAAAGTACAAAGGAGGAGAAGAACATGCGGGAACAAAAGAGGCAAGTATTTTTAACAAGGCTTTTTCTTGCGGCACTGCTGGTTTTACTGCAGTTGTTCCAGGTTTCGGCTCAAGTGGAAAGTGAGGGGGATAAGGCAACCAAGAAATTCCTAGACAATGTTGTTCAATTGAATGTCAATTTTTCCAACGGAGAGAGTAAAACTGGGTTTGGCTTTGTGGTGGGGGAGCGAGATGAGTTATTGTATGTTGTCACGGCCAATCATGTGGTTCGGAAGGATAAGCCCGATATCCAAACGACGACTATCGAAGCGAGATTTTACTCAGATAAGGGTAATCCAAAGAAGGCTAATCTTTTGAAGCTCAGTACCGGGCAGGTTGACCTAGCTTTGCTTGAGATCCCAAAGCCATTCTCAAGTTATCGATGGGAGACCAATTATTTCTCCTCTCCGCAGCAAAATAGTAAAGTCTGGTTTATCGGCCGGGATGGGGAGTGGTGGGTGCCAGCCGATAACGAAGCAGGTATCATTAAAGAACCTCCGATTTTACCAACATTTCCTGTACGGATCGGTAGTGTCCTTCCCGGGACTTCAGGCGCTCCCCTGGTTTCAAAAAAAGGTATTATCGGGATGATTATCAACGATGAAATCGGAAAGGCCGAGGCCCTGGACATTGGGACGATACGCAAAATCGTCACTCTTAAATGGAATTATCCCTGGGGAAAAATGAAAGGTGACGGAAAAATCCCAGCACTTGAACCTGCTTTGCCTGCTGATGTAAAAGCTATCGAATCGAAAGCCGAAAAAATTTATGTGAATAACAAAGGTTTCTGGGAAGCGGATTATGGTGATGGAATCATCATGGTCTATATTCCACCAGGCAAATTTACCATGGGGTCAAATGATCTTAGTGATGAGAAACCGCCTCATAAAGTTTACCTTGATGGATACTGGATGGGAAAGACCGAGGTGACAATGGGACAGTATAAGACCTTCATTTCTGAAACAGGGCATCGATCTTTGCCCTCCGGTTTTTCAAAATATTCTCCAGGGGATGATCATCCGGTTGTTGGGGTTTCATGGGATGATGCAGTTGCTTATTGCAGCTGGTTGTCGGGTAAGAAAAGACTTAAGTTTGAATTACCCACTGAAGCGCAGTGGGAGAAAGCAGCCCGTGGAACCGACAGCTATAAATATCCCTGGGGTAATCGTGAACCGGATAAAAATTTAGCAAATTTTGACAAAAATGTTGGAGAAACGTCTCCGGTCGGTTCATATCCTAAGGGAGCATCTCCCTATGGGCTGTTGGATATGGCAGGCAATGTCATGGAATGGTGCAGTGACCGGTATAAATCCGATTATTATAAAGATTCACCAAAAGAGAATCCCATGGGTCCCAATAGCGGGACCTCCCGCGTGTTACGCGGCGGCAGTTGGAGCAGCAACGCCAGAGGCATACGTTGTGCCTATCGCGGCGACCTCAGGCCCTCGTTACGCAACTACAATCTGGGCTTCCGCCTCTGCCAGGACAATTAACCTTTAGAAACCATTAAATTTAACCATTTTGTTTTTTAAATCGCAAATTAAGTTTACATTTTTTAGAGAAACGTTTTATATCTGATTGAGAACCGTTGCGGGTTGCGGGGTTGCGCGTTGGAAAAATTCCACCCAGAGAGCCGCTTATTCCCTTCATGAAACCTTTTTTGAAGAACGAATAGCTCCTTTCCTATATCGGCTCAACGAGCTTAACATGACCGTTTTCAGCATATCTTAAAATTTTGCCATCAAGTGTTAGCAATTTCCCATTAAGTATCCTTGCACAAGCTACTATCATTCTATCAGCCGGATCCCCATGAAAGTTACCCGGCAAATTTGAACTTTCATAAGCAATGGCAGGAGTCAACGGGTAAAGGCTTATACCCGGACCTGATAAAGCTTGATTTAGCCAATCCAACGTGCTGCCCGATAAAGTAATTCGATTTTTTGCGGCTAACATTGCGACTTCCCATGCGCATATTGCCGGAACTTTTATTGCATTCTTTTTTTCTGCTTTTTTGATTTCAGGTAAGAAACCCGCCTCTTCTATTTTTTCATCCCCGTTGACAAGCCAGATCCAAACATGGGTGTCTAAAATTAACATGATTCGATTTTAATTCTAACTTTCTTAACTTACAGTATCCCACACTTCATCGATGGGATCGATAATATTTCCATTTATCTTCACTGACCCTTTCATATAACCAAACAATGAACCATTCCCTTTTTCTTCTACGGCAAACACAGGCACCAACTTTGCCACCGCTTTTCCATATTTCGTAATAATCACTTCCTCATGATTCTCCTTAACCTGATCCATTAATTCAAGGCATTTCGTTTTAAACTCAACGGCTGTCAATTGCATTGCAATCACCTCCAAATAAATAGTACATTGAAACCCATTGTTTGTCAACCTTATCTTATTATTCCCACTGACGACAAAATTAAAGACGGACATTCCGGCCTATCCCCTAAACTCCCTAAACTCCTAAACTATGCTGGAAATACTCAGAGTTCTTCACAGTGCCCAATAATGGCCTCCCCAAAGTTAATTTTTGCAATGGAATACGTAGTCAAAGCTTTTTTTCTTTCCACAGGGTGGACAAATCTAAAATTATATTTTATAATTGTCCAATGATTAAAAGAAACCTTGAATCGCAAATAAAAAACTATGTTAATCAGTACCCTGTACTTTCCATTGTCGGCCCGAGGCAAAGCGGTAAAACAACCCTGGTTCGCTATTTGTTCCCCGATTACCGTTATGTCTCCCTTGAAAATCTCGATACCCGCAGCCTGGCCCAGGAAGACCCCAGGGGCTTTTTACACGATTATCAGCCACCTGTTATTATCGATGAAATTCAACGGGTTCCCCATCTTTTTTCTTACTTACAAGAAAAAGTCGATTTAAATCCCGGTCCAGCGCAGTATATTCTTACCGGTTCCCAACAATTTCTCCTTATGGAAAGCGTTTCTCAATCATTGGCCGGGAGGGTGATTACCTTCAAACTTTACCCTTTTTCATTCAGTGAGTTGTATAAGCGACCGGAAGATACCGACCTGGATGGGATTTTTGCCGTTAAAAAAGATGCGGCATGCCCTGACACCAGCATCGAGGATATTTTATTTACCGGTATGTACCCCAGGATTCACGACAGGAAATTATCTCCCAGGAAATGGCATGAAAATTACGTCATGACCTACATCGAAAGAGATATCAGGCAATTGGTTAACGTGAGCAATCTTCGCACCTTTGAAAATTTCCTGAAGGTTATTGCGTCGCATTCCGGTCAATTAATTAATTATGCTTCGTTATCCGGCCTTATCGGTATTTCTCTACCCACGGTTAAAAATTGGCTATCACTGCTGGAGACAAGTGGAATTATATTTATTTTATCACCGCATCACAGGAGTTTCTCAAAACGAGTAGTAAAAACGCCCAAGCTCTTCTTTAGCGATACCGGGTTACTGTGTTTCTTATTATCCATCCGCAGCAGCAATGATCTCAAATCTCATCCTTTATTGGGAAATATCTTTGAAACTTTCGTCATTAGTGAATTTTATAAACGTATCTGTCATATTGCAGAAATCCCGCCCCTCTATTTTTGGAGAGATAAGACTGGTAATGAAATCGATTTACTGGTTGATTTCGGGCATAAGTTATACCCGGTTGAAATAAAAGCTTCCCGTACGTATTCCGCTTCCTTCAAGGGTAATATAACCAGGTGGTTTGGATTGAGAGGTAATACCCAAACAGGGGGTCTTATTATTTTCAATGGAGAAGGCGTAATGGGTAGTCAGTCAAGCATCCCGTCAGTGCCGTGGTGGCAATTATAGTATATGGGAAAAGAAAAAAAGGAAAAAAGGGGACAAAAAAAGGGGACAAAAAAAGGGGACAGGCAAAATAAAACCTGACACCTTATCTTCCTGGCGACGGTTAATGACAAGATGGATTGGCGATAAAGGATAAAGGAGAATTACGATGAAACAGAAGAAATTATACTACCACTTCCAGAGCGATATAATAAAAATGATAAGAAATAGAACCACAAGAACCGAATAAGCTAGAAAATAAAATACTTTCATGTGAAAGGGTTTTTTCTGTCTTTCTTTGGAAGAGATAAGTGTCCCGATAACGGGCAGGGAATCAAGCCTGTCCGCCCCATGGGGCGCCTGTTTCATTGCATTTGTCAGTTCAAATCCAGCCAGGTGTTTTTTTACATGATTCCCGTCCTTCCAGAGTTTACTGGCTGTAACATCATATATTTTCCCGTTAAAGGCAATGTAGGCGGGTCTCCCTTCTGTTCCATCCCATTGAGCCAGCTCAGCAATGGTGAAATCTTTTTTATCCCCTTTAACCGCCCATTTTGCAATTTGAGTCTTTTTCTTCTCCAGTTTTGGTGCGATCACAAAGGTTACAAAAAATACAGCGAAAATCATAAAAAGAAAAAGGGAGAGCTTTATTAGCAGTAGAATACCGAAGCGCGTGTGGAAAAGTGCCGTTAACGAGGACACTTTATATTGCATCAAAATAATACCGGTCACCAGCATAATAATCATGGATACCCAGCCCAGCTTCAATTCCCCTTTGGGAACTCCCTTCGAGACATATGCCGGTTTCAGGAATATATGAATATACAGGATGGCTCCAAACCATATAAAAGCGGTCATCATATGAAGGTAGCCGATTATAATCCGTATTAGTCGTTCCGTTGCAGTGAGTGGTTTATATAAGCCCTTTGTTTCCAGGTCTTTTGCATATGCTTCTCCATCAACAGTCAGTCCTCCTCCACCGGAAGGGTCCAGGTGGCATTGACTGCACTCCTTATTGGTCTTTTCCGCATATTCTACAGTGCCTAAAACCAGGAAGGGGAAAAATGTCAAAAAGATTACGGACAGGACACACACTTTTAGCTTTAGCTCTTTCGATTTCATAGCTGTATTTTAAACGAAACGTATAAATATTTCAAGGTGAATTTTTACTTCTATTGACTTCCTTCAATATTTCATCTATTATATCCTTTGCCCCCAGGCGCTTATCAGCACACAACCAGGAGGTAACAAATGAAGAAAATGTTATTACTGCTTTCTCTATTTATCCTGTTTGGAACAATAAGATTACCGGCAGAGGTCACGGTTTACCTTGATCCCTGGTACAGTACCGATGGCAAAGATATTCGTTTGACTTTAGACGGTTTGATGGACCCGGGTTTCCCCAGGCCGAAAAATCACCTGCCGGTGCTTTTTGTACACGGACACAATTTTGCAGCCGGTAAAAACTTCCGGAAAAATTGGCAGCAGTCCCTCAACGGCTTGCCCTCTTTCCGGGAAACCCTGGAGCGGCCGGAGAACGCCCGGCTTGGCATTGAGCCCTATTTTATCGACCTGGAAGACTATCGATATGCCGGTGAAAAGAAAAACCGTTCCCTCGAGGAAGATGCCCTCAAAATAAAGGAGGCAGTAGAACTCATCCTTTTGCACCAGGACGACCCGGCGGCAAAAACAAAAAAAGTGGTTATCATCGCTTACAGCAGGGGGACCATTAGTGTTCGTTATTTTTTGAAAGATTTATGGCAAAGACAAAATAAACGGCTCTCTTATCACCCGGTATCCGAATTTATTGCCATATCTCCGCCGAACCACGGTTTAAATACCACAAAAAAATTTATTCAAACCATTGGCTTGAACAGCCGGGCACTGAAGCAGCTTAATAACGGCCGCGATGAAAATTGTAACCGGTTTTCCGACCCCGCTGGTTTTGATTTTATCGAAAAACTGAACGGCCATCCCCTCCGGGATAGCAAAACAGGCAATTACTGTGGACAACTATTCGCTTCCGAGGCACCGGGCAGTCGAAGGAACATTGAACCGATAGAAAAAGGAATTCTTTACGTGACCCTTTATGCGGGGGGAAACAGGGATGTTGTGGGGGGAAGTGGGCCTTCGGGTGATTGCCAGGGCCGGGTGCTGGCAAAAAACCTGGCTCCCAATGCAGAAAATAGAGAAGTAGCTGGAATCCCAGGGGGAAATAACAAAATCGCTGTTCACCAAAACAGCGTTCACATGCCTGGTATCATTTGTAAAGCCCTTTACACTGCTGTTCACCACCAGGCGCCGCCGGATGATTTGATATTCGAAGGGATTGATGAAAATAATTGGAAAAGTCCGCCCATTGTCCCCCCATTGCAAATACCACGGCAAGAAGCAGGTATTGTTTTACTTTTTGATATATCAGGTAGTATGTCCCACCGTCTGCCACTGGTCAAACGAGCTGTCGAACCCTTTATAAAACTGCTGGGTGACGATGGGAACGGCAAAACCAACGTTGGTATTGCCGTCTTTCCTGCGCTGCCGTGGAACGAAAGTAAGGAGTGCGGCAGCCAGGTGATACATCCCATGACTTCAAGCACGGGCACCCATATGGAGGATGCCGTCAGAACGGTTAATTGCTTAAAGGCACAAGGAAACTCGCCCTTATTGAATGGAATAAATACTGCCCTGCAGATGGTTGGTCGGGAACTGGAACACCGCAGCACCATCATCCTATTAAGTGACGGAAATCACAACTGTCCCAAAACAACAGGTAAAACTGGCGATGCTGCAGTGAAGAAAAGTATAAAGGCCCTGGATGAAAAACAGGTGGTTTTCCACGTCATCGGGTTGGGTCGCCATATAGAAGCGGATTATAAATTCCTGGGGAAGCTGACCGAGGATAGAAACGAACATTTGAAGGGAAAATTCCTCCGGGTAATCGACCCGGAAATAACTCTCATGGAAACGTTTACCTCTATATTTGCCGAGACCTTGAAGCTGGAAGAAATAAACTATTCCAGGGGTATTATTAAAGCGAATGAAACAAAAACCACCGCGGTTAAGGTCAACAGGTATGACCGCACGATCATTTTTCTTTTGAATTGGGTAACCCCGCAGGAAGGGAGATTGGGGCTTAAAATAACGGCTTCCGATGGAGACGTTGTTCCAATGGGCAGCGATGGTGTTGGCGTTCATAGGGGAGAGACCTATACGATTGTAAGCGTGGCTGAGCATTTCCTAAAGCAGCCGGGTAAGGTAGGGCCCGCTCCATGGCAAGTCACTGTGGATGCCCCCGGCCTCAACGCTGGCGGGGGGGAGAATTACCAATGCAGCGTTCTCATGGATTCTATCTTAAAAATAAAAACCGGGTTTGATAAGACCACCTATGAGACCGGCGATACCATTACCCTAACTGCATTTATCACTGAAAGCGAAAACCAGCGCGCGGTGACGGGTTTGGCCGATATCACGGTAAAGGTAACCCGTCCGGGGGAGGGGATGGGCAATTGGTATGCCCTCAATAAAGTGAGTGCTGGAGAGCTTGAGACCATTCCCGGGAAGATCGGGAATGACAGTATATCCGGGCTGCAGCGCAAAGCCATGGTTTTAACGCAAAAAGGCAGGGCTGTATTCCCCCGCAGGATAGGACCGGTAAGCCTTGTTATGTATGATGACGGCACTCACGGTGATAAAACCAGTGGAGACGGCATTTATACCACCCAATACCGGGATACCCTAAAAGAAGGAACCTATCAATTTCGATTTGGTGCTGCCGGGGATGCATTTGAGCGGCAGAAAAAAGAGCAAAAGTATGTGACGGTAAACCCCGCCCCGGGATACTCCTTCCTGGGTATCCGGTGGCGCGATATGTCCCGGGACAACCGGGTTCAATACCTCTATGATGTTGAACTGGTTCCCAAAGACCGCTGCGGCAACCACCTGGGGCCCGGTTTCCCGGTTGACGTAAAAATTGTTAATAAGAACAATGGAGACAGCAGTCTTTCGATAAGGTTGAAAGACAACCTGGATGGAACGTACAGGGGAAAGATCAGGGTATCCCGATCTCATCTTAAAACCGGGGGCCAATTGAAGTTCTTTATCGATGGAAAACCCTTTACCACCGTTGAGAAAATTCCCCGGTTTAAAAGGGGGAGATTGGGTATATCCCTGGGAGGCGCATTTCCCGCTTATTCCTTTGGCAGGAGCTACAACCCCGGTATCCACCTGGGATGTTATACAGGTTATCGTCTGACGCCCCAATTCTCATTCCAGGGTATGGTGGGATACAACCGTTTTGCATCAAATTCATCGTTAAGGGGCGATACTGAGTGGTGGAATATCTCAGCTAACCTGAAATCCGAGATTGTGAAAAATCCCTTACGGTTATATGTTAATGTGGGGCCGGGTATTTACGTATCCGAAAGCGGCGCTCTAAAACGGGGGTTCAATTTTGGCGCAGGGGCGGCTTATTCATTTTCATCCAACTGGGATATAGAGTTGGGGGCTGATTTCCATCACGTATTTACCAGGGGTATCGATCCGAATTTTTTCCTGACTTATGCCCGGATGGTTTACCGTTTCTGATTTTATTTATGCCTCCGGCGGGCAGCATGCTGCTGCACCCTATATGCGGAGTGGCGATTGTGCCGCGCTTTTTTCACTTAATTCCCATTAATTCTTCAATATGTAAACATGTTGCCTTCGTTGGGCAGGGGCTCTTTTTATAAAAACCGCCCCTGCACCCCGCAAAAATTTTTTATTTTCTCTAACCCAAATCCGAATCGGCTTTAATAAAATGGCCGCCCCTGGAGACCTTATTTCTCAAAGCGGCGTTCACCACCAACAATGCGGTTTGAACACTGTCTCTCAAGTTAATGATACTGTCCTTCAGCCCGGTTTTCTGGTAGAATTTTATGATTCGGTACCTTAAATAATCCAGGTCGGAGCGCGCCCGTTTCAGCCGTTTAACGGTTCGTATGATACCGCTGTAGTTCCACATGATATAGCGGATGGTCACCAGGTCCTGCCAAACCAGTGCCGGGTCCAATTCTTCCTGGGGGTAAGGGTACTTCCATGCCGGGATTTCCGAGATAACATAGGGGTCTTTTTCTTTTCCAATGGTTTCGATGATATCTTCCGCCGACTTGACACCCCATACCAGCCCTTCCAGCAAAGAAACCGAAGCCAGCCGGTTGGCTCCCTGCACACCGGTACAGGAGACTTCGCCAATGGCATAAAGGTTTTTTAAATGGGTTCTGCCGTTCAAATCCGACAGCACACCGCCGCAACTGTAATGGGCCGCGGGAACCACCGGTATGGGTTTTTTTTCGATATCTATCCCGTAGTTCATACAGGTATCATAAATAGTGGGGAATCGTTCTCTTATATTTATTTTAGCAAAAGATGCCAGGTCCAGCAGTACATAATCATCGCCGTATTTTATCAGTTCTTCGTAAATGGCCCGGGAGACTTCATCACGGGAGGCCAAGTCTGCCAGGGGGGAGTATTTTTTCATAAAATAGTCCCCTTTGCGGTTCATCAATTTGGCGCCTTCGCCCCGGACGGCTTCGGAAATTAAAAAACTATCCGCTTCCCTGTGGTAGAGCGACGTGGGGTGGAATTGAATATATTCCAGGTTGGCCAATCGTGCGCCGGCCCGGTAGGCCATGGCAATTCCGTTGCCCACCACATCCTGCGGATTGGTGGAGTGCAAATAAATACTGCACAACCCCCCACTGGCCAGGATGACTTTTTTGGCAAAAATACGCAGCACTTTCTCAGAGGTTTGGTTCAATACATAGGCGCCAACGGTGGAGGGTTCCTCGTACATTCGTTCGAAATTGGTGGAATGGTGGGGGTAGGTGAGTAGGTCGATGGCCGTATGGTTAAACAGTATTTTTAATTTTTTTAGTTTTTTCAGGTACTTATAAAAATTCTCCTGGATAATTTTGCCGGTCATATCTTTTACATTAAAAACCCGCCGCCGCGAGTGTGCGCCCTCCTGTGCCAGGTCATAATTGCCATTGGCGGTAGAAAAGGGAACGTTGAGCTTATCGATCAATATCTCTTTTACCAGTGGGCGGGAGTAGCGAACCACCCATTCCACTGCTTTCCGAAAAGTGATACCGCCGCCGCTTTTTATGATATCATCGATAAATAACTCCGGGGAATCATCTTCGGCCAACGAGGCAATGCCGCCCTGGGCATAGTAGGTATTGGTGGCGGAGGGATCATCTCCTTTGGAAATCATAACCGTGTCTATTCCATGCTCAGCCAGTATTAAAGCTGCCGTAGCCCCGGAAATCCCGCAGCCGATAATTAACACGTCTGTTTCTAAGTATTCATTCACTTGCATTTTATGCCTCCGCCGGCCAGGTGCTCTTTTTTTAAAAACCTTCCCCGGTCCCTGCAAACACTTTTAATTCCCTCCAGATCATATT
>Ga0114923_10002213_pt1 | contig 13268 bp, 11 predicted proteins | sample SumtaG_FD_89578 | JGI IMG/M metagenome (GOLD analysis project Ga0114923, IMG submission 89578) | Deep subsurface microbial communities from Indian Ocean to uncover new lineages of life (NeLLi) - Sumatra_00157 metaG | ecosystem: Environmental > Aquatic > Marine > Oceanic > Sediment | place: near... | reverse complement strand
CTGCTACACACACAGCACCAATCTTCAACATCCGTATATCTTTTTGGCTTAATTTTTCTATCATAGCTTCTCTAATTTTCTATTTGGTAAAATTCTTGTAATGAAAAGTTATAGTGAAGCTGAGCCCCCTACTTTTGGTCGAGCTTCTGGTGTTTCTGGTCGAGGTCATCTTCACGTTTTTTATACTGGTTCTATCCTGTAGACTTTTCTCAAATCTGTATAGCTGCTCATTGCCGGGTGCCTGGCCGTTTATGGTCACCAGCTGGCCCTTCTTAAAATACAAACTCTCCAGCTTTATCCCTCTATCACCGCTTTCGACCACTTGATTTAAAAGGTCAAGCAAATCGGGCCTTTGTAATGCAACTGTTTTGATTAGTTTTTGCCGCTGCATTAGCATATTCATATCTATATCCGAATCCGAAAGGGATGCCTCCAAACGCTTTTCGATTGCACCCGGACTGGCCACATCCACTGCATAAGAGACGACAACCAGCAGGACCAGCATCACCGATGCAATCGCGCATGTCACCTTTGGTGAATATAACCAATGCCTCTTCTCCTCCTTCTTGGCCGGTTGGTACAGACGCTCAAAAATATTAAGCTCGTTCGTGCGCTCCTCAAGTGCCATAAGCGCAAGACCTATCGGCACACGGTATTCGTAGGCCTCTTCAACCTGAAGTTGCGTCTGCGCCCTTAATTTCTTAATGTCCGGCAAGGCTGCTCTGGCATTCAATCCTGCCGACCTAAGAGAAGAAACTATACCTACGTACGCAGCACTGCCATCCGACAGCACAAAAACCGGCAATTTCGCTGGCTCGGCATAACCAAACAAGTCCAACACACTCCTCATATCCTGGACAAATCTTTCGATAGTCTCCGTTTGTTCCGCCAAATCCTCTGTCCCTATATCCAGGACCACAGCATTGCTCAATCGCCCGTCCTCAGCCAGACAAACCTGCGTATTTCGCGCTGCCATACTGACAACCACAGCGTCTTTTTCCTCTGCGGAAAAGAGCGCTCTCCATGCTTCTATTATCCCCTCGCAGTCTAATAGTATTTTTGTCGGCTCAAAATCACGCACATTTTCTACAAATCCTTGTAGCGGTTCTCTTCTTGCCGCTGCCATGGTGACGGCCACTTGCCCATTCCGCATCTGGCCGACCCGCCAGGCCAGCTCCATTTGCTCGGCCGGCAAGGGTAGCTGGGTCTCAGCCTGCAATTTGACTATCGCTGCGGTCTCTTCTTCTCCCACCGCAGGCACACCAATGCGATAAAAAACCACCGCTGCCGAATTAAAGCCAACCACAACTATCCTGTTACCATCAACATCTACGTGCGCTGTTGGCTCAACGGACAAGCCACACTCGGCTGCAAAAAGCCGCCAGTCCGCATCGGTGCCTTTGCTGCTCTTTGTCCAGAGAACTTCAAAAGCCCCGGCCTTTCTTCGAAGCTCTACAGCTTTGAACCGGCTTTCCTCTTGTGCTATTGCTATCACGGACAGCGGGGTCTTCATATTTATCTTGTCATTATTCATTTCGTTCAACTTTCACTGCATAGGCCACAGACAGCCCAGAAAATAATCAATAATCAATTACTTGTCCCCTGATACCAGTATAGTGTCTTACAAGGTGTCGAACTCCTATCCACCACCGCTTCTGTCTCCAATGTTGCCCCAGCAAAGCCGTTTCTGTCGGTCGTCGCAACAGAGCGAATCGTAAAAACATCAGACCGCGTGGTTATGAAATCCACAATTTTTTTGAAAGAATCGGCGTTCATCGACTCGGCCTGCAGCAGCTCTCCAATGCTTTGCATCCCATACATCAAACTCTCTCTATAGGTGATTATATTCTCGGCAGTTTGGTCAGCCGTGTCGTCACCACCCAGCAAAGCGACCAGAACATCCTTTGGAGCCGTATTGATGTTTACTTTTCCCGGCAATTTTTCCTCACTACTTATCGTTATTTTGTCCACTATCTGAGAAAACGTCTGCAAACCCAAAGGCTCAGCCTGATTCGAATTCTTCTGTGAACTCTGCTGGTTTTGATTACTTATCAAATCGCCGATGCTCTGGTATGGGCGGTTATCCACAATCCACTTGGCCTGAGAGCTCCTTATATTAAGAGACCTTGTTAGCTCATTCTGGTTCGCTTTGTTGATGTTAATCCTCTGATTCCCGCTGGCATCTTTGTTGTTGTCATACGAGTAGCACGTCAGGTACGCAATCCATCCCTTATCCAGCTCACTATCTCCGTCATCGACGGGTGGACTTTTGTCACCGTCTTTCTCATTGTAGTCTAACTGGTCGTTGAAGTTCGTGTCTTCTCCATAGAACGGCTCTTCCGTAACATCCTTGACCAACAGCAGCTCGCGTATTGTCCTGAAGGGACCGTTCCGGGCCATATATCCAAACGCCAGCTCCTCATAATATCCGCTTTCGACACCTCCCTCGCTCGGCGTATCATTTTTGTCCCGCCAGTCGATTATCGCATCTGCAATTTCTTCAAGCATCTCCGGCAATGCCAAAAGTTGCCCTTTGGTAGCGGCGTTCACATTCAATTTGCTCGCCTCATCAATGACCCGGGTCGTAAACGAGCACCTCTCTAACAGAATATCATTAAAATCTTCGTCGTTATCACTCCACAGGTCCGTCAGGCAGTCACTTTCCCTTGTGTCCTCGTTGAGCACCCCAATAGCTGTCTCTATCCCTGCGCGACAAGCCCACTTGCATCTAAGCCCTTCTATCCTGGCGAAACAAACCTTTGTGTCGAGCCGACTTTTGCGTCCCAGGACCGCAACAATGATCGTAAGCACCACTACTACCCACAACACTGTTACAAGAACAAGCCCCTTTTTGTCACCATCAGTACCCATTCTTTCAGCTAAACTTTCGCTCCCCGATTCTTTCACTTTATTTCTTATTGTCGTCCCGTCGTCCCGGTATTAGTACCGGCACTGCTTTGCCCACTGCTTTCTTCGCCACTTCCCTCTTGGTCATCACTCTCGGCAGTACCGGCCGTACCGACTGCAGATCTGATGAAATTCACAATAAAGGATTCCATAGCCGGTTCTCCTCGGCTCGGCACTGTTGCCACTATGTTTACCTCAATCAACTGAGGCAAAATCTCCATCTCCTCCGGCCATTCACTGGACCATTCTTCCCCGTCAAAGAATCTGACCTCGAAAATATCAATATCTTCGGCGATGGCCGTCAGTATTCCGCCCGGTTCATCTTCTTCATTGGGATTTGGCCACAATCGCCTCATTAGCACTGACTGTTCTTCATCCTTTAGCAGAGAATATTCCACTTCATATACATCGCCTTCCGGCTGGCCAATTCTGGCCTTTGCTCTGCTGACAGTGTAAAAGACCAGATAACTAATACTGCCCTGCTCTGATTCTTGAGCTGTCCCGATTAGTTTAGTATTTCTTCTATTCTCGTCACGGTACAGATTCACAAGGTCCCTTGCGATCATATTCGATGCAAACCTCACCTCAGCAGCAGCGCTAATGCTATACTCCACCATCTCAGAACTCGCCGTAATAGCCCTCAATGTTCCCACCGCCACCAACGCAACGAACGTTCCTATAGTCGATGCCACCAACACTTCTACCAACGTAAATCCTGTTTTTCTCGAATACATCTTCTTAATCACTCTTGCCCGGCTTCAACTTCAACCTCGATAAACACACTTATCCCGTCGAGCATGGTATCGGCCGAAATACTATAAGGACGATTGTGCTCAACCCAGCTAACCGTTATAGTCACCAGATAGAGACTATCAATATCCAGGTATTCAGTAACAACTTCCCAGTGATACTCCGGCTCAGACTCTTCGAAGACCCCTTCCATTTGTCCTAATTCGATGAATTCATCGATGCCGACATAATCAATCAAACTAAGCTGCTTATCAATCAATGATGCTGCCATTTCATATCGCCTGTTAAGTCTTGTTCCCCTTAGAGCCATCGTGCTGATTGCTCCCACCGTCAAAACAGCTCCGGAGAGAATGGCACTGGCAACGAGTGTCTCGACCAGACTAAAACCCTTCTTGTTTATTTTTGCCTGTACCATTATTCTGCATCCAGATCAATGGTACCAATTCTCACATCGGTACCAGTTTTCAAGTCTTCGACCGCACCGAAATACATCTTAGCCCTGCCGGTCGCAGTGCTGATACTTATCGTATAATGGGTCTTGCCGTCACCGACCTGAATTACCGCCGGCTGTGCGGTGCCGTTCGGCAAAAAAACTATTGCCTGCCCCTCGTCGTCCCCGGTCGTTGTCTCCAAACCAGTCGGCGTGATTTGGACGTCTTCGAACTTAACCTCACCCTCGAATTCCACCGGCTTGCAAAAAGAGTCCTTGACAACTATCTGCTCTGTTTGCTCGGTTTCTTCATCCCATTGCGTGGTAGTTAAGTAAAATGCGTTATTGGCTACGTCCAATTGTATCTCGTACTGTCTCTGTTTCTCAATCGCCATTATCCTTGCATATTTGGCTGTAAGCACAAAGTGCCGGGCAGCTTTTTCGACCAGCATTTTCTTATATGTCCCCACATAAATGCCGCCACCAAGGCCTGCGAGAAGCGATATGATAATTACCACCGCCAGCATTTCTGCAAGGGTAAAGCCGCATCGCTTCGCTTTGACCTTTAGTTTCAAATTTTGCCTTTGCACTTCCACAATAAGAACCCACCTGAGTTCATAGTTGATAATTCATTCACTACGAACTACGAACAGATTTAATCGTTGTATATATCTGTGTTGTCACCTTCGCCGCCTTCTACGCCGTCAGCTCCGAGGCTTATTAAATCGTAGCTGCCGGGATTGATTTCACCCTCCGCAACATAGATATACGGGTTGTCCCATGGATCGACCAACTGACTTGGCTTTAGATATCGTCCGTTCCACTTTTCCTCAAGGTCCGCAGGCGGAACAAGCAGCACATCAAGTCCCTCCGAGTCATCCGGATATCGCCCGCAATCAAGACAATATCTCTCGATCGCATCTTCGATAATTGCCATCTTGGGTCTTGCCAGGTCCCACTTGGCCTTGCTGACATGCTGAAACATTTTCGGCGCAACAAATCCTGCAAGCAGCCCTAAAATAATAATCACTACAAGCAATTCTATCAGCGTAAATGCCTTCCTTTTTTCCTTCTTCCGCTTCATTTGACCACCTTTCTAAAAAACTAAAAACTTAAAGCTGAAAGCGAAAAACCATAACTCAAAACTAAAAACTTTTGAACTTTACGCTATAGTTTTACGCTTTTCACTTTACATTTTAAGCTTTCCTAAAGCACCCCTCCACCAACAGTCATTACAACGATTGGCAGCAGAGTTGCCACTATTATGAACCCTATCACTAAAGCCAGCAGCAGTATCAAAAGCGCCGGGAAAATCGCCATAAATCTGTTTATCGCCGAGTCCGCCTCAGTATCGAAAGTATCAGCGGCATTGAGCAGCAATTCATCGAGCTTGCCTGTCTGTTCTCCTATCGAGACAATTTGCACAAGCAGAGGCGGGAAATATCCCGACTCACTTAACGGCTCGGCCAGCGATTCACCACGCTTGACCTTTTCAGCCACGGCATCGATTTCCCTGCCCAATAATTCATTACCGAGCGTATCACGAACAACACTAAGGGCCTCCAAAATGATAACGCCCCCTTTGGTTAGCGCTCCGAGCGTTCTTGCGAATCTGCCGACTGCTATTGTCCGCAAAACCGAACCTAACACAGGTATTTTCAGCTTAAAAGTATCCCACTTGATTTTGCCCTCAGTTCTCGTCCATCTTATCAGGTAATACAACCCTGCCCCCATCAGAGCGAGAATAATCCATCCGTACACCTTCGTAAGTAAAGCTTTCGTAAATCCGCTCATTCCTAATAGCATTCTTGTCGGCCAGGGCAGTAACACACCACTCTCGCCTATCGTTCCTATTATAGTCGGCAGTATCCATGTGATTATGATAACCACCGACGCAAGGCCGATGCACAAAACAAAGATAGGATATGCTGAGGCGTTTTTCATATTTGTTTTTATCTTCTCATCCCTGCTCAATATTCCTGCCAGCTGAGCCGATGTCTCATCAAGAATGCCCCCTGTCTCACCGACTCTTATCATTGACAGATACAACGGGCTGAAAACCTTCTCGTGCTCAGCCATAGCTTCTGAAAGTGACTGCCCGGAACTGACCGCATTCACAAGTTGACCCATCATTTCTTTCATCGCCACCTTGTGCTGTTGTTCACGAATAAGCTCAAGCCCGTTGAGCAGTGGAAGTCCCGCTCGCAAAGCCGTGCTCAACTGCGTGGTCATGGCCAGAACGTCCTTGCTGCTAACTCTTCGCGAACCAAACCTCACAAACCTGGACAGATCCAGCGCCGCCTTCTCGCCACCTTTGACGCCCGGCGCCTGAGCTGCTTCGGCCAAATCTGTTACGAACTGGCCCTTATTAGCCAGGGCAACAACAGCACTTCTGCGGTCAGAGGCCTCTATTGTCCCTTTAACGTGTCCGCCACCTTTGTCAACCGCCTTGTAAGAAAACTGGCCCAAAATTAAGCCTCACATAATTCGTATATCGCAGGACGACTCATTCTTCCTCACCAATACTCTTTGCGACCCTAAAAACCTCCTCAGGAGTCGTGATACCTTCTAATACTTTGGCAATACCATCATGCACCATACTTATATGGTCTGCTGGCGCCGCCTTTATGATTTGGTCAGTCGTCGGTTTTGCTGCTATCAATTCCCGCAGTTTGCCGGTTATCCTAAGCAGCTCAAACATGCCTGTCCGCCCGGCCATGCCCGTCTGGCCGCACTCATTACAACCAGCACCATGATAAAACTTCGTATGAGATTTAATCTCTATTGAGCCATTTAAGGCCCTGATTAGGTTTTCATCCGGCTTGTACGGCTCCTTGCAGTGTGGACAAATCTTGCGAATCAGCCTTTCAGCTAACACCGCTTCGAGTGAACTGGCCAACAGGAATGGCTCAACACCCATATCAATCAACCTGGTAACCGCGCCTGCTGCATCGTTTGTATGGAGCGTCGAGAAAACAAGGTGCCCGGTCAACGCCGCGCGAATTGCTATATTAGCGGTTTCTCGGTCTCGGATCTCCCCCACCATCACAATGTCAGGGTCGTGACGGAGTATATGTCGCAGGCCCGTGGCGAACGTAAGCCCCCTTTTCGGATTGACCGGCATCTGATTAATGCCGTCGAGCTGATACTCGACAGGGTCTTCTATCGTTATCATCTTCACAGCCGGCGAATATATCTTATTCAATACCGCGTAAAGTGTCGTTGTCTTTCCACAGCCGGTCGGCCCTGTAACAAGTACAATCCCATTTGTTTTATGGAGGCATTTAGTGAAACCATCCAGACACTGAGCGTTCATCCCCAACTTTTCGAGCCCTATCAATGATGCCGTCCTGTCCAGAAGTCTCAGCTGAACAGCTTCGCCGAACACCGTCGGCACGGTCGAGACACGAATATCGACCCTGCCGCTTTTGCCGGCAAATTCGATATGTCCATCCTGCGGCACAAATCGTTCGGCAATATTCATATCTGCCATAATCTTAATTCGCGAAACAATCGCCGCCTGAAGACGCTTCGAAGAAGGTGTCTTCTCCACAAGCATACCGTCGATTCTGTACTTTATCTTTACCTCGTGCTCAAATGGCTCAATGTGTATATCACTCGCACGGACCTCAATCGCTTCCAGTATTATCAAATTCACAAGATTAACTAAAGACGGCTCTCTGGCCAGCTCATGTAGTTTGGCTGGTGAGTAATCTCCGTTATCCAACTCAGCCTCTGTTCGCTGTTCGGCCGGAACAAGGTTATCCAGCATCCTTGCCACATTGCTGCCGTAAAATTTCATTATCGCATTTTCCATCTCCAACGGGTCAGCGTAATACCGGCGCACCGAGTAGCCGGTTACCATCCGCAAATCCTCAATGACCCGCGGCTGGAACGGATCCGTCATCGCCACCGCCAATAATTGATTATTGCCTCCGTTCTCCGCGTTCAATCTGGCCTCAAACTGTAACGGCAAAATATTGTATTTACTGACCAGTTCTGCCGGCACAAGGGCAACGATTTCACTGGCTACTGAAACATCGGCCAAATCTATCCTCTTTATACCCACTTGAAGCGCAAGTGCCTCATTCAACTGGCTTTGCGTTATATAGCCAAGCTCCAACAAAATCTGGCCCAAACGCCGATGCTCAATCTTTTGTTCCGCAAGCGCGAATTCAAGGTTAGACTCATCCAAATACCTTTTTTCACAAAGTAACTGCCCTAACTTCTTCTTATTCATCCGCGAGTTCACTCCTGTCCGGCTGCCTCAAGAACAATATTCCCTTAGAATCACAAGTCCCTATAAACAAAGAGCTTATGTCTACTCCGCACCAAATACGCTCGGGCACACGGTTATTTTCGTGTGCAGCGAGACCCATAACTATCATATCAGACGCTTGAGAATGCCATTTTGTTACAAAAAAATGGTTTTTATCAGCAAAAACCCACAATCGGTTCCCGCAAGGCGGGATCCCTCCACGCACGCTGGCCCGCCGAAGGCGGGCGTGATCAGGGCCGGCGCTGCCGGCCCTGGCGACATTGACTTGTCACGAAAAAAAACTAAATTCTCAAACCAAATCTGAGTCTTCCAGTGATATTTTTCACAAGTACTGACTTATCATTTGACACATAACAGGGTATTAGTTTAAACAATTAAGACAGTGGAAGTATCCAAGTTTGCCAAGAAGATTGCGATGGCCTCCGGCATCGGCCAACTGATGGATGACTTGGGCAATGCCCTTACGAAAAGTCAGGATATGCTGATGCTCGGTGGGGGTAACCCTGCGCACATTCCCAAGGTTCAGCAGTATTTTCGAGAGAGCATACTGAGGCTTCTTGAGGATAATGACAAGTTTGAGGGGGTCATTGGAAATTATGACCCGCCTCAGGGCAACAAGGAATTTATCGAGGCAATTTGCGCACTGCTGAACAGCGAATTCGGCTGGGCCATAAAACCCAAAAATGTTGCCCTGACCAATGGCAGCCAGTCGGCGTTTTTCATTCTTTTCAACATCTTTGCTGGGGCCTTTGAAGGCCGAGCGAACAAAAAAATCCTATTGCCGCTTGCGCCTGAATATATCGGCTATTGCGATGTTGGCTTGTCAGATGATTTGTTCGTAGCCGGCAAACCTCAGATCAAACATATCGATGAGCACATCTTCAAATACTACGTTGACTTTGACCAGATTAGCGTTACTGATGAAATTGGTGCTATTTGTGTATCTCGGCCTACCAACCCTACCGGTAATGTTCTAACGGACTCTGAAATCAAGAGGATAAGCGCTCTCGCCCGCGCAAATAGTATCCCACTGATTATTGATAATGCCTATGGTACGCCGTTTCCAAATATCATCTTCACAAAGGTCAAGCCAATATGGAACGAACACACAATTGTATGTATGAGCCTTTCCAAACTTGGCCTGCCGGCTGCACGTACGGGAATTGTCATCGCCAACGAAGAAGTTATCGCTATGGTTTCACATGTCAACGCCGTCATGAGCCTTGCTCCAGGTAGCATAGGTGCAGCCCTGACGACCAGCCTGGTTCGCACCGGTGACATCCTCCGTTTGAGTCGAGACGTTATCAAACCCTTCTACCGGAAAAAGGCTGCCGAGGCCGTGAAGCTTCTCCTCGAGGAACTGGACGGAATTGATTTTCACATACATAAGCCCGAAGGTGCGATTTTCTTATGGCTGTGGTTTAGGGGATTACCCATTACGAACGCTGAACTTTATGGACGACTCAAAAAAAGAGGGGTTCTGGTTGTCCCCGGCCACTATTTTTTCCCAGGACTTAAAGAGCAATGGCGGCACAAAAACGAGTGTATCCGTGTAAACTACTCCCAGGACGAAGAAACGGTTACAAGGGGAATAAAGATTATTGCTGACGAAGTCAAACGAGCCTACGACGCTGCTTAACCGCGATCTTACTCTGCGAGGGACATACTCTCAGCAGCTTTTTCTCTTCAGACATCCAGAGTCGATTTGCCCTTCGGCAAGTCAAAGCAAACTGTAACGTCCTGACCGTCCGCGTGCCATGTTCGGCTTTCCAGTTGTAACAGTCCCTTTGCACGCCGCAATTGAACAGGCCGGCGGCGCCGGCCCTGATCATGCCCGCCTTCGGCGGGGCCGTTTACAATCAGCTTGGGGACGTTTGGCGAATTGGTCTTAATTCGCACGGTAAATCGCGTTGTGGCAAACGGAGCGTTGAACGTTACGCGGGAGCCTTTTTTGTCAATCCGCGTCAGTTCCTTGGCGGCCCAATAACGCGATATCTCGCTAAGCTTCATCCAGAGCAGGTTGTCGTAGCGAGCATGAATCCGCCGGACAACCTCTTTGAAAATCTTAAAGCCCACTTCCTCGCCGTTGTAATAGATGCCAGGCCAATGGCAGACAAGCACCGCCGGCTCGCCCTTGTCGATGACCTCCGGCAGCCGTCCGCCCTTGAGGTCTTCGGTAATGAACCGGTCGACCGAACCGGGTGTCAATCCATCCCAGCCGCCGAACCAGTCTCCCGTGCACCCGATGATGGAGACTACACACTTGGGATTTGAGCCTGTCAGGCCGGAGGCATATTCGACGCGCGGAGCGACACTGCGGTCGTCTGTAAATAGATGGCGGAAATAATGGGGGATTTCGGCTTTGAATACGTCGCGGCAGGATGCGAGGGTGGCTTTGGCAAGGTTGTCCCGATTCTGGTTGCCAAAACCGCCGGGGGTGGTGATGCCCTCGCAGTCGAGCCCGACGTTCTTGAGGATTCGCAGGGCGTATGCCATATAGTCTGCCAGCTCATCGGTGGACTTATCCTGGCTCCAGCCCCAGTTTTCTATGAATCGCTCACTTCTCTCGGGGTAGGGACGGCCGGTTTTGGTGTTGATGACCCACGTATGGCTAACCATTTCGGGATGAATGTCCCAGTTCGGCATCATGAATTCGCGGACGAGCTTGAGACTGTCGTCAAGCTCCTTCTTCGACCAGCCGGGTAGATCACGGTCCATCCAGCCGACGCAGGCGGGATACGGGACGATGGTATATTTGCCCTTGACCTTATGGTCACGACACCACTGGCCGAACTTGCGCACAAACGCATCCGGTATCTCTCGGGGTAGCTTCCTCCAGTTTTGTTTGTAGCGTTCGGGAAACACTTCATGGAATTGTGGGATGTCAAAGTGTGCCATATTCACCAGGCAGGTCGAATCATCGATGATAAAGCTCATCGGGACACGATTCTGCGGGTTGAGCACGGTGACATCGCCGGCTTGCTTTGGTCGCTCACCTTTGTCCTGACCTATGACAGGTACACTGTGCAAAGATACCTTAGCAGTTGCGGTAGCTATCGCTGCCATTGTTAAAAAACTGCGTCGAGTTATTCGGTTTCCGCCGAGCGGGGTCCCTTTTTTGGTTATGCATACTTTGCTTTTATGTCTCATCTTTAAACCTTTCTACTAAATTTTCTGCAAGCAACATCAAAAGTCAGAGGACAGAGGACAGATAATCTGACTTCTGATTTCTGTTTATTACTGGGAACCCCTGATCAGAAAGAGGCCTTCCTTGGGCCCGAGATTTAGCTTGCCTTCGACGACTGAGCCGTCGTTGGCAACAACATCCTGCGTGCCAGAGCCCTGCAGGCGTTGAAAGGCTTGTCCCGGGAAGAGCTTATCTAACTCGAATACATAGGAACGCGGCGACGGATTGGCAACCACCAGCCCATGCTCAAACTCCCGGTACATCACATCCGGGTGAGAGTAGACTTGAATGCGGCTAATCCATATAGGCTCGGAACCCTCTACAACGAACTCCAGGTCGACCTGGTTTGACTCAATGTTAGAGAAATAAAAGCCCGAATCGAAATCCTTATCATTGACCCAGGTCATAAACCGTTCGTCTCTTTCGGCCGGCCGGCCTTTTGTGCTGAGGCCAACGTGCATCATTCGGGCAATTTCCGGCGGATAGCCCTGCATCGGTTTGCCTCGTGCGGTCACCAGAACGAATAAATCAGGCCCATTCGTCGGTACATCAATCAATCGAAAACTCATCTTTGAGACTTTTGTTTCGGTAGTAACTAACATCCCAGACTTCACACGTTGAAATTGCATACCGTCGCCCTGAAAAAGCTTTCCCAGATTTTGGTCAATGGGACATCCTTTCCCTTCTAATAAATCCGGCTGTTGCGTAGCCATTCGCACGGCTGGGCCGAGCGGCTCACCCAGCCAGCCGAGACGGTTGGCCTCGCCCATGCGGAATTCGTCCCAAACGCCAAACAGACCGTCTGGGTCATTACTCGGAGCGTAACTGTAGCATATTGCTGAGTTGGTGAGGACGGCGACCGCAAAGACAAGGCGGTGAATGCTGAATGGGACTTGCGCCTGCTTTCTTACCCCCGGCTTGTCCGTAGGCATATTGAATTTGTGGTTGATATAGTTAAAGACAGGCTGCCGGCCATTTTTGTCCCAGAAGAAGTGACGGTTGAGACCACCGGACCAATCGTGAATCTGATGGTCACTCAAGTGCGGCCAACCCTCGCTTTCGATACCGTTCAGGATACCGAACGCACGTTGATTATTTACGCTCGCCCCATCGGCCAGGATAATACGGTGCTCTCCGAGCCGTTCTCTTAACTGCCGACAGAACTCAACCACGCCGGCGCCGTAGGCACTGATTCCATCATGGAAGCCAGCGTCTATTACGCCATCGGCATCGCAATCCGCGCCGCGTCCTCTCAGAGCACCGCCGCAGCGGAACTTCAAAACATCGAACTCCAACCCGTCGAAAGCCGCCAGTGCACCGTCCGGCCCAAACCGTTCGGCCAAATGCTCAACCAGTATATCGGTACACGTGAGACCGTTCTTATCGCACGGGCAGTAAGTCGAGTAATTGTAGTACCAGAGCAGATTATTTTTCTCGCCCCAGGGGCCTTCGGTCACATGAGCTGCGGCATAGCCCTGTCCTGCGGGGAAAGCACGCGGCTCCGTGCCATAGCAGCCGCGCCGAACACGGATGGTTTTATTCCTGGAATCAATCGAGATCAGTTGGACCTGTTCGCTCTCATGCCAGTTCGGCTTACCATCGGCATTGAGCATGCACAGGCCAACATCCTCGTTACGATTGCGATAGCGGCCCATGTTTAACCTGAAAAGGTTAGGCTTATCGACATGGATATCCGTCTCGCCATGTTCAGGTGG
>Ga0114923_10002211_pt1 | contig 13274 bp, 13 predicted proteins | sample SumtaG_FD_89578 | JGI IMG/M metagenome (GOLD analysis project Ga0114923, IMG submission 89578) | Deep subsurface microbial communities from Indian Ocean to uncover new lineages of life (NeLLi) - Sumatra_00157 metaG | ecosystem: Environmental > Aquatic > Marine > Oceanic > Sediment | place: near... | reverse complement strand
TTATTGGTGATGGTGGGTTAGACGGGTTTGCTCCATTTTGGATAGAGTTATAGGGCAATAATTAAATAAGCTTTTGCTGGATGGCTTTAGGAATTTTTTTGTTGAAGTGCTGGAAAGCTTTGGCGGTGGCGAGACGGCCACGGTGAGAGCGTTTGAGGAAGCCGATTTGAAGCAGATAAGGCTCAATGACTTCTTCTAAGGTGTCTTTTTCTTCGGCAATGGTAGCAGCTAGAGTTTCTAGACCAACAGGGCCACCTTGGTGTTGATTAATTAGAGCTTTTAAGAGACGGCGATCATTAGCGTCTAGACCCATGTCGTCGACTTCAAGTAATTGAAGTGATTGTTTAAGGATGTCTGGAGTAATGGCTGATTCCCCTTTTATCTGAGCTAAGTCTCGACAGCGCTTGAGGAGTTTTAAGGCAATACGAGGAGTGCCGCGAGATCGACGGGCCAGAGATTTGGCGACTTTAAGGTCGAGTTTGATTTTAAGTTTTTGGGCGGCGGTTTGAAGGATTTGAGCTAGATCGTTAGGCGTGTAAAAAGTCAGGCGGTGAACAATACCAAAACGATCTCTTAAAGGGGCGGCGATGAGGCCGATTCTGGTGGTGGCACCAATAAGGGTAAAATGAGGAAGATCGAGTTTAAGAGTGCGAGCAGAAGGACCTTGGCCAACGACAATATCCAGATGATGCTCTTCCATGGCCGGATAAAGAGTTTCTTCAACGACTTTGGTAAGACGGTGGATTTCGTCAACAAAAAAGATGTCGTTGTCTTCAAGGTTGGTGAGGATTGAAGCTAAATCGCCGGCACGCTCAATGGCAGGGCCAGAGGTACTTCTAATATTAACATTCATTTGTTTGGCAATAAGATGAGCCAGGGTGGTTTTACCGAGGCCAGGAGGACCATAAAGAAGAATGTGTTCTGAAGGCTCTTGGCGTTTTTTGGCGGCAGAAAGAGCGACTTTAAGGGCTTTTTTAATTTTCCCCTGGCCAACAAATTCCTCCCAGGTGGAGGCACGGAGAGATTGGAAGATTTTTTCTGGAGCGGTCATTTTTTGCCTAAGTTTTTAATGGCTTGAGTGATTTTAGCTTCTAAAGGAAGCTGAGAGTCAATGTTTTTTAGAGCTTGGCGGGCTTCTTTTTTGGTAAAACCAAGGCTAATCAGGGCATCGAGAGTTTCGAGGGCCTCTGGAGTTTCACCGGTAAGATCTAAATCTTGAAGGTCGTCAAACTTGGGTTTGAGCTCAATAATGATTTTTTGGGCGTTTTTCTTGCCTAGACGAGGAATGGAGGTGAAAAAGTCAACGTCTGCCTGAGAAACAGCGGTGTTAATGGCATCAACACCTTTATCTAGTAGGCTAATGGCAATTTTGGGGCCAATGCCAGAGATATTGATGATGAGTTCAAATAATTGAAGTTCCTTTAAAGAGGTGAAGCCATAGAGGGCCAGAGTGTCGTCGCGGACATAGGTGTGAATATAGAGAGTGGTTTTTAATTGCTTAAGGAGCTTAGAAGGTAAAGAAGGAGGAAGAAAAACTTTGTAGCCAACTCCCCTAACCTGAAGAACAATGGTACCAGGGGTATGACTAAGGGGTTTGCCGGTAAGTTGAGCAATCATAAGGCTATTTTACTCTACTTTTCATTTTATGGGAAAAGGCATGAGTGAGAGCGACAGCTAAGGCGTCGGCAGTGTCGTCGGGTTTGGGAATGGCTTTGAGCTTAAGGATGGACTTGGCCATGTGTTGAACCTGGCGCTTATCGGCTCTACCATAGCCAGTAACTGCGAGTTTTATTTGTGGAGGTGAGTAGGAGTATGTAGGGGTGTTTTGTTGAGCGGAAGCCAGCAAGATGACTCCCCTAGCTTGGGAAACTTGAATTATGGTTTTTTGGTTTTTAAAGAAAAAAATGTCTTCGATGGCAACTACGTCTGGTTTAAGTTTTTTAAGGAGTTGGATGAATTTCTTAAAAATTTGTTCTAGGCGAACTGAGTCAGACTGAGTTTTTTTGGTTTGTAAACAGCCATAGGGACCAACTGTTTGCTGACCTTTTTCGGTTTTGACAATCCCCCAGCCCAGACGGGCAGTGCCAGGATCAACCCCAAGAATTACCATAAAGCCATTAAAGCAGATTTGGGGCTGTTCTGCCAGGTGTGATAGAATTTTGGAGATGGATAAAAGATATAAGCCAGATCAGTTTGAAGAAAAGATTTACCAGATGTGGGAGAAGTCAGGGGCGTTTAAAGCAGGAAAGGGTAAGAGCTTTAGAATAGTGATGCCGCCGCCAAATGCTAATGCTTCACTTCATGCTGGTCATGGGATGTATACAGTGGAGGATGTGTTAATTAGATGGAAAAGAATGCAGGGGTATGCAGCCAGTTGGCTACCAGGAACTGATCATGCTGGGTTTGAGACTCAGTATGTGTTTGAGAAAAACCTAGCCAAGCAAGGTAAGTCTCGAATGGATTTTGATAGACAAAGTTTGTATAACCAAGTGGCTAAGTTTGTAAAGGATAATTCAGGGTTGATTTATAAACAGTTTAAGAGGTTGGGGTTTTCGGCTGATTGGGAAAGAAGTGTCTTTACTTTAGATAAATCGGTTGTTGATCATGTGTTTAAGACATTTAAGAAAATGGTGGAAGAGGATAAAGTTTATAGAGGTGACTATTTAGTCAACTACTGCACTAAATGTGGGACGTCTTTGTCAGAGCTTGAGGTAAAACATGTGGAGAGAAAAGACCCGTTGTATTACATTAAATACGGGCCGCTTAGCTTAGCCACAGTGCGACCAGAAACTAAGTTTGGAGATACAGGGGTGGCGGTGAATCCTAAAGATAAAAGGTATATGAAATGGGTGGGGAAAGAAATAGAGGTAGAGGGATTATTGGGTAAGTTTAAACTTAAAGTAGTGGCAGATAATTATGTGGATCAAGAATTTGGGACAGGGGTAGTAAAGATCACGCCTTATCATGATGTTAATGATTTTGAGGCATGGAAAAGACATCCAGAGTTACCGGCGCCTAAAAGAGTAATTGATATTAGGGGTAGATTAAATAAACTGACAGGGAAATATGCAGGACTTCCGGTAATGAAGGCTCGAAAACTGGTGGCTGAAGATTTAGAAAAAGCCGGGTTATTGGCAAAAGTAGATAAGAACTATCTGCATTCGGTAACGGTGTGCTATAAGTGCGGCCATGATTTAGAACCAACCACAATCCCCAACTGGTTTATTAAGGTTAAGTCTTTAAAGCCAGCGGTAATTAAGGCGGTTAAAGAAGAAAGAATAAGGTTTTTTCCGAAGAGATTTAAAAAGCAGATGTTGGACTGGATGGAGACAATGCATGATTGGCCGATTAGCCGACAGATTGCTTGGGGAATTAGAATTCCAGCTTGGTATGAAGTAAAGAAAAATCCTGACCTGGAGGTGAGATTTTTGAATAAGAGTAAAAAGTCGATAAGAGGTAAGCTGGAAAAGTTGTTAAAAAAATATTCATTAGAGGATATTGAGGCGGGTTTGCAGAATCTGACAGCTCCAAATGAGACAGAGTTTAAAATTAGTCAGGAGAAACCTGGCAAAGATTATTTACAGGAAACAGATACATTTGACACTTGGTTTTCCTCTGGACAGTGGCCGATAGTGACGCTTAAAGACAAAGAAAAACTGCCAACAGATGTGATGGGAACTTTATCAGATATTTTGCCTTTTTGGGTGTCACGGATGATTATGTTTTCGTTGTATTTAAAAAAAGAAGTGCCGTTTAAGGACGTGTATTTGTGGGCAATGGTGGCAGATGCTAAAGGGCAAAAGATGAGTAAATCTAAGGGAAATGTGATTAATCCAATTGAGTTGGTGGATAAATATGGGGCAGATGCTTTACGAATGGCGTTGTTGTTTGGATCAGCACCAGGATCAAAAGTAATTTTAGCTGATGATAAGGTTAGAGGAATGAGGAATTTAACCAACAAGATTTGGAATGCGGCTAGATTTGTGATGATGCAGGACAAGAAAGATAGTGGGGAAAAGCCAGGGGATAAGAAGTATAGAGAGAGGTTAGGCAAGATCGTGAAGCAAGTAACTAGGCAGCTGGAAGAGTATCGAATTGGGTTAGCAGCAGAAACAGTCTATAGTGAATTTTGGCATTGGTTTTGTGATAAGTGTATTGAAGAGTCGAAAGAAGGAAAGATTTCGCAAAAGGCATTGATGGGGGGCTTAAGGGTGTTTTTGAAGTTACTTCATCCATTGGTGCCGTTTGTAACTGAGGCGGTATGGCAGGAGTTGCCTAAAACTGAGGAAAAACTGTTGATTAAGGCAAAATGGCCAAGGTAGGAAAAAAACTAGCCAAGTACTTGAGGGCTTTGGGGAGGAGAATTTATAGACCGGTAAAACCAGTGGTCAATCCCCTATTAAAAAGAATTAAATTAGTTTATGTGTTAGGCGGGTTGGTGGGGTTGGGCTTGGTGGGAAGCCTATGGTATGGGTGGCAGATAGGTGGAAATGAGCAGGTAAGTTGGAGGCCGTGGTCAGCTAAGTCACATGCTGCTATGGCTTTGGAGTGGTTTGAGAATGGAGATGAGGAAAGGGCGGTGGAGGAATTAAGACGAGCAAATGAGTTAGTTTTATGGGAGACGGTAGAAGTAAGAGAGAGCTTAAAAAAAGCCGAAGACAAGGTGCGGGAGCCGGAGAGGATTAGAGGGGAAATAGAATCATGGGAAAAAGTGCTTGAGGAAAAGCCGTATTATCGGGACGTGTTGTTAAGATTAGCGTTGTTAAATTACCAAATTTATGAGGATGAAAAGGCGCAGGAATATTTTGAACGAGCAGAATATTTAGATCCGAATAATGAGGGCGTGCAAAAAATTGGGGAGATTATTTTTTCTTCTCTTTAGGTTTGTCTTTTGAGTCCCCTGCTGGTTTAGAATCAGATTGCTTGGCTTCTTGTTTTTTGTCCTCTGGTTTACCCTCTTCTTGTTTGCCCTCGGCTGGGACTTCTTCATCTTCTTTGGGCTCTTCGCCCTCGGCTGGGACTTCTTCTTCAGGCTTAACCTCAGGTTTTTCCTCTTCTTTGGTGGGCTCTTCAATCTTAACTACGAGTTGATTGAGGTTATCTACCATAAGTTTGACTTTATCTGGAACTTTAATGTCTTTAAGGTTAACGGTTTGACCAATTTCTTTTAGCTGGGAAATGTTTATTTCAAACTTATCGGGTAAGTCAGAAGGTAGAGCTTCAACTTCAATTTCGTCCACAAGTTGAAGGAGTATGCCGCCCTTGGAAACAGCAGGGGCTTCGCCAATCATCTCAAGAGGAACAGCAACGGTAACTTTTTTGGTTAAGTCAACTTGATGAAAGTCAGCATGAAGGAATTCGTCGGTAACTGGGTGAAGGTGAATGTTATGAACAAGAACGGGGCGGGTTTTAGATTCTTTATCAAGAGCAAGGTTAATAATATTGGTTTCACCGGCAGTTTTAAAAGCTGTTTTAAAGTCTTTAGTGGGAAGTTGAACGGCTTGAGATTTGATGTCTTTGCCGTAGATGTTGGCAGGTAGAATCCCCTCTTTTCTGAGATTTCTAATTTTCCTGCCAGTTATTTTTCTGCTGGTAACTTTAAGGGTGATTTTATCGGTCATAGACTTTTGGATGATATCATAATCAGGGTAGGTCGTCTACAGGTAGGCTTTTATTTAGCGCTCTGTAAAGTCAATAGTAAAAACTCTGTCAAGAATAAGGTCAGATTGGAAGGTGACGACTTGAGGAGAAACTAGGGCTGGGGGTTGGGTGGCGGCGACAGTTAAAAAACTAGGATGGTTAACAATCACCTCAAGAGTGTCGTCAATAATGCCAGGTTGTTTGGGGATGACCAGAGCCAGGCGGGCTTGAGGCTGGCTGGTGTCGAGTTTGCCAGGTAGACGGTAGGTAATTTCAACATCAAGGGCGTTTTTAACTGGAACAGTTACAGGAAAGCCAAGGATGAGTTTGTCATTAGCGACTTGACGGTCAACATCTTCTTTAAGATTAAGTTTTTTATCACCAACCTTGATAGAGATGAGTTGGCTGTCAAGAGGGATATAGTGGCGAAGATAGGAGCGGTAGGTGCCACCAGGCCAAGCATCGGCTGGGCTTTGATTATGATACCTAATGGTAGTGATGGCCAGAGCTTGTTTGTTTTTGAGAATGGTAAGCTGCTGTTTAATATGGCGTTTGAGGAAATAATTGGCTTTGTTGATGCCGAGATTGGCTTCAACTAAATAGGAATAATCACTTAAGACAGGACGATTATCTAGGGTGGCTAGGTTAGGAGTAAAAAGAGCGCCAGCCCAATTTTGTTCTAAGAGGAGTTTTTGGGCATCAAGATCATGGAGATAAATTAAGATTTGTTTTTGGACGAGGGCGATCTCCATGGCTTCGATATATTTGAGAAGTTCTGAGGCGGTGGAGGTTTGGGCTTTGTCAAAGATTTCTCTGGCTAAGCTGCCTAAAAAGTCTTTTTTTTGAGTAGAGCCAGGGAAGAAGTCGATTTCAGAACGATATTCAGCTCTTTCAAACAGGTTGTCAGCAGTGACTTCTTCATTATAGTCAGGCAGATCAATGGGGCCAGTGGCGTTAAGAAACTCTTTGACCGCAGGGAGGTTGATGGCGATGACGCCGTCAACTTTCCGGTTAGTGGTTTTGTTGAGGAACCATTCGGCGCGTTCAGCAGACAATGGAAAGTCAGGATCCCAATTAGAATCTCTAAAATACCAGGTGTTTTGACCAAGAAATTCTTCAATTGGCTCAGGGGGTTTGACATAGCCTTTGAGTTGGCCGTCGGCGGAGTAGATGTCTTCAACATTAAAATCCAGGAGCTTGCCTTGGTCAAAAGTAAGGAGGCCATAAGAACCAATAAAGCCGCCGGTGGGTCGGATCTCGGAGGAGTTTTGGAAGAGTAAGAGATAGGTTTTTTTAGAGTCTTGGGCAATAAAGCTGGGAATTAGAGGCAAGATCATACGAGCTTGGTCAATTTTTTGGCGGATGCTGGGTAAATCATTAGTCAGGGTTTGGAATTTTTGGGTTAAGGTGGTGGTGAGATCAAGATCTAGTTGCTGGCCGCTTTGAAGCTCGGACTCAACAAAAGAAAGCTGGCTGTAGGCTTGATCAAGATTGATTTGAATGCGCTTTAAGGCTTCACTGATATTGCCGTCTTGGTGATGGAAAACAATTTGAACCAGGAGGGTGCCGGCTTCGCCGGCTTCAGCTAAACGGGTGGCTCCTTGACTAAGCTTAGTGCCGATAAAAAGGAGGCGATCGAGATTGGTGGCCAGATTTTTTAAACCAAAGAGGCTGGTGGTAAAGTGAGAGCGGCGAAGCAGGCTGCGACTACGAGCAAAGTTTTTTTCAGCTCGAGCAGTATATTTAGTCAGTTGAGTGGTTTGACTGAAGTCGGTAATTTGACTAGCTTGTTTAAGGGCGATGACGCCTAGATAAGCATAGCCTGTCATGAAAAAAAGAGGGCCGAAGAGGTAGAGAAAAATAAGGGTGGCGGTAATCATGATAAATTTGACTCGGGTAGAAAGAGGCTGAGTTTTGGTTTTAGGCTTGGGCTTAAGAGAAAGTTTGAGAGTCCCCTTTTTAAAAGGCCAGACAAGTTTGAGCTTAGGGACTTTAAGTTGAGGAAGTTTGAGTTTGGGTTTTTTTTCTGGGAGCTGGGCGGTTGGCGCAGGGGCGGCGGGTTGAAGGCCAAGATCTTCAGCAGTATAGCTGTCCCGATCAGTATCGGGATCGACCTCTGGCCGAGGCTCAGACTTGATAGGAGTTTGAGCTTTTATTAACCAAGCTAAAGTCTGGCTAATCCCCTTTTCAATGGTAATTTTGGGTAGCCAGCCAAGTTGTTTTTGAGAGTTAAGGATGTCGTCAGATAAGGTAATGGAGCCGAAATCGTCTGAGCCAGAAACAAAATCAATTTTAAGATCTTTGTCAGGAAGAGATTCTTTAAGTTTGTAGGCAAAGTTGAGAAGAGTAATTTTAGCAGGGTTGACGAGAGTATAGATACGGTCATGAGAGCTTTGAGAGAACATGGCTTTGGTAAGACCATAGACAATGTCGGAAATATAAGTGGAATGGAGTTGTTTAAGGCCTTGGCCGGTGATTTTGAGGGGTTTTGATTGTTTGGCGGCGAGAAAGAGCTGGCTGAGGTCATTGCCGCTAGAAAGATCCATGCGAGGGCCATAAACATTGCCGAGCCTAACAATGCGGGCATCAAGTTGATGGCGGTTGAGGTATTCAAAGGTCAGGGCTTCGGAAAAACGCTTGGCTTCGTGATGCGAGTAAGCTTCTTGTTGTTTATGATCAGGGCCAAAGTAGTGAGCTAGGTCAGAGCTGGAAAGGAAGCCAGAGAAGATGTTGCTGGTGGAGGCGAGAAGAAATTTGGCTTGATTTTTTTTAGCAATTTCTAGGAGCTCGCGGGTGCCGAGGGAGTTAACCAGAAGAGTTTCGAGGCTGACGTCTTGACCATTAAGGTAGGCTTCAATGCCAGCGAGGTGAAAAACATAGTCAACTTGAGGAATGGGGGATTTAAAAGACTTATTAAGATCGTGCTCGAGGAAAACAAAGTTGTCGTTTTTAAGAAGGTGTTTGATATTTTGTTTTTTGCCGGTGGACCAGTTGTCGATGGCGTAGACCTGACAGTTCTGGTGGATGAGAGTGTCGCAGAGATGAGAACCAATGAAGCCGGCAGCGCCAGCAACTAGGGCGGTGGGTAGGTGAGAGGAGGATTGGGGTTGGTGTTTGGCTGATGGCTTTTTCTTTTTGGCAGGCATAATAGGCGAACCTACCTAGATCGGCAGGCTTCTTTTATTCATGTTACTTGATAATTGCCCCAAGAGCAAGTCAGTGTTTGCGGGAAATTCACGGAAATTGTTTCGGGTAAGACTAGGCCTAGAATTCTATTATAAAGGATAGATGTAAAGCTTAAATATGTGTGAGGACGTTTTATGATTGGTAGGCTCTTGATAGGGTGGAAGAAGATTATTACCTGTTTTGGGTGGTTTTTTCGTCCTTACGCTTTGACGTGAATAGGTATTGAGAGGGGGAAATGCATATTCAGCCTGGGTGTTTTAATTATTAAGAGGGCCTATAGTCTGGAAGAAAGTGATTAGGCTTGATCGAGGGCTTGATTGAGAAGAGCGTCGGGTTCGAAGTTTTTTTCTCTAGAGATAGAGGTATATTTAATAGGAAGGTTGAGAGCGCCTTCAAGTTGTCGAACTTGAATAACTTTTTGGCGGAGGTTAGCATCTTTGACTTTCCAAAGACCGTTGAGTTGATTAACGACTAGGCGGGAGTCAAGGAAAAAATTGATGGAGTCGGGTTTATTGTTGTTGGTGATTAAATATTCAAGGGCGGCAATGACGGCTTGATATTCAGCTAGGTTGTTGGTGGCTGGGCCAATGGTGTGGCCAAATTGATAGAGAACTTTATTATTTGTGTCTTTGATGACGACGCCGATGGCAGCTGGCCCGGGGTTGCCGCGGGCGCCACCGTCAGTATAGATATTAAGAAGCTTGTTGGTCATCTGGAGGAGGAGGTTCGGCTGAAGGATGTTTGGGTTTGACAATGAGGTGGCGGTGACGGCCTTCGCCTTCTGAGGCGGTGAGAACATCCGGGTGGTCAGCTAAGGACATATGAACCACTCGGCGCTCAAAGGGATTAAGATTGAAAAGAGCGATGGATTCCCCAGAAAGCTTGACTCTCTGAACAGTATCTTGGGCCATTTTCTCTAGAGATTCTTGGCGTTTTTGCCGGTAGTCACCGATGTTAACCACCAGTCGGGACCAGGAACCAGATTGTTTGTAAAATAGAAGGGCTAAGATTAATTGCAGGGCGGCAATGGTATCGCCATGGTAGCCGATAAGGATGCCGGTATCTTGATCAGAAAGCTGGAGATTAACCTCATAGGTTTGAGTGTCATCTTGAGTGATGATGACTTCTTTGGGAGTAATATCAAGGTGTTTAAGAAGGTCAAGAAGAAGGGCTTCAATTGTTTTTTCCATATTTCATCCAAAGTTGCTGGACTAACATAAAGGTGGAGAAGGTGAGCCAGTACAAGACTAGGCCTGAGGGAAAACGGAAGCCAATAAACAGAGTCATGACTGGCATGAAGTAAAGCATTTGTTGTTGCATGGCGGCGGCCATGTCGTCGGTTTGTTCTTTGGTTTTCTCGGCTTTGGCTTCGGCGGCTTTGCTGGCCGGCATCATGAGTTTGGAAGAGAAAAACTGAGTAATAGCAGCAGCTAAAAGAAAGAGGCCGGGGAGCTTGCTGATAGTAATAGGGCCGAGTTTAAAAGAGGAAATATTGAAAACGTCGGGTTGAGCCAAGTTGAGGTAGAGAAATTTAGAGTTAATGATTGCATCCTTGGCTAGCTGAAGGGGTTGGTAGAGAATTTGGTTAAGGTTGGAAATAACGTCGCCGTTGGGTTGAAGAACTTGATTAAAGGCCTGGAAAAGAGCAATAAGAATGACTATCTGAATTATTTGAGGCAGACAGCCGGCGGCGGGGTTAACGCCGTGTTTTTGATAAAATTTAAGTTGCGCTTGGGCAAACTGTTGTTTGTCTTTGCCGTGTTTTTTCTTAATTTTTTGAAGTTCAGGTTGAAGAGCTCTAAGTTTTTGGGCGGATTTAAGGGAGGGAAGAGTGAGGGGGGTGAGGGCACCACGAATGAAGAGGGTGAGGCCAATAATGGCCAGGCCAAGGTTTTGGCCTAAGAATTGATAAAAGAAAATTAAGGCATTAACTAGGGGTTGGTAAAAAAGAGTGTGCCACATGTTATTTAAGCGGGTCTTTACCACCTTTTGACCAAGGGTGGCATTTAAAAATCCTCTTGAGACTCAAGAGGCCGCCACTTAATATACCATATTTTTGGATGGCTTGATAGGAATAGTGGGAGCAGGTAGGGATGAAGCGACAGGAGGCGTCGGAAAGAAACAGGGTTTTAAAAATGGGTTTTTGGAAAAAGCGGGAGTGTTGATAGAAACGAATGAGCTTAAGAACTGGTTTTTTCATTAAGGATTAATTTAGCTTTTTTAAGGGTGGAGAGAAAGTGCGATTGAAGATTGGAGGGGGTCTCTCGCTGAGGCTTGAGATAAATTTTTAAAGGGTGTTTTGCAAGAAAGATGAGGTTGTGTTGAGGCTTGAGATTTTTAAGATGAGGGTAAAGGGCTTGGCGAAGACGGCGTTTGAGGAGGTTGCGGTCAACGGCGCGTTTGGCGATTTTGGAGGAGACAATAAAGCCAATTCTGGGAAGGGGATGATTAGAGGGAGCGACTTTCAGGCCAAAGAGGGGAGAATGATGAGTGGTTTTGGCGTTGAGAGTGGAGGGGATGAGGTGGCCAGGAAGGCGGTTGAGTTTAGGCAACATATTAGACGGTGAGACGAGTTCTTTGTTTAAGGCGACGGCGCTTAAGAATTTTTTTCCCAGAAGGAGAGCTAAGGCGAGTCTTGAAGCCGTGTTTACGAGAGCGACGGCGGTTAGAGGGCTGATAAGTGCGTTTAGTCATGAGGGTAAATTATACTGATCAATCAGGGGAAAAACAAGGTTTAGGCTGGTTTGTTCGGGTATTTTTGGTGTTGACGGGGTGTGGATAAGTACTTATATTGATAGATAGTCTTCGAAAGATGAGTCTGCCTGATTAAAATAGATCTGCCTGATTAAAAATGAAGAAAGAGGCTTTGTGGTCGGCAATTTTGGCGGAGATGGAGTTAGCTCTGTCGCCGGGCAATTTTACCACCTGGATAGCACCAGTAAAAATAGTGGAGTTGAAAAAAATTAATGAAGAGGCGTGGTTGGTGACGATTGGATGTCCGTCGGTGTTTCATAAAAATCAGGTGGGAGAGCGGTATGTGGGTCAGATTCAGGGGGCGGCAGAGAGGCGATTAAAGAAAAAGTGTGAGGTGAAGTTAGAGGTGAGGGTAGAGAAGAGGGATAAAAAAGAGTCGGGAGATGATTTGTTTTCGGTGGATACGGATAAACTGGCAGAAGAGGCGTATGAAGAGGCGGTGATTAGAAAGGGATTAACTAGTGAGTTAACGTTTAAGAACTTTGCGGTGTCAACCAGCAATGAAGTGGCGCATGCGGCGGCGAAGACAGCGGCGAAAAAACCGGGCCAGATTTATCATTTAATTTTTATTTACGGTGGAGTGGGAGTGGGCAAGACTCATTTAATGCAGGCGGTGGGACATGAGGTCTTGGGAAAAAACCCAGATACTTCCCTGGTTTATTGCACGGGCGAAGAATTTACTAATGAAATTATTGAGGCAATCAGGAACAAGTCAACGGCTAGTTTTAGGCAAAAGTATCGCAAGGCGAGGGTGTTGTTGTTGGATGATGTCCAGTTTATTGGAGGTAAAGAGGCAGTGCAGGAAGAGTTTTTTCATACGTTTAATGCAGTGCACAAAGAGGGGGGACAGACTATCTTAACCTCTGATCGGCTGCCGAGTGAGATTGCCGGGTTGGAGGACAGATTAAGATCAAGGTTTGAGGGCGGGCTAACAGTAGATATTCAAGAGCCTGGGTTTGAGTTGAGGACAGCGATTTTGTTAATTAAGGCCCAGCAGATGAAAATGGAGTTGCCAATGAGGGTGGCGCAGGTGATTGCGGCCAATGTGGAATCAACTCGAAGATTGGAAGGAGTGTTGATGAGATTAAGCGGAGAGCTGGCGGCAAGAAAAGAGCCGTTAACAGAAGAGTTGGCGATGGCGTTGCTGGGAAAGATTAATGGGGAAGCAGAAAGCTTAAGAAAGAGGGTGACGACTAGACAGGTAATGAAGGCAACGTCAGAGTATTATCAGATAAAGCCAATGGATATCCGAGGGAGCAGGCGACTGAAGATGGTGGTGTTGGCAAGACAGGTAGTGATGTATTTGCTGAGAAAGGAGCTAAGGCTGTCTTTAAAAGAGGTGGGGCGGTTGTTGGGGGGAAGAGACCACACGACGGTGCTGCATGGTCAAGAAAAGATAGCCAGACTGTTGCCAGAGTCAGAACAGCTAAGGGTGGATGTGACGACCATAAGAAAGTGGCTGTATAAAAGTGGGGGAAAAGTTAAGGTGTCTTGAGGAAAAAAAGCAGGAGTTATCCACATATGCTAGGGTTATCCACAAACTATACACAAAAATATCCCCGATTTATTGAGGGTTATCAACAAGAAAAAAAACCAAAGCTTTTTGAGGTAGAATGGGATATAATGAAGATATTAACAGGGCCTACGACTACGACTACTAATAATATATGTCGTATTAATTAGAAAGGAAAATT
>Ga0114923_10002210_pt1 | contig 13275 bp, 12 predicted proteins | sample SumtaG_FD_89578 | JGI IMG/M metagenome (GOLD analysis project Ga0114923, IMG submission 89578) | Deep subsurface microbial communities from Indian Ocean to uncover new lineages of life (NeLLi) - Sumatra_00157 metaG | ecosystem: Environmental > Aquatic > Marine > Oceanic > Sediment | place: near... | reverse complement strand
TGCTTTTGATTTAATTAGTTTAATTTTAATACCGTTGTTTTTTTTAATATATTCAGCAATGATCTCGGGAGTCTTGTCAGTTGAATATCCATCTACTATGATGTGCTCGTAGTTTTTACATGCTTGTTTATAAACAGAGTCCAAACACTCGTCTAGGTATTTTTCCGAATTATATGTACATGTAATTACCGATATCCTCATTTATAGGTTTATAAAACTTCTGTGAAATATCTCTTAATCACATCTTGTGTAATTAAATTTTCTTTATAATATGTTCCGGGAATATCTACTTCGAGAAAATTAAATCTAAACGGGAAAAAACCAAAAACTTTACCTGCTCCTTTCTCAAGAGGGATCTCATACGCTCTGGCTGTATCGTGTTGGCTTAGCGACACAGAGTTCAATACTCCAAACTCAGTAATTATGACTCCCCTGCAACCATCCCTTTCTGCAACAGCAAGCATGTGATTCAAAGCTCCGCTAACACTTGCTGAGAATTCCTCTAGCGTTTGTGAGGAGAGCATCATGGTTCCAAACCCAATATAGTCGTATCCTGCATAATCGCCGGGGGGTTGGTCAGAAGTTTTAGGTACCGATTCTTTATCCGGAAACCCTGGCATAGCCCCATTCCACGTAACCTCGCCATGATAAACTTCCTTCACTTTGTGTAGTATCTCTTGTCTCCACACACCAACGCCTTTAGAAAAAATCATTTCAGGCTCATTTAGTGGGGAGAAAAGTTCAACATTATGCTTTTCGGCTAATTTAGCTACCTCTACAATCCTAGAGTTGAGAACATCCATGTCTACGTTTTCTTTATCGGGGGGATCCCCCACAGTTAGTGCAACCTTTAACCCATTTCTATGGGCAGTTTGGATTGTGCTAATAAGAAGCTCTTTCTCGATCGGAATGATCTCTTTAAGCCTTTCAACTAACTCGGAAGAAAAAAATTCTTTAATTACTTTGTAATCAGAATCGTCGAGTGGAGGAAGTGCTGCGATAAAGATCGTATTAATCCCAAGGTCCTTAAACTTTTGTATATTAGAAGCTAGGTAATTCGAATCTTGAAGTAGTAGTGTAGGCATCCAGATACCTTTGTAAATAAAAACTTCTTCCTCTGTATTTTCTTCGCCGGGAACAGTTGTTTCGGAAACAATAATCTTCTCATTTTTCTCGGTGTCGGGGACAAAAAAGTTTTTCCAAACAAAATATCCACAAACACCTAAACCAATCAGAGTAATTAATATAACGAATGTCTTAAAACCCGATCGCTTTTTTGGTTTTGGTGGGAAAGCTTGAACTTGGTTCGTCTCCTTGTCGTCGGGTTGAATCTCTTGAGTATTGGGGGTTTGTAAAGCGGTGTCTTCCATTAACTATATTATAAAGCTATCTCAACAAAATTACTAAATTTATAGCGGAAGTTGGAAAGTTTATTACTTTTTGGTGCACTGTAAGCAGCCAAGCTCGCACCTCGTGTGGCTATAGGATATAATATATGCAAATTAATCAAAGTCTATAGAAAAGGAGTGAGTGATGGAAAACTTTGTGGATAGTCTAGTCGATAGGATATGTACTTTATTAGAATGGCCGTATTTTTTAGTAGATGGGGTGATTGATTTAATAGATGGAAAAGCCTCCCCGAAGGTTAAAGTGGTTGTTATTGCTGTGTTACTTTTGCTGTTGGTGTTGCTACCAGCTCCCTTTATTTGGATAGCTGGACGTGTGTATGAGTCTGAAATCCCGATACTTACACAACTAGTCGAACATGATAGAGTTTTTGTTCTTGGTTGTGCGATGTGGCTAATAATAATAATAGGCGAGCCTTTGTTGTTCAAAACCTTCGCCTCCCTAAAGATATTCTCAGTGCTCGCCATAGTAAGCTTTGCACCGTGGATATGGGTACTGATTAAGTTTACCTTTGGTTGGCTTTGTGGCGGTTTCCTGGTGATTTTGTTGGCATTGTGTATCTTTGGCTACGTACTTTCAGAGTGGAGATTATGACAAAATTTCTCGGGAATGTCTTTGGGGCGTATTTTTTAACAATGAAATACGCCCCATTTTTGTAAAAGAATGCGAGATCCTGATTTCCCACAAAAATAGCACATGTGATAAAATCTCCGGTGTGTATACATTTCCAACTGTACAAAAACATTCCACTGAGAAAAAAAAACTTATAACAGAAGATATCAAATATTTACTATCAGAAATTGAAAAGATACATAGGGATCCTTATAAAAATGTCACCAAACAAAAATTTGAATCTGCGTTAAATGAGGTCCTTAATAAAAGCCCTATAAAACTAGGTATCCAAGAAGCTTTAGCATTGTTAAAAGATGCCCATACAAAAGTTGTGGGTATTGGAAAAGAACTATTCGCTATAGAATACACCTATATTGGCAATAGCCTTTATATAATAGGAATCAGTAAAGAAAAAGAAGAGTTTCTGGGGCAAAAGGTTATAAGTGTAAGTACCGTTCCCATCGCTGAAATTAATGAGAAGCTCGAGAAACTATCCTCCAAGGAAAACCAAGAGGTTACATTGCGTGATACAGCTCTTTTTCTACAATCAAATATGATACTTAAATATTTTGGGATAAGCGATTCAAACACCTTAGATATAGAAACCTCAAAGGGAAACTTCCAAATAGCTGTGGGTGATAAAGAATCATTTCAGCACATGAAAGTGCTAAATCCGCTGATATGGAAGGAGAAAGACTATATAAATAACCCAACATATACAGGCAACAGCACATACAGACTCCGTGTTGATGCAAATAAACTACTTTTTCAGTATAACGCGTGCAACAACCGTGGATATACTCCCAAAGTTTTAGAGAACTTCCAACAGATCCTCTTGTTAGAGGCTAAGCAGGCAAAAAACATTATCGTGGATTTAAGATTGAATAGTGGGGGTAGTACAAATATCATGGCTGAGACCTTCAAGAAATTCCCTGATGACGTACCCATACACGTAGCGATTGGTAGAAAAACATACTCATCTGCAATACAACATTTACTTTATTTGAAAACGAATAAAAATGCGACTTTGGTTGGAGAAAATGCAGGGCAAAAACCAAACAAATTTGGAGATAGAAAGGATATACTTTTACCGAACTCTGCAATCAAAATCAGCTGTTCTTATAAGTACTTTGAATTATTGCCCGATCAGGATATTGATGTCATAAAACCCGACATCAGTATTCCAATTACAATAGAATCCTACATCAACAGCATCGATCCTTTAAATGCATGGATTAAGAGCAATCTATAAATCCCCTGGTGCACTATAAGCAACCAAGTTCGAACCGCTGTATTGGTTGATAATTAAAGTAAGTTGTTACTTTGACATTTCTTTTTAAGATATTCTATTATTCGCGGGGTAGCAGTTGCAACTGAATCGCTATCTTTTAGAATCTCATAAAATTCGTGTATAAATATCATCCCCTTCCTGTCTCTTTCAAAATTTAGATTCTTTTCTAAGTTATATTCCTTTTTTATTTTTGGGTTAATTAAACCTCCATGTACCGCTCTTATTAAGTGTTCTTCAAAACAAGTACTCCAGTTTCTATATGATTTGGGATAGTTAGGATCTTTATATGCCTTTTCCAAAATAGGCGCAATGTTTTCGATCTCATTTAGAAAGGGTTTTAGTACCTCTTTTGCATAAGGATGTGAGCCTTCGTGTATTATGTTATGTGAATAGCTGCTTAATTTTCTATCCCCCCACATTCCAAGCATTTGATAATTGGTTCCTCCTATTTTGGGTCCAAAGCTACTTTGAGTGAATGGGTTAAGTATTACAATCATCCTTGAATCAGATTTAACTTCCCATATAGTTTCGAGGAGGTTTTTGAAGTCCCCTTCTTTGAATTCTTCTCTAAATTCAGCGTAAATTTTCTTTAACTCAGGTAGTAACTGGATATAGTATTCTTCAAATTTAGAGTTTTCATAAAATTCAAGTAAATAAGGCTTTATTTTTTTTCCAGAATTAAACTCGAATTGCTGCTTTCTGTTTAACTCTAATTTTTTAGGCTCAAATTTAGGAACTTCGGAGACGGACACACACCAAAAAAAGCATTTGGATGTGTGTATGTATTCGCCAACAACGGGAGTAGTGCCCGAGTAGTCTTTAAAGTATTCGACCATCTCACTTCTAAGCTCTGTAGTATTTGCATCACCCAATGCTTGATCAAATCTGTTTAAAAGAGCGTATAAAAGAATTGTGTTTTTGTTTATTTCTAATTGCACAGTATATTTTGCATTGTAACAATAAATTGAAATATCGAAAGAGTAAAGCTATAATGCAGAAAACAAATCATAACAAAGGAGAGCAAACATGGACGGGATTAAACCTAAGCATTGGGTTTTTATTCTTGATGATACAAAACCCGATACGTTTATTTTGTACGCACCTCTTCATAAAATTATTCTAAGGTTGCCCTGTCAAATTAAGGGACAAGTTAAGGAAATTTTAGAAGGTGCAAAGCCAGAAGATTTTGGCACTGTTGGAAAGATTTTTACATCCAGAAGTCTTGCAACTATGCCAACAGGCCGGACTATGTCTACCACGGTTGTTAAAGGTTCATCTAATGTTAGTACTTTTTCCCTGACGAACAGATGCAATCTCAGATGTACTTATTGCTATGCTTCTACAGGCTGTGACTTTACTACAATGGAGTGGGTTGTTGCTAAAGCTGCAATTGACAGGTTGGTTCAGGTTACATTAAAGGCAGACTTGGATAACTTTTCTATTACGTTTCATGGGGGTGGGGAGGCGTTTATGGAATACCAACTCCTTCAAAAATGTGTTCTATACGCACAAAAGCTTGCGAAGGAATCTTCTTTGCAGGTTAAGTTTAGAGCAGTGACAAACGCAACCCGCATTACACTTGAGATTGCTAGGTGGCTAAAGAAACACAACTTCTCGCACCTGACCGTCTCTATGGATGGCATTGAGTTTGTGCATGATGCTCAAAGACCTTTTGCAAATGGTTCTGGGTCTTTTCGAGCTGTTTTAGCAGGTGCTTACAATATTCAACAAGCAGGTTTAGGATTTTCCATTCGAAGCACTGTGACCAGTATCAGCGTAGGTACTATGGGGAAGTTTGTAAAGTTACTAGCCAAAGAATTATTTGTTGGTGGGGGCTCAGTACACTTTGAACCAGTTACTTTATGTGGAAGGGCTAAAGGTACTATCTCAGGTGTTGACCCGGATGAGTACTTTGATAACTATTTGGAAGCCAAAGAAACAGGTAAGGTACTAGGCATAGACGTTCGATGCACGTTGGATGGTTTCAAAAAAACCAAAAAGAAGTACTGTGCTGCATCTGATGGAAGAATGTTTTGCCTATCCCCTAATGCTAAGGTCTCTGGTTGTTCGAGGGTAACAAAAGATTCAGATTTAGGATCTGATGTTTATTTCTACGGTGATTATGATCCCATCAATGAGGTTTTTGTTTTGGATATTACAAAGCAAACTGCCATTGTAGAAGTAGGTACCCTACCTGCTAAGTGTACCCCCTGCTGTGCAAGATGGACCTGTTTAGGTACATGTCCGATCTCAAGGTATACCGACCCAGAGAATCATGAGGCAGTGTGTGGCTTAACAAATAAGCTGCTTACATACTCTGTCCAAATGGCACTAAGTCAATAAGTATTGCTATAGCAAGCAAGATTTACTAGAATTACACCATTCTGTAGTGAAAGGAGACTGACGATGGATGATTTCGTTATCGAAGAAGTCAATTGGAATGCCCAAGCAAACCAAAACGGCTTTGCGTGCTCATCAGACGAAACCCCAGAATCTTGCCCAGATCATTGTGTCTGTGATGATTACTGCGGCACCGAAGATTAAGATTGTTAATGAAAATACGTCTTTGTGCGCACAAAATGTAAAGGGTTGATTCGTTATTAAGAAAAGCGATCAACCCTTTCTCGTTTATTGTAATAAAAACCAATTTGGTTGATATTATGGGCTAAATCGAACCCTGGTGCACTATAAGCAACCAAGTCCGAACCACGGTTTTGGTATCTAGATTCTAAAATTGATGTGTTTTTGGTGGGGATGGTAGACTAGTAGATATGAAGAGAAGATTGGGAATAGCCCCTTTATTAATCGTTTTACCCATCGCACTATTAGCTGTTTTTGGGATTTTTCTGTACAAAAGTAAATATTTAGGCGTTAGCTGCTCATATGGCTCGTCTACATATTCCGTGGGAGATAGCTTTCCCGCAGAAGATGGTTGTAACGATTGTAAATGTGGTATTGATGGAGATGTGCGCTGTACCCTGAAAGGGTGTTCTGTGCCTGTTTCTACGTCTACAACTGTTGGTTGGGAAACTTATACAAACACACAGTATCAATACTCTCTCAAGTATCCCAGAGAATGGTTAACAAAAAGTTTCGGTCCAGGACTTGGTGCTGGGCTACAGCCACTGAGTACTAGCAGTAAAGGTGTAATTCTTTCTCCAAATAAACAAGATGAGACGGTCCCAAACCCAATGCTTGAAATTCAGGTTGAGGGACCGAAAAACCTTTCGAGACCCACATATGCTAAATGGAAGGAACATACAATATCCAATTTTAGAGAGATATATAGGTTAACAGAAGAGTCAACAACAATTATTGCGGGCACTACAGCAGCAGTATTAGAAGGAGAACATGTATATCCGAGGACCACTACTTATGTAAAACGATTAATCTTTACGTCTCCGGAAAAAGGAGTGTATTTTTCAATTACAATAGCAAGCGATTCTGAACAAGAATCTTCAGTATTTGATCAAATATTTCCAACATTTAAATTTACGGATTGATCTGTTTTGTAACTTTCGTTTTTGGAATCTTCTAACAGGTTTGATTAATATTACCGTCTAAATCAGGGCTGGTGCGCTGTTAGGGACCAAGTTCGAACCGCTGTGCTGGTTAAACTAGTTTTTTAGTAAAAACTTGTTACCCGCCTTAATCACACTTTCAAGGTTTTGAAATATTTTAGATTTATATAATTTTCTTAAAGGTATCTCGTTAGGTTTTCCTCTTTGTCCCGGGTTGGAAAAAAAGGTTACTGATTCTTTTAGTAGTTCGAATTTTTCATCTCCTAGTTTTTCTTTTAGCTTGTAGTAATAGTAGTAAAACATGAAGTGATTCAACTCGTGTGTAATTACATCCATCTGTTCCGAGACAAATCTATAGTTAGCAAAGAAATATCTATTCTCGTAGGAATAGGGACATATATGGTTAGTGGTCATGTATAGGGTAACTTTTTTGAACGGGAATGGTTTTTGATAAAGAAATTCTAAAAAAGTAATTGTGTTTTCTCCTGTAGATTCCCATCTGTTTATTAATTTATTAATAGAATCTTTTATAATCTTTGGATCTTTTTTGTTTAAGTATTCTAATACCTTTTTATATGTCTCTTTTTCTTCTGGGGTGCTTGTAAGGATTTTTTGTAATTCTGGTTCTAATCTTTCTAGTAATTGTTTGCTCGGCTTCTTTCTTCCATGGGTATGTGCCTTAAATTTGTACACATAATCAATGTATGTTTTGGCATCTTTTTCAGAAGAGTATTTTATATTTAGTACCATGATTTAGGATACCACCCTATCCATGACCAATAAGATGTCTACCCACTTGTTCCCATATTTTTCAATCAGTATTTTTCCAATAGCAACAGAGGCTATGTGGGGATCATCCAGAACTGATTCTTCAAGAGTACTTTTATTTTCCCTTTCTATTTTTAAATATTTTTTAGTGGATCTAAGGTAGTTTACATCTAGTACCTTTTTATATTCAGGCCAAAATAGTGATGTGGCGGTGTAGTCCGTACAAAAGGCGAATATCTCCGTCTCAATGTAGCTTTCCGGTAGTTTTATTATTAAATCCTTTAATTTATTAGATTTTCCTTCATAAAGATCCACAACAGTTTCTAGAATATTAACGTTGCGGTTATAGTCGGAGAACCAACTATTTTTTACATTTTCGTAATAGACATGTCCAAACTCGTGGATAATTGTAGCCATGTAGCTTTCTTTAGATGTGTAAGGACTTGTTCTTTTCTTTTTATGTAACTCGATAAATGGAGTTGGGAAAGGACCCGATATGTATGTTAGGTTGGTGTTTGTAAGTTTGCCCTTTAAGGCTTCAATCGTGACAGAAGCTCTCCATCCCAAGTGATCGTCGTCTAATATTTTCGTATTATGTTCTATTTTCTCCACAGCTCCACCTTGCTGGATAATATACATAAATTTTGAATCATATGTTACCAGTGCCGTATTTTTTAGTAGTTTTCTTTCGGAAAAGATAAAGTCTAATTCCTTTTTGTTTAGATATTTTAAAGCTTCTTTTATCGTATCAAAATCTTTTTTTGTGGCTATATATGTTTCAAACATAGCTGGGAACATTATAGCCTATTACCTTCCGTCGTATTCCTTCGTTACGCTTGTTTCCAAGCCTGGTGCGCTGTTAGGGACCAAGTTAGAACTGCTGTTTTAGTTTAATAAAAAAACTCTCACACCTACATTGGGTATGATTCTTCTTTTTAATATTCTAGTGCTGCACGAATTATATCAATACACCCAGATAAATTTGTGTGATACATGGCTATAGGATAAAATATAGGCAAAGTAATCAAAATTATTAGAAGAATAAGGAGTGAGCGATGGAAAACTTTGTGGATGGTTTACTAGACGGGAAAGCTTCCCCGAGAACTAAGGCGATCGTTACTGTCGTATTGCTGTTGCTACTGGTGCTATTACTGGTTCCCTTTGTGGTAACGGCCGCACACGTATACAATTTTGAGATCCCAATGCTTGTTGTTGGGCAAGATACCCCAGGTTGGTTTTGGACCAGAGTAACCCCCATTAGTGCGGTTGCGTGGATAGTGTTAATAGCGTTCGAGTCTTGGCTCAACGACAGTGATACTGTTTTAAAGATAGTGGCAGCACTTTTCTTAGTTGCTGTGGCTCCATATGCTATCGCACTGGCTGTGGCGGGAATATACGCTATCGCTTACGGCGCGCTCGCAGCGATTGTGGTGTGGTGTGCTTTTTGGGTTTTTATACTTAGTGACTGAAAATACTCTATCTTTGATGAGAACACTTTTGGCGCTTTGGGGCGTATTTCGAAATAACGAACTACGCCCCATTTTGGTATTTAAAAACGTCCTTAAGTGAATAATAATTTCTCCATCTCACGGCGAACCATGGTGCCAGAGAAGGGACTCGAACCCTTACGTCCATAGGACACAGCGTTCTGAACACTGCGTGTCTACCAATTTCACCACTCTGGCAAAACCAAACAAATGATATCAAAAATAGATAATAACGTTTGACAAATCGGCAGTATGCTGTATCTTTTTATGTTGGCATTTTCTCTCCTCCGAAGAGAGTGTGTGGCATTTTAGATCGTCAATCTTTAATACACACACATGCCGTCGTAGCTCAGTCCGGTTAGAGCGCTACCCTTACAAGGTAGAGATCGTGGGTTCGAATCCCTCCTTCGGCATTAGAAAGCAAAGTAAATATAGACGAGTAGGATAGTGAGAGACGTAACTTGGGGTTTAACTTTTTGCAGGTTCGAGTTCTGTCACCCCAACTTGTGTGGTATTAGGATCGGTTTTCTTCGAAACTCTCCTCTTTTTAACGATCCGAAGTACCACACACTACTCTCCCATAAGTATGAACTTTGGGTAATATTCGGTTTTTTGATAGAATTATTATGTGAAACCGCTAGCCGAGATACTTAGACCAAATACTTTAAACGACTTTGTAGATCAAGAGCATCTTGTTGGCGCAAACGGTCCAATAAAAAAACTAATCCAAAATAAAGCAATGTACTCAATGATATTCTGGGGTCCTCCGGGTACAGGGAAAACCTCTCTAGCAAGAATTATCTCTAACGAGCTAAAGTGTAACTTTGTTGAAATTTCCCCCACCACATCGGGTGTTAAAGACATTAAAAGTACGGTTAAAACTGCCGAGGAAACCTTCTTTGGAAAAAAAATGAGGACCTTACTATTTATAGATGAAATACATCGATTTAATAAAGCCCAGCAAGACTATCTATTACCACATGTAGAGAAGGGAACCATTACTCTAGTTGGTGCTACAACAGAAAACCCGTCTTTTGAAGTGATTTCCCCACTACTTTCTCGTACAAAAGTCTATGCTTTTAAACCCATAAGTAAAGAATCGATACGTATCTTAATTAAGAAAGTACTTTCCTATTTAAAAAAGGAAAAAATTGAACTGAAAATTGATAAAAAAGGAATCGATTTTTTAGTGGAAATTTCGAATGGTGATGCTCGAAACGTATTAAACGCGGTAGATGCTTTGGTCTTGACTGGCCAAAAAAAACTTACTAAAAAAGGGATAGAAAACATTCTTCAAGAGAATTTAAATCGATACGATAAAAAAGGTGAAGAACACTACAATACAATAAGTGCTTTTATTAAGAGTATGCGTGCAAGCGATGTAACCGCAGCACTGTATTACCTGGCTAGAATGATAAACGCTGGCGAGGACCCGAAATTTATCGCTCGAAGAATGATTATTTTTGCTTCTGAAGATATTGGTTTAGCAAACTCTAATGGTTTAATTGTAGCTAACGAGGTGTTTAGGTCCGTGGAAGTAATAGGATATCCCGAATGTGGTCTAAATTTAGCTCACGGTGTTATTTACTTATGCAAAAGCAAAAAAGATAGATCGGTTGATGAGGCGTTATTCAAAGCCCTAAAAGATGTTAAGAGGCATGGAAATTTACCAATACCTCTCCACCTTCGAAACGCTGTAACAGGCTTGATGAAAGGCTTTGGTTATGGGAAAGGATATGAAAAATATCCAAAAGACAAATCGCTTATGCCTAATGAGATTAAAGATAGCGTATATATTTAACTTTATTTTGATATTCTAATAATGTACAATTTATACAATGCCCGATAATAAACAGTTCGAAACCCCTCAAAATAAAAAGCCTACATTGCCCCCAGACACTAAACAGATGCCTCTTGATAAAAAACCACAACCTAAACCAAGTGAACCCCCCACAGCTAAGTCTCCAAATGTCCCAAATACACCTAAATATCCTATAAAGCCTCCTGAGAAAACACCGCCAAAAACTTCTAAGCCCGAAGAGCCTCAACTTTCGTCGGTTGGTGCTATTAAATCCAGATTTGCGAAAAAGACAAAGGTACCCCCAAAAGAATTCAAGGAACCGCCTACTACCCCAACAAAAGCCAGAAAACCATTGATAGGAGGATTGTTGGTCGTAGTCCTTCTTATACTAGTTTTTGGTACTTTATCCGTGTCGGCACTGATATCCTATGGAAAAATCCCTATTAAAAACAAAGTCGTTAGAGATAAGATCTCAGGAATTTTTTTCAAGATTCCCTTTTTACCAAAAACTCCAGAATATATTTTAAAGAAATCCATAGAGACACATAGTAAATTGTCTGGCAGTAAATTTGATATCTCACTGGCAACCGAAGCAGGATCATTGAGTTCAATTGTTGGCACAAATAGCCTAGACTTCTCAATGAAAGGTAAAACCGATCTATCAGATGTGGACAATATGCGAACAGAATCTAATATTAAGGTTTCTGGATTTGATGTAGATTTTAAAGTTATAAAAAAAGATTTATATTTCAATATTCATGACATTTCAACAACAATAATTGTGTTGATGGGGTATGAAGATTCAAACGCGCTCGACTCACTAATGGACACGTGGGTTCATTACGAAATACCCGACTATGACACAAGGGCCCGGGAACAGCTTGATGAAACAAAAAAGTCACTTTTTGATGAAACATACGAAAAACTTATGGGTGACGTTTACTACGAAAAAGTTGTAAAGAAAATGAAAGTTACAAATGAAGTTTACAACGGCGAGAAGGTTTTTAAACTTACCAGCGAATTAAATAACGAATCCTTAACAGAAATAGTAGAGTTATTAGAAGCGTTGGGAAGTGAGCAAAGTGGCATTCTTGGTATTATGGCGGCAAATTCTGTCACCAACAGTCCTTTCGACAGCATCACTACTGATTTATATATTACACGTGATAAATATTACATGGTTCAGGCGGATGTCCATATAGTTACGAGTTCAGATCTAGGTAGTTTGTTCTATGGATACGGTTCTGGCTACATGCTGCCAGAAATCCCGGATGTTGGTCTCGACCAACCAAAGGCCGAGCTTGTTATTTCGATTGGTCTTTCTGGTTTCGATGAAGATCTTGATATAGTCGCTCCCACCGAAGCGATCTCTTCTGATGAGTTCTTGCTAAAATTTTTAAGCATTGGTGATACGTCGCCACCATTAAGTGATTCTGACTCAGATCTTTTTGATTTAGATAATCTTGATATTACTGATTTAGAAAATCTACAAGATTTAGAGGATGCAGCAACCGATCCAAACTCCCCCTTTTCTGACTTTGTAGAATAAAAACTCCAACCTCTATTTACATGTTTCATTACAAATGATATAAATTTCACAAGAGAGATGTTCAACGTGCGATAATGGTCTGTGAGAAAAACCGACGTATAAAAAGCAGGCGATCGGTTTCTAAGGGAGAAAACTGCTAAATAGTAAGTATTTAACATATCGAGTTACCCGGGAAATTCCGGAAGCAAGACTTAAGAATACGTACAGCGGCTGCCCTAACAACAAATTTAACTAAACCTCGTTGACATCTCTTCTCTCTTTTTCCAACTCAATCCTTTTATATGTATGTGTATGGAAAATCTTATTCGCTTAATTTTTTTATGGTGGAGGTTATACCAGACTCGCAGTCAATACCCATCTCGTTTGCAAAGGCAAACAGAAGTTGTAGTAAATCACCAATCTCACTTTCTAACTCTCGCGATTTAACATTAGAGTTTTTATTATATTTGCTATGGTTTTGCAAAAAGCTTGCACACAATTCTCCCAACTCCTCTTGCATCGCCAACAAAAGATGTTCTGGTTTTGTATCCCAATTCCTACTTTCCCTAAGTTTCTTTACTTTATTTTGAATATCCCTCACACCAAAAGTTTATCACGTGGTGAGGGTGGAGGGATTCGAACCCCCGACAAATGGCTTAAGAGGCCACTGCTCTACCACTGAGCTACACCCCCACGAACCAGCCAATTATACCCACAAAACGACCATATCAAAACACTTGACATATTTTGCTAGAATTGTTACATTATCAATGCGAGCGGGGCTTGCTCCGTTCGCACTAATGAGCCTTTGACTTGTCAGAGGCTCTTTAGTTTTTCATGAGGGTTCCGGAAGCGCTTCG
>Ga0114923_10002208_pt1 | contig 13279 bp, 10 predicted proteins | sample SumtaG_FD_89578 | JGI IMG/M metagenome (GOLD analysis project Ga0114923, IMG submission 89578) | Deep subsurface microbial communities from Indian Ocean to uncover new lineages of life (NeLLi) - Sumatra_00157 metaG | ecosystem: Environmental > Aquatic > Marine > Oceanic > Sediment | place: near... | reverse complement strand
ATTAACAGGAATCAGTTTATTGATGCTTTAAAAGCAGAAAATATTGGGGCTGGAGTTCATTTTACGGCTTTGCATCTTCATAAATATTACCGAGAAACTTTTGGATTTAGAAAAGGTGATTATCCTAAGGCAGAATGGATTGGAGAAAGAACTATCTCACTCCCCTTTTACCCGCATATGACCAGAAAAGATATTGAAGATGTGATTAAGGCAGTGGAAAAGATAGTAACTTATTTTCGGAAATAGTTAGGTTTAATTCTCTTAAGTCACACCAACTATTTTTTCTCAGCTACAAAAAAACACCCTCCGGAAAAAATATCTAAAAACTCCCAATTTAGTAAATACGTATTTACCAATCTAACCGGCAACCATATAGGAGCTAAAGCAATATTAACTAACGATGAATGTTTCTTTATAAACAAACGCAATCTTCCTGTTTCTCCCTTATGTTTCTCCCAAGGAGTCAATAAAGAAATATTAAAATTCAAATACTCCTTTCTCACTATAAAGCCTTCTTTCTTTAAAATTTTTCTTAATCTAGTTGGAGTATATAAATTTATATGCTCGGGAAACCGTTCAGAAAAATCAAAATAATTAGGACAAGAGCAGACAAATAAACCGCCAGTTTTTAAAATCCTGAAAGACTCTCTGATCACCTGCTTGGCTACTTTAGATTTTAAATGTTCAATCACAGAACTGCTGTAAACCAAATTAAACTTCTCATCTTTAAATGGTAAATCTTGAGCCAAATCATGTCGTATGGTTTTATTTTTTGTAAATTTATTCGCCCATTTAACAGAAGCTAAACAACCCTCAATACCCACTGCTTCAATACCCATTTCTTCACAGGCTTTCAGAAACAAACCAAAACCAGAACCCAAATCACAAACTGGGCTTTTAATATCAAATGATTTTTTTAGAGTTTTTAAAGTTCTTTTAGTTCTTTTTGTACTTAAATCCTGATTAATAATAGAGTCCTTAAAATATTTATTTGTATAAAAACCGGTTCTAGTAGACTTCTGCGCCATAATCTTAATTATTAACTATAACAAATAACTTTCATCTCCACTATCGTAATAATTTTAAATCTCATCCACTAGCCTACAGAAATAAAGAGATTGTGAAATGATTGAGAAAATTGTATGCTGAAGAAGATTATTAAACTGAAAAAGGAGTATATATGCCTGCCGTTAATCAATTGGAGAGTACTTTAGATTTATACTTAAAGAAAAAGACGCCTCCTCTACCAAAGAACGTTAAGGACTTAATTGTTAGTTTAGCTCCCTGGCTTAATTTAGTCTTGATAATTATTGCTCTACCAGCAATATTAGCGGTGCTGGGAATCAGTGCTTATGTCCGACCGTTTGCTTACTGGGCAGGAGCCAGGCTTGGAAGTTTGTATTATTTATCAATGATATTCTTGGGAGCAACTTTATTATTACGCCTTTTGGCTCTACCAGGATTGTTTTCCAGAAGTAAAGGGGCCTGGAGATTACTGTATTACTCTATGTTGGTGAACTTGGTTTACTCCTTGCTTAGTTATAATCTGTTTAGCGGAATAATCGGGGTAATCATCGGCCTCTATTTCCTTTTCCAAGTAAAGGAATACTATAAATAACTAAGCCAAAGGCCAGATAGGAAAAATCTAGATTGGCTTTGACTTGATCAGTAATCTTTTAGTGGTTATCAGTGGTTTGTCAATCTAGGCAATAAGCAGCGTTGAGGAGCCATAATTGTAAGCATTGAGTAATTTGTGTGGTAAAATTCTTTATTAAGAAGCCTTAATTATTTTTCAGAAAATAAAATATGATAAAGAATTCATACTCCGTTATTATCCCAGTTTATAATAGTCAAAAAATTCTCCCCTTTTTAGTTAAACAGCTTGATCGGGCTATGACTAAGGTTAAAAAAGATTATGAAATTATTTTGATTAACGATGGTAGTCAAGATAAAAGTTGGGAAACTATTGTTAACTTGTCTCAAAAATATCTAAAAGTAAGGGGAGTTAATCTAATGAGGAACTACGGACAACATAATGCTCTATTATGTGGAATTCGGTTGGCACAATATAAATTTATCATTACCATGGATGATGATTTACAACATTCTCCCGTTGAAATTTTTCGTTTAATAAAGAAGATAAATAAAGGGTACGATGTTGTTTATGGTATTCCTCGCAAAACAAAACATATTCTGTGGCGCAATTTTGCTTCAAAAATTACTAAATTGGCTTTACAAAGCATTATGGGTGTAGATATTGCCCGCAAAGTTAGTGCATTTCGAATTTTTCGTACTTCTCTCAGAAAAGCGTTTGAAAATTACCATGCCGCTAATGTATCTATTGATGTTTTGCTAACTTGGTCTACCGTTAATTTTAGTGTCATTTCCATTAAACACAAACCGCGACTCAGCGGAAAATCAAACTATTCTTTTAAAATGTTGTTAAATCATGCGATAAACATGATAACAGGTTTTAGTGTTTTGCCTTTGCAATTTGCGAGCTTCTTAGGCTTTGGTTTTACTATATTTGGTTTTGGAATTTTGGTCTATGTTATTGGGCGGTATTTTATTATTGGTGATCATGTGGCCGGTTTTCCATTTCTAGCTTCAATTGTTGCAATATTTTCAGGCGTGCAGTTATTTGCTATAGGAATAATTGGCGAATATATAGCTAAGGTGTATTTTAGCACCCTCAATCATCCTATTTATGTTATTAAAGAACAAACAAAAAAATAAAACGAAGCCATTAAAAATTGTTTTATTGTGCGCTACTCGCCGAGGTTATTTATTTTTACAACAATTATATAAAATCTCACCTGATAGTGAATTTACAGTGATTAGTTTTAAAGAAGAACCTCATGAGCCTTTATTTTTAAACAATATTAGGCGTTTTACTAAGTCAATCAATGGGGAATTTATTCAGGCTAGGAAATTAAATAGTAAAAAATTAATTCCATTTTGGAAATCAAACAGAATTGATCTTATGCTGGTTGTTTCTTGGCGATATCTTATTACCCCTGAAATTTTTAATCTACCGCGCTTGGGAACTTTTGTGTTTCATGATTCCCTGTTGCCAAAATATAGAGGATTTTCTCCAACGGTTTGGACAATATTAAATGATGAAAAGAAAACAGGGGTTACTTTATTTAAAATCGCAAACAAAGTAGATGCAGGTAAAATTATTGACCAAGAAACTATTCCAATTGAGTCAAATAATGTGATTACAAATATTATTGAAGATGTTACTCAAGCTTATTTAATTCTCTTAAAACGTAATTTTAAGAAATTAATTAATGGGAGAATTACGTATCGCTCTCAAGACCGTAGTAAAGCTACTTTTACCTGCAAGCGTTTACCTGAAGATAATTTAATTGATTGGTCTAAATCGTCAAGCTCAATTTATAATTTAATTCGCGCTGTGACTCATCCATATCCTGGAGCTTATTGCTATTTAAATGGCAAGAAAATAATAATTTGGTCTGCTAAAAAAATTTCTCGATTTCCTCAATTTGCTGGTAGAATTCCCGGTAGAGTCATTGACATTAAACCAGGCAAAGGAGTTGTAGTGTTAACAGAAGATTCTGGACTATTATTGACTCGCGTAGAGCTTGAGAATAAACAAGAAGTTGCTGCAGACAGGGTTTTAAATAGTCTTAATTTCACTTTGTCAAATCATAGGTAAGTCCATGTTAAATACATCTAAAGCCCCTTTATTAAAAAAAATTTGTATCGTGTTGGGATTAAGTGCTGCTATTTTTTTGATATTCCATAATATTTATTACTATAATTTAACCCTGGGTTATGATTTTGGATATCGCGCTAGCTACGCAGAAATCGTTAGCAAAGAATGGAGGCTTCCTACTTTAGCCGAAACTGGAGTAGCTTACAATCCTCCATTATTTTATTTAGTTAGCGGTTTATTTATCCGATTAGTTTCTTCAATTACAGGCCAAGGCTTTATTTCATCTATTAAGATTTGGGTGTATTTTGCTGCTCTTCTTTCAATATTTAGTCTTTATTTGTGGTTTTTGATTATAAAAAAAATTCGGCCAAAAAATAAACTGCTGCCTATTGCGTGTGTAGCCTGGGTGTTTTCTCTTCCCGTCTTTCAAAAAATGATGACTATGTATACTGTGGAGCCATTTTTTCTCTTTATGGTATCTTTACTTTTTTGGTACTTAATAGTCATTTTCCTACCTAAGCCGACTATCAAAAAAATGGCATTTTTATCAATTTTGGTTTCATTAAATGTTTTAACTCGTTTATCAGCTTTAATAATACCTCTTACTATCTTTCTCGGTATTATTGGCTTAAAATTGTCAAAGCAAATAAATCGGAAAGCCGCAATAAATTTTTTAACTATTTTGTTTGTTATTACTACTATTGCTTCTGGTTGGTTTTACTACGTTAGAAGAAACAAGAAAATTATTTATACACCAAAAGCCTCAGAAGAAGATATGCCTCTGTTTAGTTATGGGTTAGTTTTTTATACAGAAATTCCTTTTAAATTTATGATGACCTATCCTTTAAGATTGCCCCCTCCTTATTATGTTAGATTAATTCCTATCTATTACAGTACCTTTTGGGGAGATTTTTGGAATGTTTATATTCCTCGACGCTTTAAAATTAGCCATGAAGCACGACAGGTCGATCGTTATATTTGGAATTCTGAAAGAATTGCTAGTCTTGCTTTGCAAAATAGAGTAAATGTTGTGCCTACGATTTTGATAATTACAGGCTTTTCTTATTATTTATATCTTGCAATAAAAAAAATACTTAAGCGACAAAAACTGAATAATTTATGGTTTATTCATGTAATATTCTATATTCTTTCTTTTCTTTCTTGGTCGGGTTTTCTTTATTTTATTACATTTCACCCAACCTGGAAGGGGAATAATATTAAAGCTTGTTATATGCTTTTCAATATTCCAATATTTATTTATTTTGGCACAGTTTTTTTATTTGATGTTATTAAAAAATATAAATATATTTTTATACCTATTTTGACCTGGTTAATTATGGCTATCGGGATAAATCTTTCATGGAGTTTGTATTAAAATCTGAGAGTCGCTTTCGAGCCATTATCGGCCTCTATTTCCTTTTCCAAATAAAGGAATACTATAAATAACTAAGATTAAAGTTAAAAAAGAAATATATTTAGTGATACGGCGAAGCGGAGTGTCTTTAAATTGAGCTAAAATTTCGTGTTGGCCGGGATTAAGAGAAAATTGAATGATCCCGTTAGATGAGCCTAGCTTGGCTTTAACTTGGTCAGTAATGTCTTGGTTATTAACAATGATTTGCCAGCCAGGATAGTAGGCAGTGTTGAGTTGAAGGGTGGATGATTCAGTACAGTCAGCAGTAAATGATTGAATATTAGATTTAACTTGAAGATTACTTATGAGGCAGTGGCCGGAGAGAACATTAACTTTGTTTTCGGGAAATTCTTTAGGAATGTTTTTAATCCAAATAGGCAAGTGTTCATTCCAGCCAGTGGCGACACTAGTGTAGGTTTGAAAGAATTTTTGGTCATAGATGCGAACCTCGTTAATGCGAAGATGGTTGCGATTGCCATAAAGAGCTAGAGTAATTAAAAGAGCTGCGAGAAAGATGCGGGCGAGGCAGGAACGAAGACGAGGGATAAGATAACCAGCAGTCATCGAAGCAGTGAAAACTGAAAGAGATAAGAATCTCCAGGGGATGTGAATAGTTGCTAGTAAAGGAATTGTGTCCCAGATAAACTGGCTTATTTTTAACATTAAGAAAATACTTAAGGGGAAGGCTAGAATAAATGGGAAAAGATGATAATTGGTTTTGGTTTTGGGCTTTAAGATAGCTAGTAAAGCAGCTAAACCAACAGCTAGCCATTGGGCAATACCAACTTGTTGGGAAAGAGGAGTATGGCTCCAACCGGGAGCGCCAGTTCCCCATTTGGAGTAAAGCAGGCGTTGAAAAGAAACAAACTGTTGATCATAAGCATGGGTAACAAATTTGGCAAAATAGGTGTATCCTAGTTCAGTTAAGGCCGGAAGCAAATACCAGGCGGTTAAACCAAGAGCAATGATAGCAACTATAGCTAGCTGTTTAATGACTGGCTTGATTGTTTTTCTTTTAAGGTGAAAAAAGATAAAGAGGACGATTAGGGGGCTAAAGATAATTGGAGTAAATGAGTGAGACATAAGCCAAGCTGAGGTGATGAGGGCAAGAAAAAGACTGGTTTTAAACTTGGGCTTGAGAAGAAGCTGGTATAAAGCCAGGAAGAAAAGAGGAATAAAGGCATAGGAAACCACTACACCTAAAGAGGCGGTGATAAAAAGCTTAACAAACATATATGGTGCCCAGGACCAAAGCAGAGCAGAGAGAAGACCAGCGCGACGGGATTGCCAATAATGAGATGCAAAACTATACATGGCTACAATGCTGGTTAAGTAAGCCAGAACAAAGGTGAGCTTAAGACTGACAGCCAGGTTGAAACCCAAAAGATGAAGGGCTTCGGCCATCATGTATGGTAAAGGATAAGAAAAGATAAAGACTGGGTAGCCACGGCCAGCGAGTAGTGCCCCAGCCCAACGAGGAGGAATTTGGCCGTCTTTTAAGGCTAGATCATAGTGGTAAAGCCTGACAATGTGGTTTTGAGCATCATGGCCGTCATAAAAGCCAGGACCCCAGAAAGTTTTCATGGCAAAGATGCCTAGAATCAGAAGAGGCAAAATGAACCATAAATGTTTTCTTACCATACCCAGCCAAAAAATTGAAAAAGAGTCTTAAGTCCAATTAGGTTTAAACTGATGGCTAATAAAAAGATTAGTTTGCCTAGTTGTTGATGGTATTTTTTGTTAATTAATTGGCACCAACCAAAAACTAATAAAAGCATGTGGGCAGTAATGGCCGGAAGTAGATAGCGGCCTTGGATGCCAAAAATATTGCCTGAATTAACAAAAGGAATAAAGTCATTAAGAACGACGACGGCAAAGTGGATAAAACTGAAGGAGAAGAAAAATAAGATTAACTTTTTGGTTGAGGTTGATAATTTTAAAGTGGAACGACGGGTAATAAAAAGCTTAAGCCAGCCAAGGAAGCTGATTAAAATTGAGATTTTGAGAACTCTATAAACCCAGAGAGGCAGAGTTGATTCTAGCCAGCCAAAAACCCCCCAGTACCAAGGAAAAATTTGAACTAGGTGAGATTGCTTGGCTACGGCTAAATACTGATTAAGCTTGGTAAAGATTGCGCCTGAGAAAAAGTATTTAAACAAAAGATTAAGGTTGTAAGTATAGTCATTTAAGCTAAAGATATACGGCAAACGCTCGACTAGCCAGTGTTTTTGTGTAGCAGCTGTTTGAAATAGGGGGAAAATAGCGGCTAAAGCAATAATGATGATTAATCCAGCTAATAGAGCAGTCTTTCTGGCTTTTTTGGATAAAATAAAAGGGTAAAACATTAAAAGGACAATTAAATCCGGCCGGATTAAGATGCCGAGTAAAGCAGCAACTAAACTCAAATGCCGCCAAGAGGATTTTTTAGTTTGCAAATATGAAGTTAGGCTATAGAGAAAAAAGGTGGAGGTTAGGATGGTAATGGGGTCATAGTGAACACCGGTAGTGATAAAGCTGAATAAGGGTTGAAAAGCGACTAGAGCGGCAATGGCTAGGCTAAGACTTTTAACCTTAAAAAATAATTGAGCGATTTTATAAGAAAAATAAACGATAAGCAGACTAATAATTAAAGAAAAAAATCTAACAGAAAAAAATCTGAATAAAAATGGTTGGTTTTTAAATATTAAATAAAAAGGGGTGGCTAGCCAGTAGTAAAGCGGTGGGCGCTTAATGGATGTTTGATAATCATTCTGCTGAAATAATGATTTTTCCTGAGGAGAAATAGAAGAGATTTCTTGACGCCAGTTCTGCTGATAATTCTGCCAAACAGGATGAATTATCTGCCAGTTAAAATTAACAATCTCAGAAACTTTTAATAGTTCTTTAGAAGTGGGCTGCTCTCTTCTGGGGTGAGGCCGGCGGTGGTTGTGGCTGATAAACTGAACAATGGAGAAATGACTGGCTTCATCAGGGATCTGAAAAACAGGAGTTAAAACTAACCAAACTAAACTTTTGATAAAAACTAAGATTAAAAGAAAGATTAAAGGCTTTGACTTCATGGTTTTAATTTTGATTTAAAGATCATTTTAGTTAGATTATAGACTAAGACAAAACAGCTAATCAGATAAAGGATAAGAGCTGTAATTAACCACCAGCCTTTGGCAAAAAATGGCTTGTATTGACTGGCTTGAATAATAAAGGTTTTTAAGCTGGTAGTGTTGTAGTAGGAATTGGTAACTGTATAAAGAGCTGCTAGATTGAGAAAAATAAACCAAAGAGAAAGTATCAGTAGGAAATAACGGGTAAGGCGTTTACCAAATAGGCTGGCTAACTCTCTTATGCCAATAAATAATAAAATCATATGACTGACTATTACTGGAAAATAATAACGACCTTGGAAGCCAAAAGAAAAACCATTGTTTCTGGTAAATGTCCAGTCCCAAACCATTAAAGCTACAAAATAGGCAATAGCTGTCCAAATGATAAAACCAAGAAGCAAGTCTTGACGGGTCAGTTTTTTCTGCTTGATGATGTTGACTAGCTTGATTATTAAACCCAAGCCTGCCAGAGCTAAAAGGCGCATGAGTACCCGATTAATCCATCTTGGCAAAGCTACCCCCAGCCAATTAAATACCCCCCAATACCAAGGCAAGACTTCTTTGACAGTGTGTTCAAGAGTCCAAATAAAATGTTCTAATAACTTATAATTTGACTTAATCTGTCTAACAGATGGCTTAAGTTTTAAATATGGTATTTTCCCTTGAGCTATAAGGCTGAATAAATTAGTGATACGGTTAGGAGCTAATAGATAAGCAATCAAGAAAGCTAAGGGCAGGAAAAGAAAATATTTAAGATTTCTTTTAGGTTGTTTAAATAAAGCAAAAAGTAGGCTGGGAGTAATAATCAGAAAGGCAATAAAAAACTGTTGTTTATTAATCATGCCCAAGCCTAAAGTAAGAGTTAATCCGAGAAAATCATACCATTTGGGCTGGGCAATGATTTTTAAGCCAAAATATACAACAGCAGTAAAAAGAAGGTTGTGGAGATTGTCACTAGTCACCCCAGCTGAAACAAAACTCAGCATAGGATGAAAACTGGTTAAAAGAGTAATGATGGCAACAGCTAACTGGTTTTGGGGGAAAATTAATTGAGCGCTTTTAAACACAAACCATATCATTAAAAAATAGGCTGACAGCCAAAATAACCTAAGGGCAAAAACACGAATAAATAGATTAGCTTTATAAAACAGCTTGTAAACTAAACTGGAAAGTTGATAGAAAAAATGCGGATAGTAAGCTGATTCTTTATAGACAAGGTTTTTTCTAGTTTCTAAGGGCAGGGTTTTTATTTTTTCTTCTTCTGGGCCGGTTAGATTTTCGCTGTAATCAAGTCGATATTGAGGATGAAAGGTGAATCTATTATTGCCTTTAATGTCTCGCTTGGTGCCGAGAATGTCTTCAGAAACATAAATTTCTTCGGTTAAATCTGGATATTTGCCATGGCGTTTCAAATCACCGCCTTCAGCAATAAAAGCCACGTGGCCAAAATGTGCTTGTTCATCAGGAAAATGCCAAAGGGGAACTAATAATGCCCAAACAATGCCTTTGATAAAAAGAGTGATAAATAACAGTGTAGTTATTTTTTTAAAAAAAGTGTTCATGGTTAAAAGAACATGACTAATAGATATAGAAATTATATAATGAAGGCTGCCAGGAGGCGAATTTATTTATATATAGATATGATCTCTATAGTCATCCCAGTCTATAATGAGGCTCAAAGCATTAGCAAGCTTTACGATGAGTTAGGATTAGTTTTAAGGAAATTAAAAAAAGCTTATGAGATCATCTGGGTTAATGATGGCAGCACGGATGAAACCCAACTGGAGATTAAAAAAATTTATAAAAAAGATCCAAAGCACGTGATATGCATAGAGTTTGGGAGTAATTTTGGTAAAGCTGATGCTTTGCATGCTGGTTTTCAAGCTGCTAAGGGAAAGACTATTATTACTTTAGATGGTGATTTGCAGGATGACCCAAAAGAAATGGCTAAATTTCTAGTTAAACTAAATCAAGGATTTGATTTAGTAGTAGGGTGGAAACAAAAACGCCAGGATTCTTTAATAAAAAACACTAGTTCAAGAGTATTTAATTCTGCTACTAATCGCTTTTCAAAGATTAAGCTCCATGACTTTAACTGTGGCTATAAAGCTTATCGGGCAGAGATAGCTAAAAAATTAAATCTTTACGGTGAGCTGCATAGATTTATTCCAGTGATGGTGGCGGCGAATGGGCATAGAGTAACAGAAATTCCAATAAGACATAGAAAGCGTAAATATGGGAAATCCAAATATGGGGCTATTAGATTTTTGCATGGGTTTTTTGATTTGATCACAGTGGTATTTATTACCAAATTTAAACTTCGACCTTTGCATCTGTTTGGCTATTTAGGGGTAAGCTTTTTTTCTCTTGGGTTTATAGGCGGACTATATTTAACAGGATTAAAGTTATTTAGAAACGAGTTGATTGGCCAAAGGCCTTTATTGCTTTTATCAGTCATGCTAATGATTATGGGAGTGCAGATTGGAGTAATGGGTTTAGTGGGAGAGCAAATTGCCACTACGATCAATAAGAAAAGTCAGCCTGGATATATTATCAAAAAGCTGTTGAAGAAGAAAAGCTAAATTTATTCAACTGTAAGCTAAGTTTTAATGTTTTGTTTTAAAATAACTACTTAGATTGATTTAAGCTTGGATTCTAATCAATGGGTTGACTTAGCTTTAGCGGCTTTACTCAATAGCTAGGTTATATATTATTATATTATTATAAAACCATGAAACGACTGAAAAAGTTTTTTACTCCCGCAATTATCTTTTTCTTTTTAGCGCTTGCCGTAAGATTGGGTTTTTTGATTTATTATTTTAAGCTTTCAGGAAATTTCCAGTCGACACTATATACTCCAACCACATATCACCGTGATTATGATTCAATTGCCGTGAGTATTTTAAAAGGCTATGGTTTTAGAGGCCTTGACATGTTTCAATCATTTCGGCACTCCTTTTACCCAATTTTCCTGGCATTTTTATATTCTTTACTAGGACATTCTTATCGTTCTTATTTGGCAGTTTTTTTAGTTCAGGCATTTCTTTCCAGCCTGAGTGTTGTCCTTATTTTTCTAATAGGCAAAAAAATATTCAATTCTTTAGTGGGTTTAATAGCTGCATTGATAGCTTGCTTTTATTTACCTTTTATAAGAATAATAAACGAATTGGAGTTGGAAGCTCTGCTGATATTTATGCCTTTGCTTTTTGTCTTTTGCTTATTAAAAATCGAGGACAAAAAGGATTTAGGAATAAAAATTATCACAGGATTAACTATGGGGCTGACAATTTTTACAAAAGGGGTTTTCCTTTTTATTTTGCCAGTCTTTACTTTTTTATGGTTAAGATTAGTTATCATTGGCAAGCATTTTTGGAAAACAATTTTTATAATTTTCATAAGTGCTTTTTTAACTCTTCTTCCTTGGCTAACTAGAAATTTTTTAATTCATAAAAAAATTCTATTTTCTTCCGTGCAAGGATTTGCATTGCATTTAATAGTTAATTCAAAATTTGAAACATATGACATGCAAGAATACCGAGAATTGATTTGGGAATTTCCTCAGTTAAGCGAAGCAGGCAAAAATAGTTATTATACAAATACGGCTATCGATAATTTGAAAAGGAATCCAAATTTATATTTAAAAAGGGTCTTAAATAACTGGCCATTACTTTTTGAAATCTCCATTTTTCCTAGCTTTGTGCATTTATTATCCCTATTAGCAATAATCGGATTAATCTTTTCTTTGATCAAAAAAAACTTTGGCTCAATACTGTTGTTTTTGTTATTTCTTCTTTTTTGCACTCAATATGCTCTGATTGTTGCTGGCGTTCCAAGTTATCGAATGCCTTTTGACTGGATTCTGATGCTTTTTGCCGGCTATGGATTGATTGAGTCGGTTAAAAGAGCTCAGAAGGCTATTATTCCTAAAAACCGCTTGTCTGCAAAAATTAAACAATGGGAGTTACTTATTAATAAAAAAGAAGTTCCAAAAAAAATAACCACTAAATTGAAAATTGCAGGCATGACAGTGTTCTTGGGATTGATAGGTGTTTCATTAGTGCAAATTGTGCCAAGGTATTTTTTGGAAGAAATAATTTCTTATCCAAAAATAAACAACAGGTTAGTTGAAGAGCCTTTTGCAAAACACAACCTATTAGAGCAGTGGCAGCTGCAAGAAAATAAGCAGTTAGAATATACAGAAGTATTTGATTATCAAAAAAGCCATAATGGAGATATTACCCCTTATGTAGGCAGTCTTGTAGTATGGCAAGGAGAAGTAAATTATATTAACCATAATAGCTTTCATCCTTTGGGTAGTACTAAAGATTCAGATGAAAATTTAGACCCTAAGTACCGAGGTTTTTATGACATCTACTCTGAACCTTCAACCATTTACTCAACTTTTAGTTTGACTATAAATAGAGGGATAAAGCCTCAGTATTATGGAGACGGCGTAGTGATAGTAAACTATAAAGGAAGCTTATTGAATAAATTAAAAAATGGAGATAAGATAGCTGTTATTGGAAAAATAATTGGGCAAAACTACTATTATGGGCAGATATATTTAGAAGGTTATGATGTATATAAATAATTCTATACATTAAAAAATTAATGGCAAAAAATCGAATCGTTGCTAATACAATAAGAAAACTTGCTTTTGCAAGATACAACTTATTCCCATTCCAGCCGTTAATGGTGGCTGAGCATACATATAAACGAGCGGCTTCCCTTTTAGGAATAAAGCAAGGATTCCGAATGATAGATTTGGCAATAACTTATAGGTGTAATTTGAAATGTAAGCACTGTTCCGCTGCTAATTTAAATAAGGGCAAGCGAACATTAACTCTTGCTGATTATGAGAAAATTGTAGAATCTGCAGAAAAAGATTTAGATATCCTTTCATGGAATATTACGGGAGGAGAGCCTTTGCTTTCTGATATTCTTAATGATTTGATTTTGGTTCTAAAGCCACAAAAACACTATATTACGGTTCAAACGAATACTACACTGCTAACAAAAAAACGGGCTGAAAAATTGGCAAAATTAGGAGTAAATTGTATAAATACAAGCCTTGATAGTGTTAAT
>Ga0114923_10002207_pt1 | contig 13281 bp, 12 predicted proteins | sample SumtaG_FD_89578 | JGI IMG/M metagenome (GOLD analysis project Ga0114923, IMG submission 89578) | Deep subsurface microbial communities from Indian Ocean to uncover new lineages of life (NeLLi) - Sumatra_00157 metaG | ecosystem: Environmental > Aquatic > Marine > Oceanic > Sediment | place: near... | reverse complement strand
CCTGCTCTTGCGAGCCGAGGGTGATGTCATGGACTTTGTGATGCTGGGCGGGAAGACCGGGCATATCGCATTTTCGGTGCACGTGGGCAATTTCGGCGAGCTTATGACAGAACTCATCGAACATATCTTTTCTAAATATCCACTTTTTGCGTTTATTGCCCAGATCGATTGAGTAGAAGAATCTACCTCTGAAGGAATAAAAGTTATCTGAAAAGACTTGATTTCCTGGCCCAGTACAAAACTTAATCTGGGCCCAATACTCGCTGGGTTGGTTCGGAGCGGGTGTTGCGGTGAGAGCGTGTCTAACGGGAATGACGTAGGAATGATCATACGATTTACCATCTTTCGCACGATTCTTGAAACCTGCGACAGCCAGAGTTGCTCGCGTGTTCTGGCTGGTATTCGATTTGAGGTCGCTACTCTCATCTTTAAAAAGCACGCGGTATTTCTTCGCCTGTATATCTGTGAAGTGGTTCTTAAATGTCTCGGGATTAGTGACCTGTACTTCGTGGTCCGCATAGAGCTGCTCCTTTCGTTTCTTAGGGTTCTTGTGGTAAACGGCCTGAATGTCCAGGCCAGGGTGGAACTTCGCAGCATCGGACATCCAGGCGTCGTGTATGAGCCTTATGGGCGCGACGACGAGACAAGGTGCGTTGCCCTTGGCTATTTCATCGGCAATGATATCTAATGCGGTTAAGGTCTTTCCAACTCCACAATCGTGAAAAAGACAACAGTTGCCTGTCTCCGCTCGCGAACGTACTTCTTTTTGATGGGAGTATCTCATATATGCGTCCACACTCTCCTTGCGATGATATTGCTTATATGCCCCTTACTAATGTCAAATCTTTCCATTATTTTCTTGTAGCCCACGGAACGACTCACAGCCCAACGAATATAACGAACTTTCTGTGCGTTGAGTTTAGCAGAAGCATTTTTTTCGCCTTTCAAAGATCGCCCGTGCAACACCATATCCCTTGAGTTGTCACACGGCCTGCCCCACACTAAGTTTTTTTTATGATTGATAGCCTTGTCGCCGTTTCGATGCCTAACAATCGGATAATTGAAAGGATTTGATAAATAAGCAATAGCAACAAGGCGATGGACTTTTCGCTGATATCGTTTCTTGTCTTTATACAGGCTCACTATCATATATCCTTCAAAATTCTTTACGGACTTCAAGGCAATGAAACCTTTCTGTTGGCATGAAATACGATCTCTGTCAGAATATATTACGCCATCGGGGGATACAAAATAACCGGGAAATCCCGCAACCATCTTGCATGTTTTTGGATATTTAGCTGTCGCTTTTTTGAGAGGGCAGTTCTTAAAATTGCATGAACCACCAACCTTGCGACAGTATACGCAATAACAAGAACTGTCTTGATTCCGCATTTTCAGTTTACAGCTCCTCCTGATTGTTTTTTGCCATTCTGTTTTGCCCATACTTCACTTCTTCAATTCAGCCAATACTTTCAGCCAATATGATTCAGTTGATTCTTTACGGTATCCCTGCGGACCCCCGTTGTGGATGCGGGCCATTGCCTCGAAGCGGTCCATCTGGGTAGGACGAAATTCTCCATCCCATCCGGCGATACCGCAGTAATGCTGGACATAGACTGTTACCATACAAGCACTTCTAACCTTACTATACCTGTCGTCGTAGGCAAAGATGTCTTCGCCGAGTATCCGGTTAACGTCATCGACATAAATCTTCCAGATTTGATATGCTCCAACCGCATTACCATTATCTCCAACTGCATTAGCATTACCCTTCGATTCCACCTGCTCAATAGCGTCCAGCAAGTCTTCAAAAGAATAAGAACAGGCAGCCGCCTGGTTTGGATCGACGACTGCCTGCCCGGAGGAGGGTGATGAAAAGCTATCTAATATCGACTCCATAAACAGGCCGAGACTGAACGCCATTGTTATTACGATTATTATGTACAGGATGTCGATTTTGTTTCTCATTCCTGCTCCTTTTTAAATGCAACCCAGCCGAGGGTGGCGGGTTTGTAGGTTGGAAATTTCCCCTCGGTAATAATTGTAGCCGTATATTCATTGGTATCGTTTATCCATACAGGCCAATAGGTGAACAGATGATATTCACCGTTAATCTTCTCTTTCGGCACATAGCCGCAGCAGCCCTGATTTATGACTTCGTGTAGCTGAACCTTGCAATTAAGCGTAGACATGACGTATAACCCACCACTGTCTCTTAGCACCTCGCAAAGCTCATACCCCTCGAACACAGGCTTGTCAGGGGCGGGGTTGTAGTCGCGGTGGATGCGGTGGACGTAGTCTGGGTCTAAGACATCGCCAAAAGCCACACTCTTCGCCCACTTTGAAAGCCATTTCGTAACAACATTTTTCCTTTTCTTATCTGCCAACCCCTGCATAAACTTCTGATCTTCCACCGGTAAGGCATAAAAGCCAAGGTCGTTCTCTTGCAATCGTTTTATCTGTTCGCTCATTTTCTTTTACTCCTGTTTATCTGCTTAAGCCAAAGGTTTCGTGACTCTATCCATTACGTCTAATGCTGCATCTACAGCGCGTACAGCCGCTTGAAATCGCCTTGTGCCGTCAAAAGCTGCTTCGATGGCACAACCTGACTGTAAATCATCGTTTGCCTTTCTTGCAATTCTAATTTCTCTCCGTTTTTGGCGGATGAATTCTCGTCTTGTTTCGGGAATGTATGGACAATTTCGCATTATTTACTCTCCTTATTCAAGTTAAGTCCCTGGAACCCACGCCGACAACATGCGGGGAAGTTTTCCGGCTGTCTGCCGAGCACTGTGTGGCGTCGGGGGCGTCGCCTTGTGGCTTCTGTTTGTTTGCGGGTCTTCGGCTGGACAACCTGTTTTGTTCCGAACGGTTTGTTACTCATTTTTACTCTCCTTGAAAAAATATTAAAAAACGTTGCCCGTCTCTCCGAGCTGTCACGCCTGTTTTATCCCACCAACGGTAGCACGGCGTCCTCTGGGTGCTTGTTGGCTTTCGCCTAATGCTCCTGGCAGGACTCGAACCTGCGACCAGTGCATTAGAAGGACACTGCTCTAATCTACTGAGCTACAGGAGCCAAAAGGTCGCCGGGACGATATAGGGTTAAAAACTTACACAACAGAAGAAAAAGCACCCGTCTTTCGAGCGGGGTAAGTGGAATATGCTGTTTATTGGTTAGTGTTCACAGCCCGGCGACTTGTATTCAATTGTAAAAGAAACACCGGGCGAAGGGCTAGGCTTTGTGGAGATTTCGCCGACATCGCCCAGTGCCAAGAGAGTAACTAAATCGGCGTATCGTCGTCGTATGCGTCAGGGGCACCCTGATCATCAGTCCCCGCATCTTCGCTGCGGTGAACAACGATAAACTCTTTCTCAACCTCGGTAAACATCTTGCCCAGCACTGGAAGCAGTGGGTCACTGCTCTCCAGTGTCGATATCTTAACGACCTGGAGGATCGACGTATCGAAGTTATTGATCTTCGTCTCGTCGAGGGTCAACTTCACCTTCACTGTCTGGAATTTACCGGATAGTGCGAAGCTGGGCTCCAGTGCGTTGGTGAAGAAAGCGGCCAGCGGACTCTTGCGACCCATTGATGTACTGCGTATCCGCAGGAAGCGGGGTACGCTCATACCATCGAGCAGGAAGATCATATTGAGGGACTGCGAGCAAGCCATACTGTTCTTACCCTTATCATCCTTGACCCAGCGAGCCCTCGCGCACCCCGCTTCACCGCAGGTCTCCGCCTGCATCTTAGCAACGTCGGAGTTTGGCCTCAGGCAATCGTCACTCGCACAATCGGGCGGGTTATCGTTACCGTCATAATCAGCTTCCCACCATGCCCTCGATCGCTTCACGAATACGATATGCCCAACAAGCTCGTCAACGGTCGTACCGTCCGGGAGCTTGAAGTCACTGGTCTTCGTCAGCTTGATCTCGGGCCAGGCTAACTCGATTGGCGGCGGTACACTTTCACCGCCGAACATTTCGTTGAGCTCGGCGTCTGATACAGCTAAACTTGTTTCGGGGGTTTTCGCTAGTTCTTCTTTGGGTTTCATTGTTACTCTCCTGAAAAATGTTAATATTATGGGGCATCCCTGCCCCGGTTAGTCGTCCGTGGATTTAGTAATTGATGGATAGTAATGGGCACAGGTCTTCGTAGTCGTTAAGGTAATCAAGAAGCATTGCCCAGTCAAAACTATCACCAAGGGCTTCTTTGAGGTTGCGTATCAATTCAGCGTCGACCTTCGCCCGATGCTTCTCATCCGCCACCCGATCAGCAGCAGCTTTCTCCGCCGCCTTTTTATTCGCAGCAACTTTGGCAAGGCGAGCAGTTTCCGCATCCCTCTCCGCCTGAACCTTATCGATCTCCGCCTGCTTAGCCTCTGCCACTTTTCGCTTCTCAGCTTCAAAGGCTCTGCGGTCCTCGTCGAGTTTGGCCTGGATAGCGTCGGCTTTAATTTTCAACTCTTTTTCGATCCTGCGAGTCTCAGCGGCACGAGCATCGTCCTCGGCCTTGATCTTCGCCAGCCGAGCGTTCTCGATTTTACGAGCTTCGGCCAGTCGTTCAGCTTCTTCGGTTCGTACCTTTTCGAGCCGTTCCTTCTCAGCCTTCTCAGCAGCCTCCTCTTTCGCTTTCAACTCCGCCTCCTTAGCAGTCGCAGCTATTTCTCTGAGCCGTAACGCCGCGAGTCTTTCACGTTCGACCCGCTCCCGCTCTTCACGCTCCTCCTGGAGTCGCTTCAACTCCGCCTGCTTGACTCGCTCGGCCTTCGCGTTGATCGGGACCATGTGCACGGCAATCATCTTCTCGACCTCGCCGAGTAAATGGTTACGCTCGCCGTCGATACTCTGACAGACTGCAAGGGCCTCAGCCTTAGCGTCCTTGTGCACTGCGTTGATCTTCGCCTTGGTCTGCCTGATCCTGTAGACGTGACTGCGTGCATCTGCTTCGCCTTTCGGCGTCTCGTAGTCGAAGATAAGCTGGGCGTTCTTCTCGGTCCACAGGGCTATCTCAGCCCGTAGGGGTTCAAATACTACCAGGTTTGTTTCCATGACGTTACTCTCTTTCTTGAATTAACTTCTTTGCTTAATTATTTCTGACAACTTCTTTGCCGCTGCTTGCCTGGCAAGCTCTCTGCAATCTGTGCATATATGTTTGAGGTCGCTATACGGAACGCCCTCTACTGCGCAAGCAATAGCTTCCATGAATGCCTCTTTTTTTATCTCCCTCATTTGCCCAGATTTGTCTATGCCCAGAGGTTCAGTTTCGTCGCCACAGATATCACAGATATGTATAAGTTGCTCCATCCTACAGCCCCTTCCCAGCCAGATACGCTGCCTTGCCCCGCATAGTTATTGTCGGCACGTTACTGACGTTAAACACGCTGTCATCGATTTCGCCGCCCATTTCCTCATAGCTCTTGAGCGTAGCCTGTAGCGTCTGGTAGTGGACGTAGGGGATGATCACGTCGCCGAGTTCGTGGGCGTGCAACCATCCGTGCAGCGTAGGATCGTCGACCCCCTGAGCCTTAAAGTACTTCCGGTTCGTTTTTGCCACTGGCGTCAGCCCACACTCGAGCGCACATGACTTCATACCCGCATCGGTCAGCATGTTACTCAGCCGCTCCTTCTCTGCGTCCAGGGCGTCCTTGCGGCGGGTATGTTCCTTTTTAAGACGGTCGACTGCATCCATCTCGGTAGCGACAGCCTCGGCGAGGGTGCCGATCTGCTCGTTTATGGTGGTGGAGGTGAACATGCTCGCGGAGTCGACAGACTTCGCAGCACCTTCGGCAACCGGCACCGCCAGTATCTTCTTGCCTTCGGTCGACTCAGCAGTGTCCGGATCGAAACCGTACTTCTCGCCGAGTGCAGCCCACTGTTCGACTACTCCGCCTATCCCACTATCAAATAGACCTCTGATTTCATCCTCAGTCAGCTCATACTCTCTTTTTTGCTCGTCCACAATTACTCTCCTTAAATCTCTTTCACTGCTTTCATTTCATCGCGACAATCGGTATCGCAATACAGGTTCCCATCCGCATCCCAATGAGCACAGCCACCGTGAATCGATTCCCCGCATCCGTGGCATTTGGTGTCGTGTTCCGGGCAGACGAAGCATCCGCAGACGCACTCGATCATATTCTCGGAACCTGAGCCGCATACCGTACAGATTCTCGGTTGGGTGCACTGTTTACACTCTGAGCAGGGTTGGTCACACATTAGGCTATTCTCCCGATCTCGTGAAAGCATAATATAGGACATAAAACCAGTTAAAAAAGCCGTGCAGCATTGCCCATAGTATAGATTTATGCAGACTCCACGAAATAACAATCGCCAACGCACACCCGAAACCAATACCACTTGATATAGTTGAATTTGATTCACTCATTTTATTTACTCTCCATTTCCTTCGTCAAGTGCTTCACCAGAAACGCTTTAATACAAGTAGTCAGCCCAGAATCAGGGGCGGTTAGCTTCTTATACCGCATCATCAATGCAAATACTTTTTTGTCCCTTGGGTTCTGAGATGACAGGCTGAAATATTTTTGTGTCTTTTTCATAAGGCCAGCAAGAGGACTCGAACCTCTATATTCCGGGATTATCGCCCGGCGCCCTGCCAATTAGGCTATACTGGCTTTCTCGATTGCGGGACTTTTAATCCCTTTTACATTTGACACCTCACTTTCTTTAAGGGCCACTTCTAAATCCAGTAACCGTATCAAACTCGATAATTACAATTTACACCACACTCTTGAATAAGTCAAATACTTTTTTGAAAAAATTTGAAAATTTTTGAAAAAGTGCTTGCGTTGCGGCTGAAACGTGGTATATTTATTGGGAAAGGAGAATTTTTGTTATGAAGCGTAAAGTTTATTTGAAGCACGTTCGGCAGAATGGCCTTAATTGCGGTCAGGCTTGCATTGCGATGGTGACGGGGAAGACGTTGCAGCAGATCATCAGGTATGTAGGTTCGGCTGACGGGCTACAGGCAGGATATATTGCTCAAATTGTATCTGAACTGGGATTGCAAACAGTAAAAAAAGACATCTATAGGAGCTTCGATAGACATGATGGTTTAAAAATACCCTTGGAAGAAATTCCAGATAATTGCTTACTCTTGACACACGGAAGCTCTTCAGATACTCGACACATGCTTGTTTGTCATAATAATATGATTTTTGACCCTGCCACTAACCATCGATTGCCTGTACCTATGCCATGCAAAAAACTGGAATGCAGCAAGGTGATAATTGGATACCTTGAATTTAAGGTTAAGGGGATTGTCCGCAAATACATTCCAATAAATGAAGACATTGAAGCAATGCGATTTGCAGTAAAATGTGCTGTAGCGGCAGGGCATGAAAGTTCGCTGGTTGGATATTGGGACCAATAAAAAACCCCGTACCAGCGGCCATGCCGGTACGGGGAGTATCAAGAAAAGAAACAATATCCTATGGTAGCGGGATTTTGTCCAATATTTGTTCGACTACCTGCGATGTCTCAGATCCCAGGCTCTCGAACGTTACAAGACCCGTTGCAGGGTCCATTGTGAAACTTTTGATATCTTTTTTCTGTAGAAAGTACACCATGTCAATGATAGCCACTTGCTCGGCCACTTGGACCTCACCAGTCTCGTCGAACAGCGGCACCCTGATCTCCGCCCGGTAGCCAGTGCAACCGACGAGACACAGCACAACAGCCACACACAGCGCCTTTTCGATCAGACTCTTAATCTCACCGAAGCCGTTACGCATATCGGCCTTGAGTTCTTTATGCTGTTCATCTGACCGTGCTATAGCCGCGTCGATCCCTTCCTTGAGGTTCTGGTGGGCCATTGCATTGGACTTACCCCGCTCCTCGCATACGTCGGCGTACACCATTTTATCGGAAGTGCAATGCTTCTTATCATTGCTGACGTGCCGGGCAATGAAGATGAACAGGCTTACCATCGCGCCTATGATCGGGCCGATTATCTTCCATTCTGTCATGGTGTACGCTCCTTAATTGCTTCCTTGATTTTCAGCCATATACGTTTACGGTCTCCAACCGATTCGGCGACCCGCAACTCTTTCCATAGCGGTGATAGTTTACGGCGAACCCTGCCCAATTTCAATCTTTCCCTGTTTTCTTCTGGTGAGATTTTGTCAGACTGCTTCTTCTGGTTCAATAAATCTGATCGATCATAGAATTTCTCAACTTGAGCTTTCGGAGCAAAAGGATCACGCAAGAATAATGTACCAACGACAGGTATATCACTGGGAGCATCACTTTGTTTATCAGTCAATCTCGCGGCTCTCAAATAGATACCACCAGAATAAGCGTTAGCTAAATGTTCCAGTTGTGCTGGAGAAACTTTGAGCACTTTACCCAGTTCTTTCATCAGAGCTGTCGTATGCGCCTTCGTCCTGTCCTCTGGCAATCTACCTTCCATGCTTCTGGTCACAATCGGAACACCGGCAAAATTCTCGTTACTGATAACATCGATCACGGGTCCGACAAGGGCAGGCCAATCAAAAGGATTCGCCTTTTCGATAACTTCCGCTATCGTGCCTTTTAACGCATCCGGGTCGTTCTGGTACTCAGCGTCCATGACGGCCACAGGTATTGACTGAAAGACGTGGCCTAATTCAAAGGGTACTGGTAGCCTGATAATCTTATTTTCGCCCGGCACCTCTATATGCAGATAACTTGTTTTCTCGTACAATGGAAGATTTTTGTACCACTCTTTATCACGGTTCTTCAACCACAGCCACAGGGCGGGTAATGTCAATAGGGCAATCGCCTTAATAGTTGTTTCGATAGGTCGTTCTGCAAATGTTCTGCGTATTTTGTCAGGTCCCTGTATCGCAGCGTTGAAGAACGGGATCATCTGGTTGAGGACCCTGCCGATCTCACCGTTCCTTGTAAAGTTGGTAGTGACATCCTGGGCGGCATTAAGGGCTTCAATCGCTGCCGCCTTGCTACCCTTGCCGTGTTTCTTTTCCGCAGCCTTTAGTGCGGGACCGAACTCGCCTATCCGCGTACCGGCTTCGGTAACGCCGAACAATTCTCTTAACGCATTGATTGGATGGAAAGCGTGGAAAACTGTCTTTCCGGCAATAGTTGATGCCAGCAGTTCGCCTCTGAGATGTTGCGTTGCCGTCCGGTCGAATAGCACTTGCCCGGACATTTTGCCACCCAATGCTTTGAACCTGCGAGCGTCAGGTGTATCAATGACATCCTTTGCAATGCCGACCGCCGCCGATACTGGACCGAGCTTCGCATGTTTCGACAGGATAGTGAATGTCATTGCATCCCTGATCGGGTTCCGTATCAGCCCGAATGCAGCATTGAGTCCAGTTGCTCCCAGTCGCAGTGCCCGGTTTGTCTTACCGAAAAATAAATCGAGTAATGGTGGGAGCGTAAATTTATCGAGTCCTTCAATCGCTCTAAAGAGTTGAGGATTAACCTCAAAGAACTGCTTTTTGCCGTCAATTACTATGGCAACTATATTCTCTTTGCCGAAGAACTGACCTGCGTTAGTATAGACAGTGAGGACATCATCCCATGTTTCTGTATCGAACGGGATATCACGCGGATCGAGTCCCAGCTTCTTAACAGCAATTTCAGTGATCTCTTTCTTTAACTGTTCTGCCTCGAACTTCGTCGCCTGTTTTGGGGCAGGGACTTTCCATATCCATTGTGCCATACCAGGCTTATCGGCGAGCTTTGCAAGGGACTGCGCAACTTCTGATTTATGTGCGACAGATATCAATCGCTCTGTCTGCTGGATCATTGATTCAAGTGGGTCAATGATCTCCCTGCCAGAACCCTTAATCGACTTAACACCCTTACCTGGCTTAGCAGCACTGCCGCCTGTACCCCGCGGCTGTATTTCGCCCATCTTAAAAGCTCGCATGAACGGGATATATACGGGGTTGAGCTGCTTCATGCGATCAGCCGCAGTTTTTTCCAGTCCACCGGATTCGACGAGGTAATCCAGGACCCTGTGATTCCAGTCGGTAACAGCCTTAGTTGCTTCCCGCCATTCTTTGCTATCGAGTTCGTCGAATACAAAGTTGGCGTCACCCCTGCTTACACCAGGATTGATACCCCTGTCCCACAATACCCTTGCCCTCGCCGCTATCATGTACCGCGTAAATTCTTTCATATTACCGTCAATAGTGCCGAGTATCTCGCGGAGTCCCGGACCCGTATAATTGCCAGCCGTGTCGGTCGTATACTTCAGTACCATCTGACGAGCGATAGACCCAGCTTTGGCTGCTCTGGCTGTAGCGAGCTGGAAAGGATCAAGATCGGGGCGAAGTCGCTCACCCGTCGCTTTGACAACTTTTCTGATAGGAGCAAACTTGTCAATAAACTTTGTTTCCAACCAGAGTATGCCGTCCTGAAGTCTTTCGCTGATAGTACCCCTGATCGTCTTCCGGTTGATCTGCGATTCAATGCGAGCCTGTGCGCCCTGGAATCGCCACTTCGTAATCATGTCCTGTGTCTTGCGTAAAAACTTAGCCACGTTAGGATTACTTTTCAGATAGGTATCGTGGAACCATTTATGCAAGTTTGGTGCAGCAGCCTGCGTATCGTCGCCTGTCAGGTGCATACGAATAAACTCTGCCCATCCCTCAGACTTGAAACCGCCAGCGGGCGTTTTGTTACCGTAAAGCTTTTTGCCTAGTGTCATCAACTCGCTTGCCGTCCCTGCCGGTGGATTCAGAGTCATTCTGTTATTCAGAGTGAAGTCGATGTGATGCCCGATTTCGTGCATAGCAGTTGTCAGCGATTGAACATCTTTGAGTCTTATCCCCACAGCCTTCCGGTCAAACCAGCCGAGTGCGTTCTTGCCATGAGTAGCCTTACCCCTGATAGGGATATTGAAAGAGCGCTCGACGAACCTTACTATGTTACCTGCTTTTTGCGGTTTCCCGCTAACAGGCTCTTGTGATACTTTGATCCTACCCCTATCGATCTCGTGGGGGGTGCCCCTCTGGATATCGCCCGGGACTGGATCGCCGATGGCGGAGGTGCCTTTGGGTTTCTTCTTAGCCGCTTTGAAGGCGGAGGTGGAGACGATGCGTTTTTTGGGTTTAACCTGCTTACCAACAGGCTTCCTCTTGCCTGTAAATGTAGCAACTTCTTTCTTTTGCTGTTTCGTTAATGCAGTTTTAATATCGAAGTCGTCGAGGTTGAACCGAACAGTTTGCCCTTCTGATAACTGCTCGGTATCCAGACCGAAATGCGACGGTTCAAACCTTACCTTAAAATGATCCTTGAAGACGAGTAGTCCATCTTTGTCGACTGTGAATGTAGGGTTGACCTTGAACTCAGGGAATGTCGATACAAAGTTTTTGAGCCGAGTGCCAATCTTGGCTTTCATTTCGTCAAGCGACTTAGCATTGACTTTTCTCGTAGTCGTGAACTTCTTCCCTTTTTCATCAGTCCGGCTTGTGGTTTTACTGAATGTGAACTTATGGAATGAAATAAACTGTTCTCCGAGTCCTGCCTCAGTTGTTGAAAGATTTTCAAGAAATGGCCCTGCACTAGAAAAACCCTCATCTTTCGCCACTTTATTGATTTGCAAGACTACTTGGTCGGCAGGAAGTTTCGGATTGACACCCTTATCAAGTAGTCCAAACATAACCCGTTCGGATTGCTTTTGCGTCCAGTCATTTCGGACGATAAACTTCGCATCGCCGTCAGGGTCAACGAAAACGAGATTCTTGCCAACCAGCCCGAATCCGTTACCAAAATCCCTCACCTTTTTCTTACCACTATCACCTACTTCAATATGCCTGATCTTTGCCTTCGGCAGCTTCCGCTTCTTCGGAAACGCCACAACAACATCGGCGGGCTTCTTAGCATCTGCTTTCAGGTCGGCAGGTGTCTCCTGCTGCGATGGCGGTAAGGGTGTTACGTCCTCGGCATCGACCTTCTTCTCAATCTTCTCCGCCTCAACCTCAGTCTTGGCCGGTCCGGGAATCTTCTCCGCCTGCTTCTGTGCGGAGGTGCGGGGGATTACTTTCTTCTTTGCCCCAACCGCCTCAGCCTCGTCGCCCTTCGCTTCCTGCGTCGTTCCAGCAGCAGGTCCAGGCTCAACGCCCGCCACAGCAGGAACATCCTTAACCGGTCCAGTATCGGCCAGTGGTTTTTGAATAGCTTTGTCCACTTTAGGTACACTTGGGGCCTCCTTTTTCTTATCCGCTTCGGCCTGCAACTCAGCCAGCGTATCGGTAACGCCCTGCTTCTCGGCCTCTGAGAGCTCGCCAGTGACGCCCTGAGCGGCCTGTTTAGCCGCAGCAGGCTTCGTTGGAGCTTTGGTACCCTCAGCAGGTTGTTCGGCCACTGGCGCGTCAGGAACGGCCTGTAGGCGTGCTCTGGCGGCCTCAAAATCAGCACGACTAATGGTTCTGCCCTTATCGTCGACCGGGATAGCGTCATCGAAGCCGATACCCGTCCCGGGGGGCGTGACAGGTGTGGTCGCTACGTCTGTCTCACCTCTGGGGCCTGCGGGCTCTACGGGCCTACCCTGAGTGTCTACGACGGGAATTTCAGTGCCACCATCCTTACGGCTAAGAATAGCACCAACACCGCCGAGAAGACCACCAGCAACAGCGCCGCCAAGGAACTCCTGCCCTCTGCGGCCAACAAAGCCCGGTTCTATCGCTTTACCCCGCAATGCCAGTGGAGCCACTTCACCCACAGTACCCTGCAAGGATTCTTCAATGCCCTCGTTTATAGCCGTTTTGACCAGTTCAGTGGTCGCTTTACCGCCAGCTTTCGCTATTTTACTCAATGTCCGCGTCTTGGCAGCCTGAACGATAGGCTTTGCGATCTTCTTACCGCCCTTGATGATACCGCCCACCTGCATCTGTTCGATAGCACCATTGATCGTGCCGACAACAAATCTCTCCATCTGGGCCTGTTCGTCAGTGGCACCTGTCTCGATAGCTTCACGGAAAGCAGCGTCGCCCTCAACGGCGAAGCCTACCCCGAAAGCCGCAAGAGGCGTGCCCGTTGCGATAGTCGATACTGTCGCCGCCGTCATAAACGGAAGGGCATTACCGACCGCCTGGGCGATAAAGCCTTTAGCACCACCCCCAGCACCGGGCGAGAATCTTTCCTGTTTACTCATTTCACGGAGTTTATCTGATAATGCCTGCACATCTTCAGGGTTGAATATTGCCGACTGAGACGCTTCGGCCAGTGTGCCGAGTAACCCTGATCCTACGTTCAATGTCCCACCGGCAATAGAACGACCTAGTTCGTCAAAGAACCCCTCAAATT
>Ga0114923_10002206_pt1 | contig 13282 bp, 12 predicted proteins | sample SumtaG_FD_89578 | JGI IMG/M metagenome (GOLD analysis project Ga0114923, IMG submission 89578) | Deep subsurface microbial communities from Indian Ocean to uncover new lineages of life (NeLLi) - Sumatra_00157 metaG | ecosystem: Environmental > Aquatic > Marine > Oceanic > Sediment | place: near... | reverse complement strand
CCTACGAAAAGCCGCAGTACAAAGACCAGTTCGGCGACGCCTGAAAACGCTGCGTCGAGCAGGCCCTCATCGATGCCAAAATCGACCTGGCAAACGCAATGCAGACAAAACTGTAAAGGCATATCGCCCAGCACGAAAAAGGCCGGATGCGAATGATGGAACAAGGATTCTTCACCGGCACAAATGTTCTGATAATGGGTCTGGGTCGGTTCGGCGGTGGAGTTGACTCGGCCGTGTTTGCCGTTGCTGCCGGCGCGAAGGTAATAGTCACTGACTTAGCTGCGCCTGACCGGTTGGCTGACTCAATAGAGAAGCTCAAAGATTTTCCTGATATCCGGTTTCACCTCGGCGGCCACGACAAAAACGATTTTGAAACGGCCGATGTTGTCATAGTCAATCCTGCTGTGCCTCTCGATAATGAATTTATTGAAATCGCCCGACAATGTAACAAAACAATCACTTCTCAAATCGAGATTTTCTTCGACCTTTGCCCTGCGACGATTATTGGCATCACCGGTTCGGTCGGCAAAAGCACAACAGCAGCACTTACTGCTCATGTGCTCAAAACAGCGGCAAGTCAGAGCGGATTTAGTTATGGAAGGGTCTGGTTGAGCGGCAATATCGGGAATCAGCCACTGCTGACAGTTGTTGAACGGATTAAGCCGAATGACTTGGTTGTGCTGGAGCTGTCGAGCTTCCAGTTAGAGCAGTTGGCCCGGAGCAAAAAAGCGCCGCACGTCGCGCTGCTGACAAATCTGCTCCCTAATCACCTTGACCGACACGGCTCATTCGAGGCTTATTGCGACGCCAAGGAAAACATCTTCAAATATCAAACCGCCGGCGCGGAACGTCCGGCCGTTTCCATCTTCAACGCAGACGACCCACTCGCTCGCAGGTGGTTTGACAAATACGGCAAAGAAAAAAAACGAGTCTGTATAAACTTCTCTGTTGAGCAACTGAGCGAAGACATAACAGAGCCGTTTACGTTGCCCGGCCGAGCAAACCTTTCAAATCTTGCTGCCGCCGTTACCGTAGCGAGGCAATTTGGTCTCGACGACGACGTTATTAAGAACGGCCTGTCAGAATTTAAGGCTTTGCCGCACCGGCTGGAACTTGTGACCGAAGCCAATGGCGTCAAATGGTATAACGATTCCAAGGCTACCACGCCCGAAAGCACAATTACAGCATTGGACGCTTTTGACCAGCCGAAAATCCTTATCGCCGGCGGCTACGATAAAAACATACCCTTCGACGAATTGGGACGAAGAATTGCCGACAATGCCAAGGCCGCTATTTTAATCGGCCAGACCGCCGGCAAAATCGCCCAGGCGATTTCAAAATCTCCACAAAATAAAACGAAGGTCAGATTGGCCGATTCCCTGGGACAGGCCGTTAAGCTTGCAGCTCAACTGGCTGAACCTGGCGACGTCGTCTTACTAAGCCCTGCCTGTGCGAGCTATGATATGTTCGAAAATTATCAGCACCGCGGCAGTGAGTTCAAACGGCTGGTGCTGAAAATGCAGTGCTGATTATAGGAACAGCGCCGCAAAACACCGTCGCGTTTGCAAAAAAACCGTCCTGCTTTCTTGCTCACTAATCACACCGCAAAGCCCGAAATCGGCCTTAACAGCGACTCTGGCGATGTTTTTTTCGGCAATTGTTCGTAAAGTGCTTCCTTCTCACGGCCGAACTGCAGGTATTGATTGTTGCGGGGAAACGGCTATGGAAGACGTTACTGAGCGAAGAAAAGAAAAGCGATTTCGCTATCATTGGCCCGTATGGTTCGCCGAGGATTTCAATGATGTCCTCTCCCAGGGACAGATGATTGATGTATCGAGTGCCGGCGCAGCTTTCAGCTGTCAGGCGGACAACGATTGTCCCTACCCCGGCCAGCATTTGACCGCTCGCTTTAGCGTACCTCGCTACGAAGCGGATAATTCATTTGCAATGGCGGATTTCACCCGTACAGGGTCGGTCTGCAGAGTAGATTACATAAATGATTTTGTTCGTCGCGTGGCCGTACAGTTCGCAGAACCTCTACCTTTCAAACCTGCCGAACAAGCCGACGAGCAGGCTGATGTGCGCACACGGCTTCGCGCCGTGACAATATAGCTGTTCGCTCCGCGCTATTTCTCAGATTTTCATTTCGAAGCCAAATATAATCCAGTTGGCTTCATCAAAAGCTTTGGGCAGACCGTTTCCATCTATCCAGCCATACTGATACTGCACAAAGAATTCCGTGCTTGGTGTCATAGGTGCTCTGATACCTACGAGCGGGCCGTAAATCCAACCATCTTCAGAGCCGGTGATACCTGTAACGGGTCTTTTAGGCAGGCCTTTGGCGTGGACATAGTCGGCATAAAACCCGCCGTAAATATCCCACTGACCCCAAGGCGAGAGATGGAATTTGGTGTTAACGCCGCCGCCGTAGAGTTCCGCCGGGTTGTCCCAGGAACCCACTGCCTCCAGCGCAAAGGTTTGATGAGGACTCAGCCACCAGTCGTAAGAAACGGCAACACCCCAGTTGTCAGTATTTCCACTGGGTACGGACTGGTTGAGCCTTAGATAGTGAGTGCTGATGGTCCATGAGTCAGCTGCCGCGACTGATGTCATCGCCCCCACAATCAAAAGGACAAGTATTGTTCTTGATTTCATCGTCTTTCCCCTTTCTTAAAGTTGTAATTTCGCTTCCGAATCCGGCACTGAATGTCTTGACCTTGACAAATATATCGTGTGAATAATAGGTTTTCGTAACTTGGTTAGTCAATAAGGCCGCTCCCCTATTTTTGTATAAGGGAAAACCCAGTAGAAAATGTACCGGCTTAAATTATCACGTAGAACAACCCCACCGCAACCTATCAAACGTCCCCCGTTTACCCTGAGCCTGTCGAAGGGAAGGATTCGATATCCCCTTCCCGCTCCGCTATACGCTCGGCGCTAAACGCTATACGACATTCCCGGTTTTTCCTTTTTCCATTTGCCTTTTGCCCTTAATATACTGCCATGCTGGACAAAGGACTCGTACAGATTTACACCGGCGATGGCAAAGGTAAAACCACTGCGGGCTTTGGCCTGGCGCTGCGGGCGGCCGGCCAGGGCAACAAGGTGCTTATTTATCAGTTTCTTAAACCGCCTTCGTTGAACATCGGCGAGCGTTTTGCCCTTGAACTTGGCGCCGTCAGAATCAGGGTCGAAGCTCTCGAGGTGGAATGGGACTTGTTCGAATCTGTTCGTGATGCGGCAAAAATTCAGGAAACCAAAGCCGCAATCAAAGATGTTCTTGTAAGAATTGCCGAAACCGCCGAGAAAAGATTCTACGACGTAATTATTCTTGATGAGATTGTCTTTTGCATCTCGAAGGGCCTGGCAGAATTGGATGACATCAAGGCCGTCATTGAGAAAAAAGACCCGCTCGTTGAGATTGTGCTGACCGGCCGAGGCGCAACGCCGGAATTGATAGCGCTGGCCGACCTCGTTACCGAGATGAAGAAAATAAAGCATCCCTTTGATAAGGGAACAAAAGCCCGGCGCGGCATCGAGTTTTGACCTTGGCGATTAGGGAGTTGCGATAGTGAGCAAAAGCGTTGGAGTAATTATTTGTGCTGCCGGGGCGAGCAGCCGATTCGGCGGCAAAAGAAAAAAACCCTTTGTCGATGTGGCGGGAAGGGCGGCCTTTCTGCGAAGTATCGAGCTTTTCGCAGACCGTAACGACGTTAAGCAGATTCTTCTTGCCATTGCCCCTGAAGACAAGGAGTTGGTTACCGTCAAGTGGGCGGCGAATTTTTCATTTTTCAGCGTCAAAATTTATGAAGGTGGTGCCGAGCGTTTTGAAACCGTCGGCAAAGGCCTGGAACTGATAAAGGACGATATCGACCTTGTGGCCGTTCACGATGCCGTCCGCTGCTGTGTCACCGACAAATGGATTGACCAGGTCATAGCAGCCGCGGTCGAAACCGGTGCGGCAATACTGGCCGCTCCCGTTACGGCAACGATAAAAGAAGTCAGCGAAAACACAATAGTAAAGACCCTTGACCGGGCAGGACTTTACGAGGCCCAGACGCCTCAGGTTTTTGAAACCGGTTTGCTCAAAAAAGCATACACAAATCTGGAAACGCTGGATAAGGCTAAAATTAGCGATGACGCCCAGCTTGTCGAAGCCCTCGGCCGAAAAGTATCAATAGTCGAGACCGATTCTTCTAACATCAAGATTACCTGCCGTAGCGATGTCGCTGTTGCCGAAGCGATTATCAAATCCCGCCCGAAACCGAAACCCAAGGGTCCGGCCGGCCCCTATATCGAAGCACAGTGGTAGATTGCAGGCTGTCGGATAGATGTGTCTTGTCGTAAATGGCAAAGCGGCTAAACGTTTGCCTTGACGACTTTTTTCCTGGTGGGTATCGCTTCGAGGGCCTCACGCACTTTTTCGCGAACCACCTGGGCCTTTTTGCGAACGGCTTCTGCCGAAGGCACGCCGGTTGAGCGGAGCTTCTTATACCTGTTGGCCAGCAGATTCTCGAGTTTGGTGCGTTTGAGGTCTCTCAGCGTTTTAACAACGTATTTCTCAACGTTGTAGATGGTGTCATGAATATTGCGATGGGCGCCGCCGAGCGGCTCTTCAATAACGGCATCGACAAGTTTTAGTTTTAACAACTCTTTGCTGGTCAGTTTTAACTGTTCCGCGGCCTCCGCGGCCCGACTGCCGTCACGCCATAAAATCGCCGCACAGCCCTCGGGCGATATTACCGAATAATATGCGAATTCCAGCATCGCCAGCCTGTCGCCGACACCTATGCCTAATGCTCCGCCGGAACCGCCCTCGCCGATTACGACACAGACAATCGGCACACGCAGCTGCGACATCTCGAACATATTAACCGCTATCGCCTGTGCCTGGCCTCGCTCTTCGGCGCCGATACCGGGATAGGCGCCGGGTGTGTCTATCAAAGTAACCACGGGGATACCGAATTTTTCCGCCAGTTTCATCTTGGCCAGTGCCTTGCGATAGCCTTCCGGATTGGGACACCCGAAATTGCAGGCCACCTTTTGTTTTGTGCTCCTGCCTTTGTTTTGCCCGATAACAAGGACCCGCTCTCTACCGATTTGTCCCAGCCCGGTTATGATTGACCGGTCGTCACCGAACTTGCGGTCACCGTGCAGTTCACGGAAGTCCTTGACCATAAATTCGAGATAATCGTTGAGCAGCGGCCGTTTGGGATGGCGCGCCACCTGGACCGTTTGCCACGCCGTCAGGTTCGAATAGGTACGCTTGAACTCGGCAACCTGATGTTTTTGAAGCTGTCGGACCTCTGCCGAGTAATCTATGCCCTTGGCCGAGCTTAGCTTTCTCAGCTCATTGATTTGGCGGTCCAGGTCCGCTACTTTACCCTCGAACCCGAGATAATCACCGCCGGCGAGCTTGTTGTTGTTGTTGATTACCATTTGGCTATTCGTATCCCGCGCCGGTTGTCAAAAACATCCGTGCCGGATTTACAAACCTGTTCATAAAAAAAGCCCGCCCACATGGGCCCAGGCAGTTTTTCCCATGCCATATCCGTTGGCTCTTTCTTTCAGATGAGAAATCCTAACATTTTTGACTGCGTAAATCAAAGAAAAAAATTGACAACCGTCGCGGCTTGCTATAATTTTTAGCAGTAGCCTTTCTATGTGGTCATTCTGTAAGGTCTTTATTGTGAAGAAGTTAAACGAAATAGCTGTTCTGGGGATGGGCCTGCTGGGTGGCTCAATAACATTGGCGGTTTTGCGTTCTTTACCAAAAATCAAGGCTGTGGGTTTCAGTCACCGTCCCAGTACACGCAAAAAAGCAAGGCAATTGGGTGTTGCGACCAAGGTCGTCGACTGTTTAGCCGAAAGCCTTTGCCGGGCTGACCTTGTCATTCTTGCCACACCTGTTTTTACCTTTGAACAAATCTTTGACGAAATCGCGGATTCGCTCAAGCCCGGCTGTATAGTTACCGATGTCGGCTCAACAAAGCTCCTGGCCCACCGCTGGGCAGCTAAGGCCCTGCCCAAAAACGTCTATTATGTCGGCTCGCATCCTATTGCAGGCTCCGAGCAAAGGGGAATCGAGTTTGCCAGGGACGATTTGTTTGACGGCGCTGACTGCATATTGACCACAACAAAGACCACAAACAAAACCGCCGTCCGCACACTCAAGGACTTCTGGTCTGCCCTTGGATGTTGCGTCAAGATGATGTCGCCTGCAAAACATGACAAAATATTTGCCGACGTAAGCCATCTTCCACACCTTACCGCTGTTGCACTGGTAAATGCCAATGACCCCGACGAACTCAAATTCGCCGGCAAAGGCTTTATGGACAGCTCCCGCGTTGCTTCGGGTCCGGCGAATATCTGGGTTGATATCCTGCTGACCAATGTCGGCAACGCCGCAAAGGGAATCGATAAGGTAACCGCCGAACTTGGCAAGCTCAAAAAAGCTATAGAAACCGGAAACAGAAAACAACTCGAAAAGCTGCTCGACAACGCAAGGGATAAACGCGGCAAACTTATCAGGGACAAAATAAGAGCAAAGGAAATGGAATCGTGAAACAATGGAGGTTTGAGGTCTTCAGCTCCGAAGGCTTTGCTGACGTTCACGCCGGCGGTGTGCACGAGGCGATAAGACAGTTGGGTATAGTATCGGTAGAGGCGGTCGTCTCGGCACGGGTCTTTCTGATTGAGGCCGACTTCGAAAAGGCATTCGCCGAGCGAATTGCAAAAGAGCTTCTGACCGACCCCGTTTGCGAACAGTACTATATCGGCAAAAGTTCCGCCCCGGCCGGCCTGGCCAAAGCAACTCTTATCGAAGTCCACCTTAAAAGCGGCGTGACGGACCCGGTAGCAGAATCGGTCACCACTGCGATTGCAGATATGGGCGTTGCCGTCGAGCACATCCGAACGGCAAGAAAGTACGTTCTGCTCGGCGAGGTAACCGAAGCACAAATCAATTCTATAGTAAAGAAGGTCCTGGCCAACGACTGCATCGAGCAAGTCGTTGTGGGCAGTGAGGCCGAGCCGCCGAGCCCCCACCTCAAGTCCTATGAACTCAACATCGTGCACTGGCCGATTCGCAACCTTGATGACGCGGGGCTACTCGCCTTGAGCAAAGAAAAGGATTTGTTCCTTAACCTCGTCGAGATGCAGACCATCCGAAACTACTATCAGCAGCTCGGCCGAGAGCCGACCGATGTTGAGCTCGAAACCCTCGCACAAACCTGGTCCGAGCACTGCGTCCACAAAACACTCAAAAGCTCGGTCGATATGACAATAGAAGGCGAGCAGCTCCACTTTGACAACCTGCTCAAAGAAACCGTCTTCAAAGCCACCAAGCAGCTTGACAAAGACTGGTGCATCTCGGTCTTCGACGACAACGCCGGTGTGGTCGAGTTCGACGAAGATTCAGCCGTCTGCTTCAAGGTCGAAACGCACAATCATCCCTCTGCCCTCGACCCTTACGGCGGCTCCGCCACCGGCATCGGCGGTGTGATTCGCGACCCGATGGGTACGGGTCTCGGTGCAAGGCCGATTGCAAACACCGATATTTTCTGTTTTGGCGAACCCGACAAGAAAATTGAAGACATACCCAAGGGCGTCCTGCATCCCAAAAGAATAATGAAAGGTGTCGTCGCCGGTGTCCGCGACTACGGCAACAGAATGGGCATCCCCACAGTCAATGGCGCAATCTACTTTGACGACCGCTACCTTGCAAATCCGCTCGTTTACTGCGGCAACATCGGCATAATGGACAGGAAAAAATGCTTTAAGCACCCGCAGACCGGCAACCTGGTTATCGTTGTCGGCGGCCGGACCGGCCGAGACGGCATACACGGGGCGACTTTCTCTTCCGGCCAGATGACCCACGAGCACGAGACCATTTTCTCACACGCCGTACAGATTGGAGACCCAATCACCGAAAAAAAGATGCTCGATGTCCTCCTCCAGGCCAACGATGCAGGCCTTTATGAAGCAATTACCGACTGCGGCGCAGGCGGCCTCAGCAGCGCCGTCGGCGAAATGGGCGAAAAACTCGGTGCTGAAGTTGACCTGGAACAGGTGCCCTTGAAATACGCCGGCCTCAATTATACCGAAATCTGGATATCCGAAGCCCAGGAGCGAATGGTCATCGCGGTCAAGCCGGAAAACCTCGAAGCAATCAAGAGAATCTTCGACAGCGAAAACGTCGAGTCAACCGTTATAGGAAAATTCACCGACACCAAAAAGCTTGTTCTCAGATACGACGGCCGACAGGTCGCCGAGCTGGACATGGACTTTCTCCACGACGGTGTCCCCAAATACTCTCGAAAGGCCGTCTGGAAACCATCGATACTTGCCGAGCCGAAAACTGCCGGAAAAGACGACTACACCGACGACCTTTTGCAAATCCTCTCGGCGTACAACGTCGCCAGCAAGGAATGGGTAATCCGCCAGTACGACCACGAGGTCCAGGGCGGCTCTGTCATCAAGCCGTTAACGGGCATCGCCAATGACGGCCCGGCCGACGGCGCTGTAATTCAGCCGAAGCTCGACTCGGATAAAGGCGTCGCAATAAGCTGCGGAATGAACCCGCTCTACGGCGATATAGACCCGTACTGGATGGCCCTGGCCGGAGTCGACGAGGCCGTCCGCAACATCGTTTGCGTCGGCGGTCGGTTCGACCGCATCGCGCTGCTGGATAACTTTTGCTGGGGTGATTGCACAAAACCCGAAACCCTTGGCCCACTCGTTCGCGCCTCGCAGGCCTGCTACGATGGCGCAATGGCCTATGGCACGCCGTTCATCTCCGGCAAGGACTCGCTCAACAACGAATTTGCCTGCGAAGACGGCAGCACAATCTCAATTCCATCGACGCTGCTGATTAGTGCAATGTCCATCGTTGACGACATCAACAAATGTGTCACCATGGACCTCAAAGCCGCCGGCAATGTCCTGTTCATCGTAGGCGAAACCAAAAACGAACTCGGCGGTTCACACTATTACAAAATCAAAGACCAACTCGGCGCAAACGTCCCCACGCTTGATTTACAAACCGCACCCGAAATCGCCAAAAGAATCGCCGAAGCTATTGCCGCCGGTCTCGTTGCCTCCTGCCACGATTGCTCCGAAGGCGGCCTGGCCGTCGCACTGGCCGAGATGGCTTTTGCCGGCGGACTCGGGATAGAAGCCGACCTGCGGGCCCTGCCCAAAGCCGATGACTGCACAGCCGCCGACGCACAGCTTTTCAGCGAATCCAACTGCCGCTACGTCGTCGAAGTCGAGCCGGAAAAATTCGATTCCTTCGCAAAGAAGATGCTGAACCTGCCTTTCGGCCAAATCGGCAAAGTCACGGAGGCTGAATCGCTGACCATAAAGGCCCACAACAACAGCACAATAATAAATGTTGATTTGGACACGATGAAAAACGCCTGGCAAAAAACCTTCGATTGGTAACAGATACGCAATACGAGATACGAACACATGACAAACGTTAAAGCATTAGTTGTCAGAGCAGCCGGAATCAATTGCGACGCCGAAACCGAATTCGCCTTGCAGCTTGCCGGCGCAGAGGCGATTCGCCTGCACATAAACCGCCTGATTGAAGATAAAAAACTGCTCGAGCAGTTCCAGATAATGGTCTTTCCCGGCGGCTTCAGCTACGGCGACGACGTCGCCGCGGGCAAAATCCTCGCCAACCAGGTAGTTCATCATTTGGCAGAACCGGTCAAAAAATTCATCGACGACGGCAAGCTGGTCCTCGGAATCTGCAACGGCTTCCAGGTCCTGGTCAAGGCCGGCATCCTGCCGGGAAACTCGGCAATCGCAGGCCACGCCGACGTCACCATAACCTATAATGATTCCGGCAAATTCGAAGACAGATGGGTCTACCTTGCCCCTCAGACGGACAAGTGCGTCTTCATCGACCCGAACAGGCAAATCTATCTGCCAATTGCCCACGGCGAAGGCAAAGTCGTAACCTCGGATGCCGCGACCCTGGATGATTTGAAATCAACGAAGCGCATTGCATTCAAATACGTCGACAAAGACGGCAACGAAGGCCCGTTCCCAATAAACCCCAACGGCTCAACCGAATCGATTGCAGGTTTGACCGACACTACCGGCCGCGTCCTCGGCCTAATGCCCCACCCCGAACGCCACATCCACCGCACTCATCATCCGCATTGGACACGAACAAAAACAGCGAATGAACCCGATGGCATGACAATCTTCAACAACGCCGTAAAATACGTTAAGCAAAATCTATAACGGCAACGCCGACCATAGGTCGGCCTCATCCAGCGATTCACGAGATACGAGATACTCTCGATGCTACCCGCTCTATGCTATTGGTCCGCCCCGCCATTTCTTATTTGCAAAGTCAAAGTTGTATTGTTGCCTGACTTTGAATACCGCTACCTCCGGCGGCAAATCTACAAAGTAATCATCGACGTCGTCATACAACACGCTGATACCTTCCTGCAGAATGTAGCTCGACTTTTCGCTGGTGATTTTCAGTACGTGCCAGGTAATGCCGTATCTTTTCAACTCGGCCCGGACAAACGCTTCGGTCCCGGGCATTCTGTCGGTAATGATGTAAATGATGCAGCCGGCATCGACGACTGCTTTGGTAAAGATGCGGAAAAACTCAGAGTATTCGGAAATCGTCCCGTCCAGGTCGATACCGATTTTGAGCGGCTGTTTTTGGTGAGAATCCAAAGTCGTTTCCATGACAAACTGTCTCAGTTCTTGTCCTTGAGCAGTCGCTTTAGCTGGTCAAGCTCGCCGGCCTTCATATGATAGCTGTGCTCGGCATCGGGGAATTTACCATCCCGCACATCAGCCGAATACTGATTTATGGCACCGGTGATTGGCTGAGCAAGCTGGGCGTAACTTTTTGCGAACTTTGGCCCGGTCCCTTCCGTCAGGCCGAGGATATCGGGCACAATCAGTATCTGGCCATCGCAGCCCGGTCCCGCACCGCAGCCGATTACCGGCACCGGCGAATTGGCCGTGACAATCTCTGACACCTCCGCCGCGGTACCCTCAAGAAGAAGTGAAACAGCACCTGCCTCGACCATCCGCTCGGCCAGTTCGACAAGCTCGACCGCCATCGCCGCCGTGGTTGCTTCGGCCTTGAGTTTACCCATTTTACCAATTGATTGCGGCCTTATCCCTATATGGGCCATAACGGCCATGCCCGCATCGCTAACTGCTTTAATTACATCGAGATACGTCTCAGTAGCCTCGATTTTTATCATTTGCGCACCGGCCTCTACAGCGAATCGGCCGGCGTTTTTGACCGCCTCGGAGGTCCCCACCTGATAGGATAGAAAGGGCATATCGGCCACAAGGAGCACTTCCGGTGCCGCCCTTCGCACTGCAGCCGTTATCGCCACCATAAAATCCATCGTCGCAGGCAGCGTTGAATCGAACCCCAGCAGTACCTGCACGGCTGAGTCACCCACCAGAATCATATCCACCCCGGCGGCGGCCACCAGCTTCGCCGTGGTGTAGTCATAGCAGCTGACCGCCACTAAACGGCGGGCCTCGGCTTTGGCCCTGTGCAAATCGGCTATGGTAATTCGCGCGCCCATCCGGATTCTGCCATCAACAAACGTCCAAATATAACAGCTATTTAGTTAGGATAGGAGAACCTTGCCAGCCTGGCAAGCGTAAAATAGAGTTGGTTGAGGGCCAAAATTGGCAATTGCGAAAAAAATTGAAAAAAAATTGAGGTTTTTGAAATTTAATATTTGATTCGCCGCTAAAAGACTGTACGTTTTTATTTGATTTTTCCTCAAGAAATACGTGCGGAATTTACGATTATAACAATCAAGGCGAATAAATATAAATACAGAGGGCGAAGCGCGCTATTATTTATTCAAGCTTTTCATCACCCTCCTCCGAAGCCAGATTCTGTTTTTTGGAATCTGGCTTTTTTATTGGGATTATTTGTTGCGATTGAACAAACTTTCATGCAATGCTTAACCAGTTTTACTTACGGGGACATCCTCATGTTAATATAGGCAAAAGGCGTGTGTCGGCACGGCTTTACTTTGGACTACTGCCACTACCACAAATCACGGCTGCGTTAGGCCCGGGGATATCAGGTGCAGTTTCACACACTCTTTAACTACCTGGAAGCGGCTTTTTGGATAATCTTGGCTGGCCTTTGCGCAGTACAAGCTTTCAAGCACAACAGTACTGCCTATCTTCTCGGGTACGTACTGCTGCTTTTCTTCGGTTGTTCCGACATAGTCGAATCAAGGACGGGCTCGTGGTGGCAGCCGTGGTGGTTGTTTATATGGAAAGCGGTTTGCCTGACGGGCCTGGCCGCTTTAATAGCCTGGTCCCTGTGGACCCGAGTTAAAAAAGAGGACACAAATCAACTGCAGGCAGATTCCGGCCGCAGCAACTCTAACAGAAACTCCGGTTAGGCCAAAAATTCCTATCGACCACATCAATCGTACATATGCCTGCCCTGAGCCTGCCGAAGGGGCTCATCAATTCCGGGGCTGTAGATGAACTTACGCTTTAACGTTGAACCTTCGTATTCGGCTATTACCTGGTCGCCCATCTCGTAAAGCGCCTCGGCAACCAGTCGCAAATTGCCCGAATCGGTCGCCTTTATGTTTTCAAGTATGTAGGTCTTATTGCCGGCACCGGTCGCTCGCCTCTCCTAACGGGCCGACAGTATTTCTGGTCTTTTTCTTCAAATGAAGGAATAATAGCGCCAAAGTTGCCACAACCACTCCCGTCAGTGATACCAACGCAAAGTCTTTGTATAACCCAATATTGACAATCATATCCTTCAGATAGTCTGCAAGGGGATAATCGTCTACTATCGTGTCATGCATGGCTTTCTCATGTAACGCCCACATCTGCTCGTTAAGAAAAACGGCCTTTTTTTCGGTTTGATTGAAGCCTAAATACGAAATGCCAGAAACAACAGTTGCCAACAGCACTATGATAAGAATGCAGCACACTTTCACTTTTTTCATTTTTAACTGTCCTTTTCGCTTTAACTTTTACTCTATTTGTCTGCCGCGATAAATTGCGGGTAAGTATGGAAAGTATTAGTCAAGCGGTTCGATAAGGTCGAGGTCGACTTCGACACTTGCGGCCTGTCCGAGCAGGTCTATCTGCAGGACGAGGCGAGCGGAGCGTTTTGCCATGAGGACGATGCCCTCGAGGCCGGCGAGCGGGCCTGCTTTGACGCGGCAACGCTGTCCTTTTTTTACATAGTTGTGTGGAGTCAAGGGTACGCCGGTACGAAGTGCTCGTTCGATTT
>Ga0114923_10002205_pt1 | contig 13284 bp, 30 predicted proteins | sample SumtaG_FD_89578 | JGI IMG/M metagenome (GOLD analysis project Ga0114923, IMG submission 89578) | Deep subsurface microbial communities from Indian Ocean to uncover new lineages of life (NeLLi) - Sumatra_00157 metaG | ecosystem: Environmental > Aquatic > Marine > Oceanic > Sediment | place: near... | reverse complement strand
AAGACAGCTGAAGGGCTAATGGCTGCGCCCGAGAGCCTGCCGCCAGACGAGAACGCACACTCGAAGCGAACCGAGCAGATCGGCAAGCTGGCAGATGGGATCATGAAACTATCGCGAGAGACGCAGCGCGCGAACGAAGAGACAGCGCGAGCGCGTCGGTGGTCGCTCTATGGCGTGATCGTGAACGTGCTCGTCGCTTGCGTCGTGCTCGTCGTCGTGAACAGGGTCGCCGATGAAACGATCAGACAGCTCGACGCGAACGCGGAGAAGGCAGAGATCGACGACGAGCTACGGAAACGTGCACTCGAAGCGAACGCGACGCTCGCCGAAGCATTGACGGCGAGCCTGCAGTCGGGAGTCGCACATAGCTACGAAGCGCAGGTCGCGGCGAAGACGAACGCTGAGACGCTGGCGATCAAGGCGGAAGCGCAGAGCGTCGCCGCGCAGAAGCAGGCAGAAGAGGCGACCGTGAAGAAGGCGAGGATCGATCGGAAGCCAGCGCCACCTGCTGCGGCGAAGAAGGTGCGCGTGCTGCACGACCGACTCGAAAGCGTGAAGCGCAAAGCCAAGAAGGAAGGGATCGATCTCGGTCTCTGACCCAAGGAATATTTCTAGGAATAAAATACGCGGCTTTTGCCGCTACAGGTCGAGAGCACCCGTAAATCATGCTGGTTCGGCGCTCCTACCGTCAGGAATATTTCAGCCACTGAAGGAGAACCCATGTCAAAGATGACCCTCGCCGAGCGATGCGTTCGGCTATGCCACGCGGAGAAAGACGCCGACGTTCGGGCGAACCCCTACGGGATGCCGAACACTGGCCCGCGCGTCAGCGAATATCTGGCGGGCTGCATGCGCGACGTGGACCGCGACGGCGATCTCGACCCGCTCGGGCTGACGGTTGGAAACTGGTGCATGGCGTTCCAGAGTTGGGTGCTGTTCAACTCGCTTCAGCCCGACGACGATCCTCCGCACCACTGGCGGGCAGGTGTCGTCGAAGCCGTGAGCGACTCGAAGCAGCGCGGGCTATGGCTCGACGTCGACGACGTGCGCGGCGGGAAGGCGACGCCGAAGCGGGGCGACCTGGCGATCTGGGATCGCTCGAACCCTGCGAAGCCTGCGACGTCGTGGTGGCGTCACGTCAACCGCGTCATCGAATGGGACGAAGCCGATCCGCTGCTGCTGACTGACGACCGCTTCAGGACGATCGGCGGGAACGAAGGGCGCCGGATCAAGGTGACGGGGGACCGGCCGAAGCTGCTGGAGTCTGGGAAGCTTCTCGGGTTTATTCGATACGACCTGGCAGATCCTGAAGTCGAGAGCCCGTCCCCTGAAATGCTGAGAGACGACGAGCGCGCTAGCCTTGAACGTCTGATCGCGATGGGCGTTGACGCAATGCGACGCGATGCCCTGGCCTCGCTCGACAGGAGCGGCTAGGCTCCCGGGCACTGGTCGCGATCCACTGACGCGCCGGGACACCTCATGAGAAGGGCAGCACTCGCCGCGCTGGCGGCAGCACTAGGGGCATGCGCAGAGCCGCCGCCGGGTGGACTAGTTTCCGGTCAGCCGGGCGCCCCTGGTCCGCTGGGCACGCCCTACGCGGAATTGCCACCACCGCCGCCGTATGTCGAAACGGTGGCGCTTCGGATCGAAGGCGCCCGGAACGAACCTGTCTCGCATGCCCGCGCTCGGGCTCTCCTGGCGGCTGCCTCGCCCGGACAGCAGCGCTCGACCTATCAGGGCATCCAGGCCGTGGCGCTTCTAGAGAGCCATTACGGCCAGGCATGGGCCGGTGACGGGCTGGGCTCGAACAACTGGGGCGCGGTGCATTCGGCCTGTGGTGCTGGCTCGTTCCTTGCCGAGGACAGCCACCCGAGGACCGGCCGGTATGACCAGTGCTTCAGGCGCTACGATTCGCCCGCGGCAGGGGCGGCGTCTTTGACGCGGCTTGTCATGCGCGCGCCTGGCTCTGTTGCCGCGCTCGAAGCTGGCGACCTGCACGCCTTCGCGTCGGCGCTCTACCAGGCTGGCTTCTTCGAAGGCTGGGGCAGGACGCCCGAAGACCGAGTCGACTGCTACCGCGACGAGCTGGCCCGAGCTGTCGCGCGCATCGCGAAGCGGCTCGACGAACCGAAGGCTCTCGACTGACGATCACGCCTTCAGACGCTCTCGTCTTCTGCTGTCTCTTCATGGCGATCGGCATCGGCTGGGGTTACCTCGCCGCCAAGATCGAAAAGTAAAACGCCCGTGCAGCCGAAAGGTCGCGCGGGCGTTTTGGCGTTTGTGCGTCAGAAGGTATCGGGATCGCACCGCTCTGCCCACATGACGAGCAGCCGGACCTGAGCGCGCACCATGATCGCGTCGGCCTGCTCTCGGGTGTAGAAGAGGGCGCCGCTGTCGTGCCAGCGCATGTGGCAATCGTGGCAGAGCGGCACGACCATGAAGTGCGAGACCTTCTGACTGAGCCCTTTGCGACCATGGTGGTGCAGTTCGACAAGTCTCGACGCGCAGAGCAGACACGATGGCTCCTCGCCCACCATCGCCATGAACGCCTTCTCGGCTTTCGTCGCCTTCCGCTTGAGCGGGCGGCGCTTCATTCGCGTTCGCTTCAGGGGCGTCTTGCGGGCTAGTGGTGCAGAACGGTTCACCATGGCCACTTAGTTAAGAGAACCCACACGCCGGTCGAGATGCCCACACCTAGCAGGACGCCGTGCACGTAGCCGCTCCACCACACCTTCGTCTCTGAACGAGTCATCCCGAAGCCTCCCCTCGCTTGATCGCTAGGGCTAGAAGGGCGACAGCCACATGCTCCAACGCGCCGGGTACGCCGCTGAAGTCGCCGCTGTGCCTATCGCTTTTTTCGCGAACCAACGCGGCGGCTTCAGCGAGCACTTCACTGTCGCGCTTGCGAATGATCGCGTCGCAACGGGCTAGCGCTTCGTCATGGGTGACAGGTTCGGAGTCTTCTTCGTACGCTTCCAAAACAGCCTGCACGTCTTCGCGTACAGGGTTCGGTTTTCCTTTAGGTATCATTCAGAAGACTCGGCGCTCGGCTCGTTCTGCGCACCCGCTGACATCCACCACATGCCGATCTGCTGACCGGCCGCCTTCAGTCGCAGCTTCTGCGCGTAGCGACTTTTGCCGAGCCCGTCGCCCTTCTTCATGCTGGCGGCTTTGCGCGCTCGCTTGCGTGAGAGTCGCTGGGTTTTGCTGCTGGTCTTTCGTCCCATGGTCTCGTTTCTCCTTCGTTAAATCATTCCGTCTTTGCGGAAGTCGGGTACGGGGCGCCCTTCGAGGCAGACCCAAAGGTGCAGCACGTTCGGGTGCGCGTTCACATACTCGGCAGCGGGCGGCAGTATCTGCAGTGCGAGCGAGTTCGCGCCGCAGAACAGATCCTTCACTTCGCGCAGTTCTGCCCAGGTCGGAATCATGTCACGCGCCGAGCAGCTGACGTGCAGCCAGTGCTTCGACTCGTAAAGCGCGACTTCTGAGATCACCTTCAGCGCTGAGACGCCGCCCGGCGTCTTCAGATAGACCTTCGCGTTTGGATAGTCTTCGTAAAGCATCCAGAGCGCTGGCAGCACGCGCGGCCTGCACTGATCCATGTGGCGCACAATGCGTCGCTGCAGGGGCGTCAGCGCTTCTTCACTCATGGCCGTCTACCTCCAAGCCGAGGCAAGTCCAGCCCCGGCGGTGCCGTCTCGCAAAAAGCTCCGCGAACGGCCCGCGAAAGCTCGACTCGATCATCGCGTAGAACTTCTCGGGCTTCTCTGAGTGCGCGCCGGTCCGCGCTTCGAAAAGAGATCGCATCATGTCGCGCCCTGGCTTCGGCTTTCCGCGCACGCAGACGAGGCAGGTTTCGTGCGACGCGCGCACGTGTCGGCCCATGCCGTAGTGTTGTCGGCCGTTGACCGTCTTCTTCGACCAGACGATCTCAGACTTCACGGTGAAGCCCCAGCCGTTCACGACCATCATGGCTTCCGGTTGCATCGAGGCGACGCGCCAGAGAAAGAGATAGCAGTCGTCGGCTAGCGGCGGCAGCGGAAACTTCACGATGTCTTCGACGCGCATCGTGCTGTAGTTCTTCGCTGCCCCGCGCGACTTGCCAGGCAGCGAATCGGAAAAGCGCCAGGGAGGATCGCAAACTAAAACTCTGTAAGCAGTCATGATGCGCACCGCGCTTCCCGCTTGGCGCGTTTCCGCGCTGCATCTTCTCGTCTGTAGCAGACGCGACAGATCCCAGTGATTCCGCCCGCGCACTTCTTATTCAGATTGAAGTGTTCACTCGTCGCGGGCCGCGTCTCCCCACAATGAAAGCAAACCTTAACGGTCTGGTCTGGAGGTGCAGCGGGAAAGCGTGCGCACTTCTGGAACGTGCGCATCCCCCAACGGCGCTCAAGAGTTTCGTCGGCAAACTGAGCGAGGCCAGCGACGACGCCAGCTGGCGTCGTGAGTTCTTCGATGCGAAGGTAGGCAACGCGCCGCGTGTCGAGTGCAACGAACGCGCAGACGTCGACTTGATTGGGGTCGATACGTTGATAATGCCGTCCTCGCCTTAGCCCGAATCTGTAGGCTGGCTCTTTTTGGTCACGGTGTTTCCGTTTGTATTGAGCCAGCGTCCCCTTGACCTGGACCTTGAGAAGCGTCTCGCCAGTGTCGACGATGATGTCGTAGGGCTGGCCAGCGTCGGAAAGAAATGCGTTGAACCCCTGCAGCAGCAGGTCAGCACATGCGACATGCTCGGCGGCTTTCCCGATCTGTCCTTCGCGAGAGACGCCTGTAGCGTGTAGTGGCGGTGTTGTTTTCATCTCGGATTCTCCTTTTCAAAATGAAAGGCGACCGAACAGCGGGGCACGTGAAACGAGAAACCAGCCGAAGCCAGAAGGAGAACCCGAACACGACGCCGCGCACTGCTCGATCGCCGCCTGCAGTCTACCTGTCTTCTTCCTGCGGGTCGCGGTGTACGAAGTCGCCGTCGGGATCCCCGAAGCTTTCGGGGTCGTCGTCGGCCTGGCGTGGGGTCTGAGTCGCTTTCACGGGCTCACGCTCTGGCGGCTGGCTGAGCGCGTCGACGGCGCTGGGCTGGGCTTCTGGGAGCGCGCCGCGTGCCTGCTCGACGACAGCGTCGAGAGCGCGCGAAGGCGACGACGAGACGGTTTCGCCCTTCGCGACGATCGACTCGACTAGGTCGTGCCTGACGTCGCCGCCTTCTTCGAGCTGGATCGCGCGGGCCAACTCGGCGACCTTCGGCCAGTATTTCTGTGCGCGCTTGATCGCGGTCTTCTTCCGCATCTCGTCTTCCCAGTCTTTGTAAGCGGGCGACGACTTCGCCTTCGACGCCGCGCGAGCCTGGTCGAGATCGCGCAGGGGCACGAGCTGCCATGATTTGATCCCGCCCGCGAGTTCGGCGCAGGCGTACGCGCCGAGACACTTCCCGCGCCCGCCTTCAGCAACTGGCTTCCCTGGTTCGAGCTGCCAAGCGGGCTCGTGTTCGAGTCGACGTTCGCTGCCAGAGACGACGCGGCAGGCGTCGGCTTCATAGATGACGTCGGCCCATGCGTCGACCACTTCACCCGAGCGACGCGCGAGCTGCAGGTAGCCCCACGTTCCTACCTGAAACTCGCACTCGTCTCTGCCGATGTCGCGGTTGTAATACGGAATGAAGTAGCAGAAGCCGAACGCGCTCCCAGGTTGCAGCCCCAGCTCGGCGGCTTTCACCACTGCCCGGATCAGTGAGCCGTCGCTGCATGCGAGCAGCTTACCTTTCGTGTCTTCGAGAACGGCTGTCATACTCATCTGACAGAAGCGCTTGGGATCGATGCCGAGCCCCGCAGGAAGCGCGCGCTTCACGACCGGCTCGATCTTGTTCATCAATGCGACGACCTGTTGGGTCCGTGTTGGCGGCGGTTTGTTCTTCTGTGCATCTGGCGGCTGCGCCGCTGTTTGCTGGGTCATGTCTTGGATTCTCCTTTTGTTCTGACGGTCATCGACGCGCGCACTTTCATGCGACCGGCCACCGTCGGCTTCTTCGGTTGTCGAAACTTCGCGGCGTCTGGGCAGGTCGCAAAATGTGACGTGAAGCGGTCGCCTTCTGCAAACAGCGTGGCGCCCACTTCCTTCTCGACGTGCGCGACGCAGTCCCCCGGCCCCTTCTCTTCGATGCGGATGCGCCCCTTCGGATCGGGCTTCGCGTCGATCGGGATCCGCTTTCCGTTCGTCGCGGTGATGGCCCAGAAGATTTCGGCGTTGCAGCCGCTGCAGTGTGCCGTCGTTCTCATTGTCAAATCTCCTCCGACGGATCCCCAACCGACTCGGGGTCATGGTTGATCGAGCCGTCGATGGTTCGGCGGAGCAACTCAAGTGCGCCTTCTGGAGTGTCGGACTCTCCTGGGAAGCCCACGTCTCCCTCAACGTATGTCGACCAGCGCAAAGCTGTCCTGTCGGTGTGTAGGTTCGCCTCGACTTGGACCGAGCAGTATCGGTCCCCAGCGAGGAGTTTCGTGGCGCGGGCGAATTCGGCGAATGTCATTTGGGTTCTCCTATCGTTTCGACTTGCTGTTCGGCGCCTTGCACGGGCGCAGGGTTCGGAAGGGCTCGCTGCGGTGCAGGTGATCGCACTCGCTGCATTCGTAGACTTTCTTCGTCGACGTCTTCAGAGAGAAGAAGCGCCCGTCGTCGAGATCGCCGAACGTGGCATCAGCGATCTCTAGACAGAATTCTGCCTTCAGCTGGTCTTCGCGCTTCTTGACCTGCCGCCGCAGATCGCCGAGTCGTTCCAGCTCGTCGCGTTTGTCGAGCCAGTCGGCCCCGATCAGCTTGACGGATTCCTGCGTATCTTCGGGGAAGAGCTTCTTCAGTGCGCGACGCGAAGACTCGGTGCCTTGGACGTCGGGCGGGTTGCGCGACTGCACTCGGCGATCCATCTCGACGATCTTCGAGAGCAGCAGCGCTTGAAACTCGGCATGAGGCACGGTCGGAAAGTTCTTCATCTGTCGCGAGCGTAGAGGTAGAACGATCGTCTCGGCCCATGGCGCGCGCGTGACGAGCAGTTCGTGCTGAACTTGGATCTGGACGTAGACGGGCACGGTCCACTCGGCGAATCCTTGGTCGTGGGTCTTCCAATCTTCTTCGAGCACCGTCGTCTTGACCTGCGCAGAGCCGATGTTGTCGTGCGACCGGCATAGCTCGGCGTCGAGCGTGCAAGCCAGCAGCGGGTGCTCTTTCGACCGCAGCAGCGCGCCGCCGAACATGAGGCGATCGCCCGAGCGCCGCGCGTACTCTTCAAGGATCGGGCGTTCGAGAAGGTTCCCCCAGTGTGCGGCCTCGCTCGCGCTCTCTTCTTCGCCGCTCGGCTCCGCGACGTGGTTCGCGTAGATTTCGATCGGCTCGACGTAGGGGTTCAGCCCCATAATCGCAGACGCTTCGCTGCCGCCGTAGGTTGCGTGACGGGCTAGCAGCCACGCTTCGCGATCGTCAGCGAACACTCCGACGAAGTCGCAAGCGTCGGCGAAGCTGGTCACCTCGGATGTCTTCGCTGGCTTCGTGCCTGCCTTGTGCAGCATGCGAGCAGCACGCCCAGTTTCTGATCGTTGCCGGGTCTGTGCGCGACCGGGTTCTTTGCGGATTGCGCGACCGGTTTCGGGTCGTTGGGTCATCGTCATCCTTCCAAGGCTTCGAGCGCTTCTTTCGCTCGCTTGCGATCCTTCTCGATGAGATTACCGAGAACGTCTTCTTCTTCCTGCACGTAGCGCTCGCGCGCATTGTCGATCGTTCGCTGGCAACGCTCGCGAATGTCGAGCACGGCGGCAACGGCTTTGAATGCTGGGTCATCGGTCTTCATGAGAGGTTCTCCTTGTCGACTGTCTTGTTGATGCGTCGCGCCCAGACACACGCCACGCGCGTCGTTAGTTCGTCCTTGTGTGTGGGGTGTGGCAAAGAAGTTGAATCGGAGGAGACCAGCCACCATCCGCGCCCTTCTGGTGCCTCGAAGAGGCCGTCGTCTCCTTGGTAGGTCGTGCCCATGATCTGCCAGTCGTCGGCGTTCAGCGGCAGCCGGGGTCGGTCGGGGTCGTTGAGCGTCTCGCCTAACATAGCGATCCAGTATTCGATCCGCTGCCAGATCCAGTCGGGAACGTCGAGTGTAGTCTCTGACATTAGTTCACCTCCTCAATGCGATCGCGCTGCTCTTCCGTCAGTCCGTCGTCGCACATGTAGTAGCCGTCTTGATCGCAGTCGTAGTCGGTCTCGCCGAGCAGAGACGCGCCGTCCCTGGCTCCGAGGCGTTGGGCGTAGACGGTGAGAGCTTCGTCGAATGAGTCGAAGCGTTCGACGCGACCATGCATGTAGCCGGATGAGACTGTGAACATCACCCGGACCTTTCGTTGCGTCTGGCCTCGATGTAACCCTCGATCCGTCGCGCGTCTTTGACCGGATAGAAGCCTTGCGTCTGCCAGCGCCCGCCCTCGGCTGGACCTGTGGAGAGGGCTTTCTCGGCGAAGATGTGTCGCGGTCCACACCAGCCCATGAACTCGGCGACTTCGTCGTTCGTCCCTTCGACGCGCACCCAGACACCGATCATGGTTTCGACCTTCAGGCTCATGACAGTCCCGCTTTGCTCGCGAACCATTCGTGCAGCACGAGTTCGCCTTCGCTGTTGTCGCCGTCGTCGTACACTTCCGAGTCGTCGTGGATCATGCTTTGCGGGATCCACTTCTCGTCTCCGGTTTCCAGTTCGCAGAGCAGCGCTTTGTCCGTAGCGCGGATGACTCGCGCTTGGCACCTGAAGACTTCTTCGCTCATTCTGAACTCGCCTCGTCTCGGAAACTCGCGGCGTCGTAGCTTTCAAGGTTGTCGTCGTCGAATTCAGACATCGCACCGCACGGCCCGATCATGTCGGCAGGTTCCGCGCACCACTTCGGGCAGCGCCACGGCGTGTCCGGGTGGTTGAGCTGAAAGCGGTAGGCATCGACCGTGAGGAAAACCTGACCGTGCTCCGGACAGATCACCGCGAACTGCGTCGGCTCGGGCGCTTCTTCGTCCCATGTGCTCATTACACCCAGCCCTTCGCAAAGAGCCAGTCGCGACAGCTGCCGATCTCGTAGGTGTGTTTGCTCTCGTCGAGTATGCCGGTAGACCGACCAAGCACGCGAGCGATCACGCAAGCCAGCACGATCGCGCAGCTGTCGCTCTTCGTGCCGAGCTTCTGGCCTACGTAGCCCGGAGACAGGAAGCCGCCGCCGTCGCCGAAGACGTAACATCCCGACGACGATCCGCCGATGTCGATCCCACGCGAGACCAGGAAGACGCGACCGCTGCAGCCGAAGACGTCGCGCCCTAGGTAGGTGAATGCGATCGGGTAGCGCGTCGCGTTGCCTGGCTGGAAGTCTACGGTCAGCACGTCGAGATGGGACGGCATTCCGTCGCCGCCCCAGACGGGTAGCTCTTCGATCGTCTTCGCGCATTCAATGTTCAGTCGGTTCATGGTTGGGTTCTCCTTCGTGGTCTCTTTAGAAGAGCAATTCGATCTCGCGCTCGCTGCCGTTCTTCGCCCGCAGCACAACTTTGCCGCCGCTGCGCTGCTCTTTCGCGACCAGCTCGAAGAGGACCAGCGACAACCTGATGACGGCGGTGAGCGACGTCTGGCCGCTCTCAGTCTTCAGCTTCCGCATGCGGTCGTACGTTGGGCGATCGATTTCTAGATTGAGCCGCATCTTGGGTTCGGATTGCATGGGGGTTCCTTCGAGCGTTCAGAAGCCAGGATCGGCCGGGCAGTCGAAGTCTCCGCAGTCAGGGCAGCGACGGCCTTCAAGCGACGTCAGGAGCGCGGGCATGGCAACAGCTCGCCGGACTGCGTCGTGTAGCGTCGGGATGACTGAGCGGGCAGCAACGAGCAGCTCACGCCCCTTGTCGCTCGGTCGGCACACGTCGCCGCCAGCGATGAACCATGCCGTCAGGTAACCCAGCTCGACGAGAGCTGCGACGCCTGGCGTGCGGTACGACAGGCCAGCGAAGGGATCACGACCCGCCTGAACGATGAGCTGCAGCGCGTCGGCGGTGACTGTGCGGTTCATCCTCTGCGCCTGCGTCCGGCGATGCGGTCGGCATTGCGGTCGTCAAATGTGGAGATGGGATCGTTGAAGCCGAGGTTTTTCGTCTTGTCGTAGCCGAGCCGCAGATCGTGAGTGTCGAGATCGCTTTCAAGCGCGTCTGCAAACTCGCGGTCATGCACTCGTCGCGCTTCGTTTAGCTGCGTGAGCAGCGTGAGCGAACGCGCCAGCGTGTAGGGATCGGGCTGTTGGCAATGAGTCATTGGGTGTCTCCTTCTGCAGCCGGTTAGCTGTTCGATCCGTTCGGGCAGCTCATCGAGTGTTCGTCGTAGCGGCACGTCGAATCGCAGCTTCGTGCGTCGAGCGTCGCCCTGCAGGCCATGCACCACGGCACGTTCGGTCGCGCAGGATCCGCCGAGTGGCACGCCTGGCAGCGGTTGCCAGACGCGACAACGATCGGCGCACGCACGAGCCAGCGAAGGAACTCGCAGACGACCCGAGCGAGTTCGGCACGACCGCGCAGATCCCAGCGCATCGAATCGAAGGCTTCCCGCCATGTCGTTCCCTGCGTCCTGACCACGGTCGAGTCATCGTCGTAAGGGTTCAAGTCGATGATCAGAGTCTGGTGGCTGGCGCGTGAGACCTGCATGGGCCAGACCCGCTCGGGAAAGATTCCGTATCGGTCTTCGATCTCGTTGGCGACTTCGTCGCGGGTCATGCTCAGGGTTCTCACAGCCGCCTCAGCGCGACACGGTTCGCGAAGACGTGCAGGACGTGGGCTGCCGCTTCGCCGGTCGAATGATCGTGAGCTTCCTGAGCCGCGAACTCCAGCGCGTTGACCTGGATACCTCGGACGATGGCGGCGATCTCCTCATCGTCAGCGCCAGCAACGGCGAGTCGGTCGATCCGGGCGGCTTCGGCTTTCGGGTCGCGGAGGTTCATGACTGCAGCATCTCCCAGTCGGCGATCGCCTCGCAAAGCCTCTCGGTCTGTTCGAGATTCTCGCAACCACAGACGAACCCATTCGCCGCCATCGCTGTTATGCATTCGTCCGTGTGCTCTCGGATCTCCTTGCTGGCAGCCGCGATCTTGCGCAACACCAGGAGTTCGTTTAGGCGGTCGCTTTCGCGCGTCGCGGGGTCCCGCAGATCGGCGGCGGCCTTAGCGGTCGCGTTCAGTCGTAGAAACGGGTCTGGGGTGGGGTTTTTCATCTCGGGTCGCTCCTTTCAACCGGCGATTGCTTCTGCGATCGCCTCGTACTCTTTGCGCACTTCGACAAGGCGCGCGATCCTGGAGTCGTGCTCGGCGCGAGCTTTCTCGAATGCACCGTCCCCTTGGGGGTAGTAGTCGCGAGCATTGGGGCCCCTGGAGCACGCGGCGTCGATTGCCAAGACAATCGCGTTTACTACCGTGCAGGCGTCATCTAGCAGGGCGTCTCGGCTCGTGCCGTTTGTGTGGATGGTAGGGTGCGTCATGGGGTTCTCCTTACCCGGAAAGCCCCGGCCCTTTCGGGTGCGAGGCTGGAGGGGGGTGGGGATCAACTCAGAGCGGGAGGCTCTGAAGCCCCTGGTGGGCCGCGATCTGCTGGTGAATCGCGTGCTTCACAGCCAGGTCAAGACGACCATTGCAGTGGGGAAGAAACGTCTCGGCCGACCGATAAACTCGCTCGGCGTCAAGCTCGAAACCTTCGACCTCGGGGTAGCTGATTGCGCCGGTGCTGACGTTGACTGTGATTTGGTCGAAAAGGTTCATGCTGTGCCGTTCCTCTTTGGATTGCCTCGGTTGATGGTCCGAAGATAGCGAGCGTCCCCAGCGCTGTCAACTATTATGTCCGACAGGCGTGTCGTTTTAGAAGTTGACAGCGCAGGCCGCAGGATTTACCCTCCCCCCATGCAAGTTGCAACAGCACTGAAAGATTGGGCCGATCACCACGAAATATCGCGGGAACGGGCGGCGGACGTCTTCGGCGTCACAACGCGCACCTGGCAGCGTTGGACCGAGGGCAAGGCCGAACCTAGCCCCAGCCAGATATCGAAGGCAGAGGCCCAGTTTGAGGGCCTACTGGGGCGAATTTGGCCGGGTCACAGCAGCGAGCAGGGCTGACCCGTGGATTGGTCTCGGGAGCGGTGGCGCAAGCTATACCTGCGTGAAGACTTGGATCAGCAGGCGTGGCCGTTCTGGACTCGCATGCTGCGCGACGGGCTCATCCGACACGCCAAAGACGACGGCACCCTGCTACCCAAAACGAGCCACCCGACTGCGGACCTGGCTACGATTTTCCGGATAACGCAGGAAGACGAACACCGGATTTTCGTCGAAGCGGTCCAGCGTTTGCTGCTCGACGGCTATCTCTCGCACTCTCGCGGGCGTCTTTTCATTCGGAACTTCGAGCCAGCACAGGAGAAAACGCCCAGCTATGAGGCTGCAAAGAAGCGAAAGCAGCGTGATAAAAACAAGGGTAACAGTGCGGAAACACACGACGACGGTCCCGGGACAGACGGGGGACACGCCCCGGGACAGACATCGGGACATGGTGGAGAAAGTCGCGACAGTGTCCCCCGTGAAACGAACCGAAACGAGACGAACCGAAACGAGACGAACCGAGTGGGGGACAAGTCCCCGAAAGTGGTCGACGATCGATCAGAAGTCTTCGTTCCCTGCCCAGCCGATCTGTGGGCTCAGTTCCCGCTGCCCAGCCGAGCGACGCTCGAAGTCGCGATGATCCCGATCTGGGCTCAGTCGGCGATCTGCGTCGGCTACGTCGCTGGCTACCAAGCCAAGCCGGGGGAGCGCCGGACGGTGCCGCAGTGGCACTCGGGGCTCGTGAAGGCGATCCAGTCTACCTGGAATGACCCGAGGCGAAGGCCGAAGCAGCCGGGCACCGTGGGTGCGAACGACGACCGACCCGAGAAGCCACCGCACCCCGACGGGCTGAAGTGGGAGGGCGGCGAGTTCGACGAGCACCGTCGGATCTGGGTCGAGCTGTACGACGAGAAGCGCGGCGTCTGGAAATGGGATGAGACGCACTGGCAGTCGCGAGACGGAAGGTCGTTCGGGGTATGACCGACAAGCCCGAATCGGCCGAAGCGTTAGCGGAACGGCATAGTCACCACACGCCGTACTGCATCGCTGCTCAGGTTTCGATCGAGCCATGCGAGTGCCACTGCAACCGTGACGACCGCAGGGATGTGCTCGCGCTCGCCATCGAAGCCGACCGCCGAGCGATCCGCGCCGCTGCGTT
>Ga0114923_10002204_pt1 | contig 13285 bp, 6 predicted proteins | sample SumtaG_FD_89578 | JGI IMG/M metagenome (GOLD analysis project Ga0114923, IMG submission 89578) | Deep subsurface microbial communities from Indian Ocean to uncover new lineages of life (NeLLi) - Sumatra_00157 metaG | ecosystem: Environmental > Aquatic > Marine > Oceanic > Sediment | place: near... | reverse complement strand
TGGTTTTCACTATTGAGCCGGTCTTAAGCCTGGGAAGCGGTGCTATCAGTAAGGATCCGGATGGCTGGAGTATGATCACCTGTGACGGCTCGGTAACAGCTCAATTTGAACATACCGTGGCTATATTCCGTGATTTCACTGAAGTGCTCACCTTTCCCACGGCCACCCCCGGTGATCATCTTGACTTTCCACGCTCTTTCTAATAGTTTCTTAACTGATAAAAAAGCCACCTTAGCTCAGCTGGCAGAGCACGTGACTTGTAATCTCGGGGTCCTCGGTTCGAATCCGGGAGGTGGCTGTAAAAGCATCAATTTTCTTCTCTTCTCCCCAGCCCCGGCACAGGCACCCCATAAGGAGAAATAACCGGATTATGCCGAGGTTGATCAAAACTACTGGGAAAGGAACAAGGGTTGGATTTTACGTGGACTGGCGGGTCAACGGCTAGCCGCGAGCAGAGCCTGTTCCTGCCTGAAGGTGTAGCCGGCAGCTAAAGGGCTTTTTAATCCCAGGAAAATAGAGATTTCTTCTTCCCGGTTCACTGCAAAGCCCAGATAGGCATCCAGGGGCAGGCCTGTGGAAACTGACAGGGCTTTTATCTCCAGGTGGATTTCAACCCCCATTGAGTAACAGACCCGTTGTTCTCCGGTCAGGCAGATATCAAAAAAAGGAATCAGGAAAATGTCTTCAAAATAGAGCGAGGGGTTCCAGAGTCCCCCGCGTAATTTAAAGATAGGCAGGGAAAGGTCGAGACTGAAGAGTCCTGCCAATTGGGAGCGAGGGCCCTGCAGGTAGCCCCTGATGGGAGGAAGCTGCCAGCGGGCCCTGTCAAGGGCATAGTACCAGCTGAAATCCAGCCCTATTTCCGCCAGGGTAAAACGGCGGTTGATGCTCAAATTGGAAAGAAACCCGGTCAGATCTTCACTGGAACCGAAATCCCTGCGCTCGACAGTTGATTGAAACCAGAGATTGACTGAAGTCCAGGGAAACTGCAAGTCTGAAGACAGAAAGGGAGTGAAGCTCATTCTGGAAAAATCAGTCTCAAAAAAGGTCGCGGTCGTCCCTATAGAGAGTTCCTCGAGACCGTTGGTTATAGACCGGTACAGAGGAAACTGCAGCGTGCTCTCCAGTGAATATTCTTCAACTGTAGTTAAGGCAAAAGACAGAAGAAAGGGATTGATAATTTTGGTTTCCAGGGAAAGATTAATTTCCGTTGCCTGATCCTTAAAATTGTATAGTGTTTCCAGCAGATATTGAATATCTCCCAAAGCAGAAACTCCCATAATCCCGGCTCCGGCGTGTACAACCTGCATTGAATCCCCGGCAATTTCCACTGCCAACAGGGGATAACGCACTCTGGGCAGCAGGGTGGCCAGGTTGTCAAGGTATCCCCCCCGCTTTATTTCCGGCAGTTCCATCTGCGGCACCTCCCGCGCCGGGAACTCCAGGAATGAGATTTTTTCCGGCCTGGCCTCTATCCGGTAAAGAGCCTTACCATCAGAAGAGATATCAACATAATAAAGCTCGTCATCAGCTATCACCGGGGCGTATCCTCCTTCATGGAGGTGGCAGAGCTCAGCGTTCTGCGTGTTATAGCCATAGAGAGAGTATTCTCCCCAGTAGTTGGCAGTGAATAAGAGCAGATCTTCATAGAGGGAAATAGTGTGCTCCCGGTACGGGGTTTCAATTAAAGGGATAAGCGGATCAGCAGCAGCCTTTTCAGCACCCTCGCTATTCTGCAGATCCTTAGTTTCCAGAGAATAGAGGCTGAAATTCTGCCAGTTGCGCCGCGCTGAAAGATAGAGGCGGTCAGGGGCTGCCAAGATTTCACCTATAAGTAGCTCGCTCTCCAGCAGCAGCAGCGGTTCCGCTCCCTTTCGCGCTTCCTCAAGAAGGCAAAGCTCGGAACCGAAAGCGGCAGCGCGGTCTCTGGCATAGATAACTTCACCCCCCGGAAGCAGGTCAAAAGCTCTGACCTGCTCTTTCAGCAGCACTTTTTCCTTACCGCTTCTCAGATCATACTGATGGAGCCTGGTGGTAAATCCATACCCCCGGTACCAGATATTGGCAAAGCCGCTTTCTATTTCCAGGTCCAGATAATACAACTTATCTCCATGGATCCTGAGCGGCCCGGAAAAGGGGGAGGTCGATGAGACCAGTTTCTTAGTTTTATTACTATCAAGATCCTGTTCAACCAGCTCATAGTGCCACTGCCGGTCAAATACTGAAGTCTTGAGAGCATAAGAGCGCTGATAATAAAGCTTGCCATTATGAACCAGGGGATTTTCTATTTCCCAGAAGACGGGTGTTACCTGTGTTCCACGCTCTATGTAATCAATGAAAAACTTTTCCTCCCAGCGCTGCCAGTCGCGCCATAGCTGCTGAAAAGGTTTGCCGAATACTCTTTTTGCTGTGCGGTCAAGTCCCAATGCCGGGATCAGGGGTGAAATATAGGATAGGGGAGAGGCTCCGTATTGGTTGATAAACCGGGCCAGCTTATCTTCACCGTAAGTACGGAGCAGATAATCGATAAACTGAGCCCCGAAGAGGTAGGCGCAGCGGCCGCCCGGATAGGAGGCAGGTTCAAAGGTTGCTTCCATAAGGGAGGGAAAACGGTACTCCCTGATGCGGGCAGCCATGTAAGCGGAAAAGGCCCCCTCATTGAGCCGTCCCGAATACTCTGAGAAGCTAGATTCAGCATATACGGCTATCCCTTCCATGAGCCAGAGGGGCGCCAGGAGGTTGGGCGCGGCAAGATTACCGAATATGGAGATAAAGAATGCGGGTGTGCCGCCGGCCGCAGTCAGGTGCAGCATATGGGCATATTCATGAATACCCACCTGGGTCCACCAGTTCTCGGCGAAGCTTAAAGCACCTGTCGAAGGGGGATAGGGGAAGAGGCGTATGGAATTGAATACAGGATCGGCAATGCCGTTGGTAAAAGCCCCGAGATCCTCCAGGACCACGGGAGTGTGCTTCAGGCTGTTTCCAAGAAGGCTTGCCAGCCTGGAGCGGTGATACTCCAGGGTCTTTATTACCGTCACCGCTTCTTTTTCACCCTCTGGTGCCCGGTAAAAAATGGTAAAGCCCTGGCTTTTCAGTGTGCGCCATTCAGCAAAAAGCGAAAAAGTGAGCAGCAGGAATAATAATGTAACCGGGAGCAGTCTCCTCATAATAAACGATCATAGATTAAAAGCATAACCCGGGCAACTTAATAATAAAAAGAGTAATGCCCTGGCATGAGTAAATTCTTACCGGTATTATAACATTTCCCGGTTGACAGAGGTAATTTTTTTAGGCACTATATATATAAAATGAAATAAGGGGAGGTTCCCGAGTGGTCAAAGGGGGCAGACTGTAAATCTGTTGGCTACGCCTTCGAAGGTTCAAATCCTTCTCTCCCCAGTTGAAGCGATCCCCGTCCGCAGGCTGTCACTGCAGGCGGGGGTTTTTTTATCGGCGCTTGGCATGAACCGGGATATGGATCGCCCAACCGCTTTAGAAAAAAATTCTTGCAGCTGCAATCAATGAAAGGTATTATTAAAGGTGAGTTTTTACAGCAAAGGATTGCGTTTCGAGTGCAGCCGCTGCTCCAGATGCTGCCGGTTCACAGCGGGATACGTTTTTCTTAACCGTAATGATCTGGCCCGTCTGGTCAAAGCCACGGGCTTAATCGCGGAAGAGGTGTTGGAAAAATACTGCCGGGAGGTGAATATCGGCGGTTTCAGGCGTGTCAGTCTGAAGGAAAAGGCGAATCTGGACTGTATTTTCTGGGAAGAGGGGGGATGCCGCGTATACCGGGATCGTCCCCTCCAGTGCCGCAGTTTTCCTTTCTGGAACGCGCATCTCTACTCTGAAGAGAGCTGGCAGGAAGCGGCAAGGGAGTGTCCCGGCATAGGGCGGGGAAGCCTGCATACGGAAGAAGAGATCCGGAACTGGCTTAATAGACAGGAGAAGGAAGACTTTTTATAAGATGAAACTGAAATTCTGGGGAGTGCGGGGCTCCATTCCCACACCACTTACTCCGGAACAGATCAAAAGCCGGATCGCTGCTGTGATCATGCGTGTACGCAGGAGTGATCTGCAGAGTACCGAAAGCCGCCGCCTTTTTCTTGAAAGCCTGCCTCCCTATCTATACGGTACAATTGGGGGAAACACAACCTGTATTGAAATCAGGACTGCAGATAATAAAATGATCATTCTAGATGCCGGTTCAGGCTTAAGGGGGCTGGGAGCCTCTTTATCTGAAAGAGGAGAAAAGGTAAATGAGTTTCACATTTTCTTTACCCATTTCCACTGGGACCACTTGCAGGGGCTTCCCTTTTTCGCTCCGGTAGTTTTTACGCCGGGGAATAAGCTCTTTTTTTACAGCCCCGAGGATGATCTGGAGTTGATATTAAAAGGACAAATGCGTCAGCCCTATTTCCCCATAACCATGGAGATGATGAATGCCGAGCTCAACTTTATCAAATTAGAGGGCATGGAAATGGCGTTGGGCTCCAGCCTGATCAGATGGAAAGCCATGCGTCACCCCGGGGGCTGCTATGCCTATAAGATCACTGAAAATAAGAAGAGCCTGATCTTCGCTACGGATTCCGAAATTACCCTTGATGATTTCAAAAGGGTGGAAGAGAACAGCAGTTTTTTTGAAAAGGTCGATCTTCTGATACTTGATGCACAATACACTCTGGGGGAAGCGATTGAGAAGTATGACTGGGGCCACACTTCGTACTCTATGGCAATTGATTTTGCCACGGAATGGGGAATTAAGGCTTTAGCTCTCTTTCACCATGAACCCAATTATAAGGATCGCAAGATCTATTCCATTCTTAATTCCGCAGAGTGGTATTTGGCCCGTTTGAGCGATAAAAAGTTAAAGCTGTTTACCGCTGTTGAGGGGCTGGAAATTAACCTGTAAGCGTAAAAGCGTAGCTGAAGAAGGCGCTGTTTGGCATTAGAAAGGCTTAGAAAAATGTAAAAAAAAATTGATTTTTCAAGTAGCGGCCCAAAAAAGGGTTATATTATTATTTGGATCATTAATATTAATGGTGGTGAAATTATGCTATTACCTTTAAAAACTTGCGTGTTTAGCGCAAAAAATAATCAAGTCAGCGACCAGAGGAAGTCCTGTGGATGCTCAAATATATTGTATTGGCTTTCCGCTTTTAGAAATTCGGTTGCGGCTGTAATCTACACTGGGAAAAAGATATTTTCTTATATTATTCTATTTTTGATTTTAATTCCCCTGTATGGCGAGTATAATCCTGCCGCAGGGAGCAGTAACTTTACTGATCTTTATTCCCCTGTTTTCTTAGGCGGGAACTCAAGTATTGTCTCTACAGAGTCACCGGCCGGTGATCTGCTCAATCCTGCGGCTTCGGGCGCCAAGCAGCGCCTTACCCTGGATTTCAGCTATATAAGCCTGCTGGGACTGGGCAGTGAAGAGGGACTGGGCCATGTAGTCAATACCGGGATTACCGTGCCGACCCGCGCAGGAGTATTCAGCGGTTCCGCCCGTTTTCTCACCTCTCCCTTCGAGAGTCTCGATCTTGGCACCCTGGCTGGGGTCAATGTTTCCTTTGCCAAGGATCTCTTTCCCGACCTGTTGGTAGGCGCGGGCCTTGGCGGGCAATTCGGAGCGGATTGGAGTGCCGGACTGGATCTGGGATTCATCCATTTAGCAGGCGAATGGCTCTTTTTCAAAGATTTTCGTTGGGGCGCTGCTATAAGAGGTTTGGGAAAGGGTTATACCCCCGCGGCGGGAGTAAGCTCTTTTCCTCCCGCGTTTACCCCTGCTTTAGGCGCCGCCTTTAACCTGGTAAACAGCCGCAATTTGCTCTGGAGTCTTTCTTCAGACCTGGCTTTTCCCTCTTTTCAGGATGTTCGTTTTTCTATGGGAAGTGATTTTACTTATAAAGATATATTTACCCTGCGTACTGCCTTGCTTCTGGACCTTGATGATATTACGGAAGACAGGGCGCGAAGCCTGCCCCTTTCGTTCGGACTGGCTTTAAAGTTTTCAACATCTATTCGCCGGGATAAGAGTGAAGTAAAGACCAGTGTATCTGCAGCGCCCCTGCAGCAGGGTGTCTGGGGTATCGGCGCCGGCCTGAATGTGCCTATTGGTTTGGTGGACCGGGAGGCGCCGGAAATTACCATTGATACTGCAAAAGAGAGCTATATATCACCCAATCTTGACGGCGTTCTGGATGATCTGAATAAAGGTGTTTCTATTATCGACCGGCGCTTCGTAAAGGGCTACCGTTTCCTGATCTATGATGAAAAACAGGATCTGGTCAGGGAAATTGTAAATAAAGATGAAAGGCCGGAAAACAAAACTTTTAAGAATTTTCTATCCCGCCTCTTTTATGTTAAAGAGGGAATAACCATACCGGAAACATTACGCTGGGACGGCCGCTCCTCTTCAGGCAGTGTAGTTGCTGACGGCGCCTACACCTATCTGGTTGAAGCCTGGGACGACAATGGTAATACCGGTCGCAGTCCTGAAGGAACAGTTATTGTCGATAATACGGCGCCTCTGGTTAAGGTAGAGACTCCCTACGTTATCTTCTCGCCCAATGCGGATGGCAATAAAGATGTGCTGCCGGTTATACAGGAGGGTTCAGAGGAAGATCTCTGGCAGGGCTCTTTGCGGGATGTTAACGGCGAAGAGGTGGCCCTCCTGGTCTGGGAGTCACAGGCGCCTGAAAATTTTGACTGGGACGGCAGGAATAAGGAGGAAATCCTTTCCCCCGATGGTGTATACAGCTACCGGGTTACAGCCACCGACCGCGCCGGAAACAGCGGCTCCGCGCAGATCGATAATATTATCATCAATACCGAGGCCACACCCATTAATCTGAATATTGATAAATCATTTTTCTCTCCCAACAGCGACGGAATTAAGGACAGCTTGATTTTAAGACTGGATGTACCGGTAACATCGGGTATCGAGAAGTGGAGCCTCACTATTCTAGATGAAAAGCAGGAGATCAGGCGCACCTTCAGCGGCGCCGGGGATATTACTGGACTTATCGAGTTTGACGGCAGGGGTGAGGACAAGAATTTACTTGCCGAAGAGGGCTACCGCGGCAAGTTGGATGTGCTTTATGAAAATGGCAATAATCCTCAAGCCGAGTCGCCCCTCTTTACCCTGGATCTGACTCCGCCGTCAGCCGCGGTTAGCTGCAATCTCACTATTTTTTCACCGGACGGTGACGGCAGCAAAGATGAGGTGCTGTTCTATCAGGAAACCTCTGATGAAGAGCTATGGCAGGGAACTATTGCCGATGATAAAGGCAAGGCTGTAAGAGCTTTTTCCTGGCGGGGCAGGGCGGATGATCAGCTGGTGTGGGCCGGACGCGGCGACAACGGCATGCTGCTTGAAGATGGTAAATACTCTTATATTCTTGAGTCGGCAGACCGGGCCGGCAATGAGGGCAGTTCCAGAGCGATCTATCTGGAATTGAATACTGAGAAGACCGAAGTTTTTATTACTACGGATGGAGACTATTTTTCGCCGAACTCAGATGGGATAAAAGACCGCCTGCAGTTGATTCCCACCCTTAAGGTTTCAAGGGGAGTCAAGCGTTTCGATTTACGGATAATGGACAAGGATGAACAGCTGGTAAAGAATTTCAGCGGCCAGAACCGGGCGCCGGAAACCTATGCCTGGGATGGCTTGAGTAACGAGGGGAAACGTTTGCCCGACGGCGAGTATCAGGCTGAACTGGTGCTGGATTACGATAAGGGAGACCATCACCAGGTACGCACCGCTCCATTTATTATTGATACGAGGGCGCCTGAGGTTGAGCTGTCAGCAGAATATCTGCTTTTCTCACCGGATGGTGACGGGCTGCGTGACCGGCTGCCCATAAGCCAGAAATCTAGTGCCGAGGATCTCTGGGAAGGCGAGATCTCCAACAGCAGCGGCGAGGTGGTGAAGTCCATTTTCTGGAAAGGGAATGCAGCGGCTTTCAGCTGGGACGGCACAGATGAAAACGGCAACAGGGCTGCGGATGAACTTTACACATATACATTACGCGCAGGTGACCGCGCCGGCAACAGTGTTGTTGCAGTAATTAAGGGAATAGAGATCGATACCCGCAGAACATCGCTCTTTCTAACTGCGTCTGAGACCGGGTTGTCTCCCAATGGCGATGGTTTCAAAGAGGATATTACCTTTCAAAGCTATGTTGGATTAACCGAGGGTATCAGATCCTGGCATCTGGATTTAATCCATACAACTCTTGGAGTGCAGAAGAGTTTCGCAGGCACCGGCCAGGTGCCGAAATCCATTCAGTGGCAGGGCCGGGGTGATAACAAACCGGCTCCGGAGGGTATCTACCGTGCTGTTCTGCAGCTGGATTATTACAAGGGCAACCGACCCGAGGCAAAGACAGCGTCCTTTGTTATGGATGTAAGCCCGCCCAAGGTCGATCTTAAAATCAGACCCCAACCATTTTCTCCGGATAATGATGGTGTGGATGATGAATTGCTGATCAGCTTGAAGGTAGAGGATATAAGTCCCATTGCGGACTGGCGCCTTGATATTGACGACCCCATGGGTAATCTTTTCTCCCGTTATTCCGGACGGGGTTTGCCAAGCGACCGGATTGTCTGGAATGGTATTTCAGAGAAGGGGGAACTGGTACAGGCAGCCGAGGATTATCCTCTCTCCCTGGAGATAACTGATAACCTGGGCAATAGGGCGCAGCTGAACAGGCTGATCCCGGTGGATGTACTGGTAATACGCGACGGTGATAAACTTAAAATTCGCATTGCCAGTATAACCTTTCCCGCCAACTCACCGGATCTGGGTGCGGTGAAGGATCAGGAGAAAGTAGCAAAGAACAACAGGACCCTGAAACGGTTAGCAGAGATCTTCAAGAAATACAATACCTACCGCATTCGTATTGAAGGTCATGCCAATAATCTTTCCTGGGCAGATGCGGCTAAAGCAGCTACCGAGGAGAAGGAGGAACTTATACCTCTTTCAACTAAACGGGCTGAGGCGGTAAAAGAAGCGCTGGTGGCTCATGGCCTGGATGACGACCGGATAACCACCGTGGGTCTGGGCGGAACAAGCCCCGTTGTACCCTTCAGTGATGAAACAAATCGCTGGAAAAACCGCCGGGTGGAGTTTATACTTATAAAGCAATAATGAGGAGTATACTTACCTTTCTGCTGCTCCTGCTCTTTTTAGCTGCAGGAGCAGGCGCCGCTCTTTTTTATCTGAACTCAGCCACGGATTCGGTTAAAGGGCAGAGCTTCATTTTCAGGGTGGAAAAAGGTGAGAGTCTTTCAATGATTGCCGGCCGTCTGCAGAGGAATGACCTGCTGCGGTCAGCATTTTTGCTGAAGCTTCTCAGCCGTTTCAAGAAAACGGAGAGTGCCTTTAAAAGTGGTACTTTCCAGATCCCGGCGGCGGCTACTACTGCGGTTATTCACGATCTGCTGGTGGCCGGTAACCAGAATCAGGTACGCATTACTATTCCGGAAGGATGGACTATTAAAAAGATAGCCGGGCGTTTGGCGGAAAAGAGAATTACCACTGCGGAAGATTTTGAATCCGCCTCAGGAGAGAAGGCTCTTATCGAGGCTTTCGGTATTCCGGCTGACAGCCTGGAAGGCTACCTCTTTCCCGACACCTACTATTTCCCTGAGAGTTTCCCCGCTTCAGTGATAGTGGAACAGATGGTGGAGAATTTTTTTCGCCAACTTGAAGAGATCCTTCCCGATTATGACGATTGGCCTGAAAAAAAACTTCATGAAGGTATTATAATGGCCTCAATAATTGAGCGTGAGTACAGAATAGTTGAAGAAGCGCCGTTAATTGCCTCTGTTTTTTATAATCGTTTGAAGTATAATATCGGACTTGAGTCCTGCGCCACTCTTGAATATATTATAACTGAAATCGAGGAGAAACCGCACCCGGAATATTTAACACTTGAACATAAGCAGATAGATTCAGCTTATAATACCTATAAATGGGCAGGACTGCCGCCCGGTCCAATTTCCAATCCTGGGGTGGTAGCCCTGAAAGCATCATTTGAGCCGGCGAAAACTGATTACTGGTATTTTGTGCTCAAAGATCCGGAAAAAGGCCGGCATTTTTTTTCCAGTAAACTCGAGGAGCATAATACAGCCAAGTACTTTTATCTCAAGCAATGAGAATACCCGATCGTATTATTGACGAAATAACTCAACGCCTCGATATCGCTGAGGTTATAGGTGATTATGTAACACTTAAACCAAAGGGAGGCCGTTATTGGGGGCTCTGCCCCTTTCACGGCGAAAAAACTCCTTCATTTACTGTTACACCGGAAAAAGGGGTCTATTACTGTTTTGGATGCCACCAGGGGGGCAGTATATATAGCTTTATTATGGAAATGGAGAAGCTTACCTTTGTGGAGGCGGTTCGTTTTCTGGCTAAAAGGGCCGGAGTGGAGATTTCCTGGGAGGAAAAAACAGAAGATTCAGACAAGAGAAGCGCCTTACTCGAGCTTTACCGGAGGGTTGCCGGAAGTTTGCACCATATTCTGATAAACCGGGAGATCGCTGAACGCGCCCGGAATTATCTGCAGGCGCGCGGTTTCAATCAGGACACACTGACTTTTTTTCAGGTGGGTTATGCCCCGGCTGACCGGAACTGGTTTTACGGGTTTTTGCGGAAGAAAAACTATTCGGAGGATTTTCTAAAAGCTTCAGGGCTGTTTTCCCAGCGTGACAGCAGGGTAAACCCCTATTTTCGGGACCGGATAATTTTTCCTATTGTCAATACCCGGGGAGAGGTAATTGCGTTTGGCGGACGCACTCTCGGCAACCATGAGCCCAAGTATCTTAATTCGCCGGAGACCCCTTTTTTCCGCAAGGGTGAGAATTTATTCGGTCTGCATCAGGCCATAAAGACAATTCGCGGAGAAAAGAATTTTGTACTGGTCGAGGGATATCTGGATGTGCTCGCATTGAAACAGTGCGGTATAGACAACGCGGTGGCTCCCCTGGGAACCTCGCTTACCCAGGGACAGGTGAAGTTATTGAAGCGCTACAGTGAAAAGGGCGTACTTCTTTTTGATAGTGATGAAGCGGGTTTAAGAGCCTCCCGCAAGGCCATAAACCTTTTTGAAAGCTCTGATGTACAGATCAGGGTGGTGGAGCTGTCAGAGGGGAGTGATCCGGCGGATATTATGCAAAAAGAAGGCTGCGAAGCATTGAAAAAAAAGGTAAAATATCCTATAACTAGTTTTCAGTTTCTAATTAATAAAGCACTCTCGCTTTATGACATTCAGACTCCGGATGGGAAAGAGGCAATTTTAAAGAATTTGACACCATATATCTCCAGTCTCGGTTCACAGGTTAGGCAGGAAGGTTCGCTGCGCCTGCTGGGGGAAAATTTACAGGTTGACTTTGAATCGGTAAAGAGCGATTTTTATAAATACCGGAACAAGGAAAGAACCGGAAATCTGACAATAAAACTGCAGAATGAGAGCCGGAAAATTACCGGCGATTTATTCCTTATGCTGGCTGTGGCAGCCAACCGGGAGTATTTCCCGGAAGTAAGAAAAAGGCTCTTTCCGGAAGATCTGGAAGATCCCCGGGCACGTGATATATACATTACTTTAGAGGATTGTTTCCGGGAAGAAGAAAACTCTAACGACGCCTTGCTGGTGCGATTTGGCGATGAGGAATTAAAAAGGTTGATACTGGAGAAGATATCAACAGAGGAATTCAGTATAAATCCTGAGATCCTGATTAGTGACGGTATAAAACTGGTCAGACGGCGGAGCCTTGAAAAGAGAGGAAGGCAGCTATCGGTCCTTTTGGCGCAGGGAGGCGTTAAGGATGACCGAAGAGAGAAGGATCTCTTGTCTGAGAAAGAGTATATCGATAAAGAATTGAAGAATATGAAGGTAATAGAGAATGTCCGATCTACAGAATGAGCCTGCAATAATCAAGCTGATTGAGTTTGCCAAAGGTAAAAAGAGTATTACCTATGATGAGGTTAATGATTTTTTACCTGACAATATCGTTAATTCAGATAGAATTGATGAAGTTATCGGCATACTGGAAAGGTATAATGTCAAGCTTGAAGAAGAAGATTTAGATCTCGAGCTTGAAGAAGAAAAACCTGCTAAACATGAGAGAAAGCTGGTTTATGGCGAAAAAGAAAGCTCTGTGGATGATCCGATACGACTCTATTTAAGGGAAATCGGCAAGGAGAACCTGCTCACAGCAGAGCAGGAAGTGATTCTCTCAAAGAGAATGGAAGATGGTGAAAATATAATTACCAAGGTTATTAAAACTTCCGGGATTTTGATCCCGGAGGTATTTAAACTGGGGGTTCGCATAAATGCCAGGGTTGATCCCCGGGAATTAGAGCTCTCAAAAAAAGAGATTTCCGAATACCTGGCAGAAAGACGCAGGCTGATACAATACTATCGTGAATCTTTGCGGGATTATTTTAATCCTTTGCGTATGTTTATAGAGCTTAAACGCAAGCTGGACAATGAGGGAATAAATCTTCTTAAAGATAGAGAGTTGAAAAAGCGCAAAGAGGAATTGATATCTGATCTGCATAAAATTGAGCTGCGCCAGCAGGAGATCAATCAAATAGCTGAAAAGTTTATAAATGTGTCCAGGCGGATTAGAAACATTAAAGATGAAAAAAAGAGAATCCGCAAACAGCTAAATGTAAGCAGCCGGAAAGAGATACGCGATCTTTCCAGGAATCTGACTCAGAAGAATGCCAGGGAGGCGATCGAAGAGGAGCTCAGTCTCACTGCTGATGACATCAGGGAGTTGATCCGGTCCATCCAGGTTAATGATAAGAAATTATTAAGACTGGAAGTTGAATTCCATAATTCCATTAGCGAGATCCTGGAGATGAGTAAAGAGATCGAACATGGCCGGATAATGTTGAAAAGCGCCAAGGATCGCTTGATCAAAGCCAATCTGCGTCTGGTGGTGAGCATTGCCAAGAAATATACCAACCGCGGTCTTCATTTTTTTGACCTGGTGCAGGAGGGTAACATTGGTCTGATAAAAGCGGTTGAGAAGTTCGAGTATCGCAAAGGCTACAAATTTTCAACCTATGCCACCTGGTGGATAAGGCAGGCAATTACCCGTTCAATCTCCGATCAGGCGCGCACTATCCGTGTGCCGGTGCATATGATCGAACAGATTAATAAAGTGGCCAGAGAATCAAGACAGCTTATGCAGATACTGGGACGTGAGCCTAATGATGCTGAAGTGGCCGAGAGGCTTGGCTGGTCCGCCCAGAGGGTCA
>Ga0114923_10002203_pt1 | contig 13286 bp, 22 predicted proteins | sample SumtaG_FD_89578 | JGI IMG/M metagenome (GOLD analysis project Ga0114923, IMG submission 89578) | Deep subsurface microbial communities from Indian Ocean to uncover new lineages of life (NeLLi) - Sumatra_00157 metaG | ecosystem: Environmental > Aquatic > Marine > Oceanic > Sediment | place: near... | reverse complement strand
CAGCGAACACTACGCTGTTGGAAATATTGGTGATTGTCCTGAAGGCTTTCTTGCCAGAGACCGCGGTTGTGCCGTTTGCGGCGATGTTCTCGACCATGTCTGCGCCATAAACATCAGTACCGGTAACAGTGATGATCTGGCTGGTGTCACCAGCGCCAGTTGAGTCTATGAGCAGCGCACGAGGAACATCGAGCGTCGCCAGGACTGTCGTTCCGGCAAGCACTCCGTCCATAGGAACGGTTCCGGCGGCAGCGGTAGCACCTGAGCCAGCCGCAGTCACAAGGCCATCAACGTCGCCGATGATAGGGGTGCCGAGGTCGGCCTCTACAAGCTGTAGTACTGGCAGGCCGCGTCCGCCGCCCTCAGCTCCAGGCTTGTACGCGAGGCCAGTGTAAATGTTCTCCGCAACGGAGATGGTATGGGAGTCTGTTCTTGCACTCATGTTTTGCAGTCCTTCTTTCTGGACGGCCAGTTCATCACTCTGACCAGCTATTTATGATTGGTCGACTGATGAGTGTCGACACAATTAGAAAAATAGCCCCGCCCCATTGAGGGGCGAGGACTTTAGCTTACGCTTATACTGCTGCGCCTTCTGATGCGAAGCCGCCACGGTAGTCAGACCAGCCGAACGAGTAACGCTCGCGAGTCTTGTACCGCATGTTTCCGGTTTCGAAGTCGCCCTCAATACCGCGTGAGATTTTCTTTCTCACCATGTGCTTCAGCCCATCAGGACAGTCCGTGACGATGAACCAAGCATCGGCATCGGTCAATCGGTGATTTACCTTCACACCCCGTGGGAACATTCCCATTTCCTTGAGTGCGTTGAGGTCGTTGTCACCGGTACCTGATCGGTACGGGCTCATCAGGATCCGCTCGACAATGAACTGCAGGTCGGTCGGAATGACCAAGCACAGCGCCTGAACCGCGATTGGAATACCGCGCTCATCCACCCAGTCGCCGATCTGAATGATCGCTTCCTCAAGGGAAGCCTCAGTTACGTCGGCTGGTGTTGCCAGCTTGTTACTCTGCGATCCACCACCCCAGAGAGGGTGAGCGGTGCTGAACAACGAAACATTGTCACCACCCAGGAAGCTCGCGGAGAACCCGTTGTTTAGGACGTTAGAGCCCTTGACTTCCTTCGTGTGTTGCATCGAACGAGCCAGTGCTTTCGCGTACTTTGAGCCCAATGCTCCGTACAAGCCATCCTCTTCCGCTTCCTCGGTAATTGCAAAAGCGAGAGCTATGGTTTCATGGTTATACCGAGCGACGTAGGATTCTGATCCCTCGTCGTATTCGATTGCAGCGCCTTCGCCCTTCACGGGTGCAGCGCCGAATCCTGCCATCAGTACGTCTTCCTCAAAGGCCTTGCGCGAAGTGGTTACGGCAAAGAAACCCCTCCACTCTTCCGGGTATGACTTGTAAGCCATACCGAAAACTGCGTTCAGACCTTCTTGAAGCTGCTTGCGGAAATCCGCTCTATTCAGTGCCATTAGTTATTCTCCTTAGGCTGCAGCGTCAGTGTTCGCAGCGAACTGCGGACGAATGAACTGAACTAGGGCCAGTGTTCCAACCTCGTCTCCACCCTCTTCGCGAGGTGAGATTTCGAGAATCTGAACAACGTTCGTTGATTGAACGGTGGCGTCCGTGTTAGCAGCATCCAGTTGGATAGCTGTTGCACGACCAGTTATGTCGGAACCGCCCACGAAAGCCACGAGGTCGGCATACTCGCCTACCTGAGACTGCGTTAGGGCAGCAGAGGCCTGAACCAGGAATACTCCTGTTGCAGGGTAAATTCTTGCTTTGACGGTAGTTCCGCTTTTGACAGCGCCCGGTGCCGGCCAGTAGTTCGAAAACCGAATGTCGCCATTGGCATCTACATACTCAACCCCATCGAACACGCCAGCAACAGCAGCCGCCGCAGAGGCAAGCACAATGAGTGTTCCATCAGTGTGGGACGTCACAGGCTGACCAGAGTAGATCTTGGTAGAGTAGGTACCAGAGATCCTAGCGTCAACGCTACGACCTGGGGTGCCACCTCGACCTTTAGCTACATCAAAGCCTCGTGGTCCATTTGCATTTGCAGTGAATGACATGTGTCGTTCTCCTGTGGTTCAAAGAAAACCGGGTTGGAGAACTTGGGAGCCCGTTGCAGGCTCCCTGTCGTTAGGTTACTCTGCTGGGTCCGTAGGGACTCTTAATCGGCGTTTAGTTACATGAGACCTGCGACTTGCCGCAATCCGGGGCCCTCCGCTCGAAACCTTCCGTAGGTCGCTTTCGATGCCCTCAATCATCCGATCCTTTTTTGAATCGTAGAAGGCGTTACGTTGGAGAGCCTTTTTAATTGGCATTTCACAAAGTATCAAGTCTTCCACACCGATAACATTGCCTAGCCTGGCGTGAAGGAACGTCGGTGGTTGATATTCCTTAGGAACCGTATCAAGGGACCTAGGAATCCATCCTTCACGAAATTTCCGCATCGTGTTCTTCGGGTCGTCTCTGTTTCCGTGTCTGACACGAACCCACCGCTGGGTAAAACCCTTGCGGCACTTCGGTGCTTCTAGTTCCGATGGTCTAGTCCAGGGCGAATCATGAGCGTCCCGGTCCACACCGTACGACTGAAATACATCTTCATCAGTCGATCTATTGTCGAGGTGGTCGACCGCGTGCGGATCTTCCATCTCTGCTTTTATTTCTGCACGAATCTCGTTTTCTATTCGCGTCCTGTACGCCTTTTTCGCAACGGCGCTTCTTTGTGCTTTCGTCAATGACATGAGCCTTAACCCCTCTTGCTCTTCTCGGCTGCGAAGGCCTTAGCCTGCACTGGATCTTTAGGATCCATTCCGAAAATTTCCATTTGCTCTTGATCGGCCGTTGTCAGCCTAACAACACCTTGACGCTTCTTGCCGCGCCTCGTGCCTGCCTTAGTGGTACCTCCAACCGCGCTTCTTCGTTTCTTGGCAGCGGCCTTCCGCTTGTCAGACTTGGTTGTCTTTTTGGCCAACTTGACGATCCCTGGAAACTGAGGGGCTAGAATTTTCTCCATCTCCTCGTAATAACCAGCGGTGTTCTTGTCGAAACCCCTTGCGGCAACCATCCTGTCGGCCTGTAGGGCGACGGCGTGAAATTGCTTGTTCGTGTTGAACTGAGGGTATTTGTCAATCCACTTACGTCCCTCGGCAGGTGTGCTGTCGGAGACATCGTCAACGGACTCCTCAATCTCACTCTCAAGCCTCTTGAGTTCCAACTGAGCGGCCTTTCTGTCGGCTTTAATATCGAGAATCTGATCATCGATATCTACCACTTCATCGGTATTGCCTTCATCCAGGGCCTCAGTCTTCTTCTTCCTAAGTTTCCTGAGTTTCGATTCTGCGGTGGCTTGCTCGCTATTGAACTCGTCTTTTGCGTCTCTCAGCTTCAGGCGGTTCTCCAGCTTGGCGATTCTTTTGTCAGCTTCTGCCGACTCATTTATCCTGAGATTTCGCTCTCGGTCGATGCGTTTTTGAACTTTCTTGCTGTTCCGTTCTTCTTCATCATCGTCGTCGTCATCAGAATCATCCAGATCATCATCATCATCATCATCATCATCATCATCATCGTCGTCGAGTTCGTCGAGATCATCGTCGTCGTCGTCGTCATCAGAATCATCCAGATCATCGTCATCATCATCATCGTCGTCATCCTTACCCTTTGGTGGTACCCAGTTGTCGTCATCCTTACCACTGAGTGCCGCTTTTATAATCGGGTTGTCTGAGTCTGACAGGTCCAACTCAAGATCTGGGGCGTCGTCCGGATCGCCGTGCAAGTCATCGAAGTCACTCTCGACCACATAGCCTTTTTTCTTACTCATGCCAAATTTTCCTCCAGCCTAAAGCTGTGTCGCCAGCCCAATATGGGGTGGCGAGGTTATTTTCTTACAAGCTGTTGATTAATGCAACCGATAAAGAGCAGTATTGGTAACAAACAAATTACCCTAAACATCGATCCAAGAGTAGTACGCATCCGGATCGCTGGCGATGGCTAATACGTCAGTGTCGTTGAGCAACCTCAGTGGCTTTTTTTCTCCGCGCTGCCTGATTTGTAGTCCGCCGTATGGAGCAAAGAAAACACTATCGCCAACCTGAGGCACCACAGCCCACTTTTTCATATCTAACCCACCAGCTGTCCTACTCTTAAAGGCGGCCTCGCCTACGGCAACCAGTTCACCGATGTAAACCAGGTGCTCCTGTGCGTCCTCTGTTGGAGTGAGATCCAGACCACCGTCGCTCATGGTTTTGGCTTCCTTCGGTTTAACGATAACCCTCCAACCAACGGGCATTGGCACTTCCTTAGCTTTCATCCAGATCACCTAGTTCCTCGCCAGTCTCATCCTCTGACTTATTGAATTCCTCAAACAGTTCCGACAAGTTATCGTTAATGCGATTAACCTCTCGATATCTGCCCACCATCTGTTTGTATTCCTCCACAGGCACGCCGTTAGCTATATGGTGTGCCAGGAAGTCTATCCTATCCGTAAACTGTGCATTCAGCTTAGAATATAGCCACGATACGCCTCCACCATCCACCTTACTACCTCCTAGTTTTCCGCCTCACGACGAATGTTACTTCTTCTTTGTTGCGACTGGCCCTGCCCGCCAGCCTTCAGGTGCATTATATGTCGAAGCAGTTCCCTAAATCCACGATCTAGCTCCTTAGCTGAACTAGCAAATTTCAGTGGGGGTATCTCTTTTGTGGTAATTCCTTTGGTCCTTAGAAAGGACCTGGCGGCGCGAATCTCGCGAGGCGTTGCGGCAGCCATTATTTATTCTCCGATAAATCTTTCTTTGCGTGCTGTAGATCCCTAATTTTTCCAAACCCACTATGAGAAACTCCGGTTTCGGGATTTTCCCACCCTTTTTTTTGCGGCTTACACATACCGCACCCAGCCCTGGCTCCAGGATGTCTTTTTCGTTTGTGGTGCATTAATCAACCAGCTTTGACGAGCGGGACGCGGAGTCAAGCAGGTTATCCGAAGTCTTCTTGCGATGCTCCTGAGTGGCTTTGTCGCTAGCAATGTCAATGGCCTGATCGGCCTTCTCGCCGGTTGTTTGCAGGTCTTGCTGGTGACTTTCGTCCTTGTGCTTCAATGCTTGCTGGTGACCTTCGTCCTTGTGCTTCAGAGACTGTTCGTGCTCTGCTTGTGCCTGTTCTTCAGGTGACGGCTCGGCACCCTGAGGTGGTGGAGGCGGCGAGATGTTCTCAGCTATTGCCCGAGCAACAGCGTTATCCATTTCAATGTCGACGTCTTCCTCGTCCCGGATAGACTTGAAGTCTGTGTCTGGTAGCTTGGTGCCAAGCTCTTGCTCTATTCGTAACCTGTAGGCGTGCGCGTGATGCTGTGCCAAGTGAGCACTCATGTTAAGGCTGGCTGCCTGCATTAACTGCGGATCTAAACCCATACCCTCGGCTTCCTGAACAAACAGCTGGTGAGCTTGGATGTGACTGGTGTGGTCCTGCTCAGGGAAGGCCTCAACCGCCCCACCAGTCAAGATCACCTGATTTTCAGTAACTGGGTCAAGACGCTTCGTCTTCTTTTTTGGAAGCAACCTTTCCGGATCGGGGGTCCGTAGCGCCCTATGCATGTCTAAATGGGCCTGTCTCTTGGCTTCCTCGTCATACAGTTCGGGCGCACTACCAACAAGTTCCAGTTCCGCTTGTGCTTGGGCGACTCGCTGCACGTTGGAGTATATGTTGGGATCAGATATTGGCAGTATATCAACTCGACCGTCAAAGTCTGAACGAGCAACCGACCGATCCCCACCAGACACGTCGTACGGATATTCATCATCCATATGCTCGTGGTTCAACTCAGCCAACAACTTAAACTCAAAGCGGGCGGACTTGTGCATGCGTTTATGAATGCCAGAGTAGACCTTCGATCCCTGCTCAATTAAGGCTAGAGTGGTGCCGACAGGCCCCGTGTTATCCGCCGTCCCGGTCATTGCCTCGGTAGTCGAGCTGAACCCTTGAATGCCATTAACGAGCAGCTCTAACGTATGGAACAATGCTGGAGATGGCTCCTTGAATGGCGGCGTATAGAACGACTTGGACAAGTCTTCAGCCGTCATGTCTACATCTTTCCAGACACCTGGCGTAAAGATGAACTCTCCGGCAACTTTTGATTCTTTCGACTTAAATCCGCCCTGCAGGCTTGCTGTCGCCGAGCCATCAAGAAGGGCCCGCAACGCGCCTGACGCCGCCTTTCCAAGAGCGCCAATAATATGTAGGTAACCCCACCCATAAAACCCAAGCCCTGGAAGGAACTTGTAGTGGATGAAGTGGACTCTCTTTCTTCTGTCTGTGTCATGCTCTCTCCAAAGTCTGCGTATAGCCAGTATTTCACCAGATTCTACTTCTATAGTAACAGCATACGGAAGCGCAACCTTAAAGTCGTCCTCGCCATCCGGGTCATCAAATTCATCAAAGACGTGCTCTACGTGTAACTCGAACAGGTCATACGTCACGTCATCCTCTGCTCGAAACGCCTCCCTATCGTCAGATGAGTCTTCCAGTGACTTATCAAATTCATTTACCGTAGTAGCGATAATTTTTCCGCTCGGATCAAGAGCGGAAGAGCTGATGAACTCCCCGGACTGGATCCGACTGTTTATTTGGTTGCCGGTTAGCGAGTACTTGTGAGTATATCTTGTGGCCGACTTCAGCGAGGTTGCATCATAAGGAACGACCAGGTCCTCGGCCGTAACTAAGCGAGAGACCGCCATTTTTTCTGTGTGGTCATAAAACACTTTCTTGAATGCGCTGCCGGCGTAAGGCAGATATACCGTCATCTTGTCCGTATCGTCGAAGTACTCTTCGTCAATATCGGTGAGTTGGTAATTCATGAAGCCCTGTACGCGTAAAGCCTGCTCCTCTCTTTCGACGCTTGATTTGCCAATAACAACGGTCTTCACCGGCCCTTCAGAGGGGAAGAGTTCTTCCATTGCGTTCGCTTGAAAACGAACAATTGCTTCAGCAATGGCTGGATGGTTTACAGTGCTGGACCCATCAAACGCGCTAGACTCTGTCGGTATGTCCTCGACCCCGATAATTTCGAGACCCTCTATCAGACGTCTTTTCCAACCTTTACGCGACTCCATGTCGGCCTGTACGTCTTCGATGAACTTAAGACCAAGAGATTGTCTATTGCTTGAAGAGATAAGTTCTGCGAGGTTCGCGTCGTGCGCGGATTCGTCAATCATTTCCCCGTCTTCGCCACCGTCGAGATCGACAACTATGTCGTCGCCATCTTGTCGTACCGTCGCACCATCTACCGTAGTGCTTGCGATAGGATCATCTTCCATCTCTTCTAAATACGCTGTGTGGGCCATTAATGAATTCCCAAGCTTCTGTTGTTTTCTGGCGCGGTTATCAGGGCTCGAAACTGTTGGTTTGTTTCATAGTCATAGACCAGTTCCTGCAGTATGTCCGTCAGTATTGGCCCCTGTGCTTTATTTAGGTACAGCTTACAAGGAGATCCGTCAGACCTAACGGCAACCATGGCCAGTCCGTCAACGTTGCCACGAAGGAATTCACCAACAATACCTTCAATATGGCTGGCTACCAGAAAATCTGTTTCTGTTGGATGGTGGGCATTCATCCAACAATGTTACATGGTATTGCCGCCTAAATCATATGTTTTTATTGCGTTTTGAGTGTAGATATTTCTCACTACCCATAGATCGGCCGCGATCTTCTTGGTTTGAAAACGTTCATCTCATCATCGTCCTCGTCAAAATACTCAATGCTTCCCATGCGCCGCAAAAATGCTAGTGCAATCACGACGGTGTCCACATAGTCATCGTACACGCCGACAGGAAACTTTGCGCACTCCTCTATAACGTCCATTCCTTCGAGGTGGCCGGGAACATAGAAAACGCACCCCTGCTCAAGCGGCCCAGAACTCATGTGGGCTCGCATGACTTTGTCTTTACCCTTCGGATCGACCTTCTTGACACGCACCCCTGCGCGCCTAAGCTCCTGAATCAGGGATAACCCTGATGCTTTGTTTTCAACAAGAACCAGGTCTGGATCCCAATCGTCGTATGACTTTCTCGCCATGCGGCGCAGATCCGGGAATGGAACCTTGTCGCGCCAGGCTTCAATCAGAATAACGCAACGCTTCGCCTTACCCTCTACCTTCACTCGTGTTTTCAGGTTTAGCGTTTGAGGGATGTACGTAAAAACACCCCACGTCGTTCTGGCGGTATAGTCGTTCTCTTCCTTTTCTTCAAAAGCGGTGTCGTAAATTTGTACGATATATTCGCACTCTGGCATTGGGCGTCGTTTATGAGAATCCGGATGCCACTCTGGCCATTCCCATGGCCGCCACCAAGAGCGCTTCAGAATCAATCCGTCGTCAGCCGCGGGGTCTTGCTGAAACTGTGAGTTGTAGTCCCGCAAGGACATTCCAACCGGTGGCTTCAGGGCCTTTGTGGCGCTTGTACCAAGCCTTCCGGGGCAGAGAAGTTCGCCCTCTTTCTTCCTTGGATCGGCGAACACATAGTTAGGTTCACGACCTTCCGTACGCGCTTTCTTAACTTCGGCCGGAAGGGCGATCATGCACCTTGTGGCAGATCTGAACTCGTTTGGCATAACCAGGTGAACCCAGGCACCATCATCCTCAACAGTGCATCTACCCTCTTTGTTGATAACGTGGCCAATGACGTCACCTTCGTGAACCCTCTGGCCAACGTGTACGATGCGTCAGGTATTCTGATTATTGAGCCGAGACCTCATGGTATTGTCGTACCAAGAGATGACGCTCTCTCGCTTAACGTCCGAGTAGACCTCAGAGGCGTTATGCGAGTCATCCAACAATATGATGTCGCCGCCCTCGCCCGTTGTACGGCCGGCAGAGGTGATGGCGATCCTGTGGCCGCCAGCGGTATTAGAGTATCTGCTCTTCTGGTTTTCGTCAGCGCGAATGTCGAAGGACGTTCCCCAACGATCCTGGAACCACGGAGACTCGATTAGCCGGCGCGACTTTAGCGCGTCACGGGTTGATAAATTCAGGTCATATGAGGATGTGAGGAATTGGGTTTGGGGCTCGTCTATCCACGTCCAGACTGGCCAAGCCACTGAGCAGGAGAGAGACTTTGTCATCCGTGGCGGCATCGATACAATCAGTCGTCGGATCTGATCCGTCGACACGTAGGTCAAGAACTCGCACAAGGCCTCTAAGTGCCACGTTGACTCAAACCTTGCGGGGTCCATATAAGACCACGCGTCAACAAAAAACCTGAATAGATCTCGCCGTGCAAGCTCACCCTGAATCTGGGTCAGGTCGTGAGCGGCTGCAGTCATGGGCTACTTCTTCTTGGCTTTCTCTGCCTGCACAGCCTTTTTGATTCTAGCTCTTACTGCTTTTTCTTTTTGCCTGGCTGCCCCAATCATCCCCCTGGCGGCTGCGGCCGCATACAAGCGCTTCGAAAGTCTGTCTTGTTCACCCCCCTTGGGGTGTCCTGGGGTTCGTCTTTTAGATGCGGCAGATAGTTCCCCTGCAAACTTCATGCTGTACTTCCGTTTTTTGGGTGCTGCACTTTTGCTTGATCTTGATTTTGGCATTTTATTTTTTCCTTTTTGCCCTAGCTCGCTTCTCATATCCGGATAGAAGGTTTTTGGCCCCCGCCGCGGCTATGGATCGTTTCTGCTTTCTTGATTTTTTTCCTGGGCCGTCGTAGTTTGATATTGCGATTTGACCACGACCGAGGTGAATTAGACGTGCGCCGGGACCGCCCTTAACCTTCTGGTTTTCTTTGAGTGATCTGCTTTTTGACATTCTGGTCCCCTCGATACCACAAACCAACAACAACAAGGCATGTCGTCAGGCTGAGGATGATCATGGTTATGTTACCTGCGGTCATGGGTCAGCTCTAACGATCTTTGTACCTTTTGTAGTCTGATCACTCGTGGGCCTTGGTGGTCACCTATACTGATTTCGTGCCTGCAGGAGAGCTTCATTCTTTTTATGGATTGATTTAGCTCGGTGGTGAGTGTTTGTCGTAAACGTTTCATTATTTAACTATAGCCAAAAGAAGCGACCATTACCACCCAGGAGGTCGCGTTTGAGGAGAGAATAAAACTAATGGGCCTTATGGGGCTCTATCACATATGGTGTTTTGTCACCCGGATGCTCTAACGACTCAATCCTAAGATTCAGGCCGTCGATAGTTCGACCTATCATCAGGCCGTCGTTCTGCAGGGTCTGTGTGGCCACCCTTAGTTGGCGTTGCAATACAGTCACTCGGGATTCCAGTGCGTTTATGTTCTCGCATGAGTCCTGGTTTGTTTTCGTGATTTTCGCGCCCAGATTAAGGGTGATCTCGGTTACGCCGAGAAAGCCCCTGATCCAACTTTTTACTCGATCACAGCTCTTACAGGTCATCAAACAAATCTTCGATCAGCCCAATCTGCCCATCGACCGCAGCTAGCCCGGCTACGCCCAGATTGTTTCTGTCAGCGCCCTTCAGGTTCTCTTTGGCGCTAAGGGCCCTGCCATACAGATCTTCAAGCTCGTCTTCAAGGCCGATAACATCGTCTTCAAGCTCAAGGATCTCCTCGTTCAGTGCGTCGATATTTTTCTCGGCTGCAGCAAAGTCTTCTAGCAACTGCTTTTTGGATATTCTAGCCATCTTGTTCCGCCTCTTTTATGTGTGTGTAAATCCGTTCGGTTGTTGGCTGGTCAAGTGAAACTGCCCACAGTGCTCACAAGGATACACCGATCTTTCACTGCGTCCCTTTTTCCAGCATCTCAGAAGCGCTAACCTCGCCGCCTTCAGGTTCGGGTACGGAATCTTCCGGTGGTGTCCAGGTGCTTCGCAACCTACCGATCTCAATTGCTTGTGCCTTGATCACCCGTCTCGCTTTCCTCAGCCTGTCGCTCAGTAGGTTCGACGCCTCTTTCTGTCTGGCTATCGACTTCCTCCAATGTTGCTTCGACGATAAGCCCGACTCCATATTGCCGGTGTCTTTTCCAGAAGTACTGTTTGGTCCATCTGAGATGCTTCCACCACTCACCTACTCTTACTCCGTATTTTCCGCTTGCCATCGTTGGATATCGTAAAATTTCCGTTAGGTAGTTTCTCTACAAGATCGTTATCGTAGAGACCGTAGAAGGTCGAGGGCCATAATTTGTTACCAAGCTCCCCATCCTTTGTTAATCTGTAGTTCCCCGCATGAAACATGACCTCCCAGCCTTTCTCCATTTCACGCAATAGCTCACGCTGAGCCACCGTTATTGCCATTATTGTTATTGTTTTCCAGTTTGTGAATCTTTTCGAACAACTCAACGATCAGATCTTCCATCTCGTCAAACACCCTAATCGGTACCTCGATCTGGCCGGGCGACGAGTTCTTTCGCAGCCCGGATATTGTTTGGGACAACTTAAACATTCGGTGTTTCATTTCTTTCTTGGGTAGTTCAACCATCATTGACACTCCCTGTCGCTTGGAAACTGCATGCACAAGCGGTCAAGGGCGTCCTGCAAGTCGTTCTGCAGTTGTCGTCGCCAATCATTGTCGCTGGTTGTGCGTATTTGATCACGAATTTCCCTGATCTCCTTCTTGAGCGCGGTGTACGCATAACTATTCATACCCTGAGTAATCTGTATGTGTACCGGTTCGTGTACCTCTTTCAGTTCGTACCGCCCGTCCATCCCCGCGAGCCCGGCCCAAACAAGCGCCACTACCGCGAGCAGACCTGACATCGTCTTTATAATCATAGCCCCCCCATCATTACCACGTCCGGAGCCGGCTTGCCTCTGAATAGTTTGTCTGTTGGGACCATGTGGCCGACAACGTTGTAGGTTGGGTCGCTCTTTTTGCTGTATGTTTGGCGACGCCGATTACCCGTGTGCGTCAGTATCCCTCGCTTCTTTCCAACCATCGCCATGCCACCAACGGAGCCACGAGTCAACCGAAGACCAACGTACGGCGCGACTGCATCATGTATTTCCATTGCAGTCATGTCTTTACCCTCGCATCCGGAAACGCTCAGGGCCATTAGGGCGCGCTGCGACCAGGTGTATTCCTCATGACCAAAATCATTGATAGCAACGTCATACATATTGCGGAACCACTCAGACTTTTTCAGGGTCTCGAATGGGCTTAAGTTCTCCACACTCTTGCCCCCCTGAAGAAGAACGCCTTGCGCGTTTTGTTTTCCCCATCGAACGACGGACGGTAACCTCCACTTATGTGAATAAATTCCTCAAGCTGTTGTTTGATGATGATTGGCTTCCTTTTGGTTGACTCAGCCGAGTGAGTGTGTCGCTCAAAAACTCTCTTTACCGTGGTCAAGATTGGTGTTGGGATCCACTTGCCTTTCTTTGGTAGTGTCAGCCAAGAACGGATTCCATATTCCCACTTTTTCTTTTCCTTACGTCCGTCTTCATCAAACATCTGGTGCTTCCTTGAAGTCAAGAAGTGCTTTTGTTTTTTCGGTCTGCTCGCGTTCGATATTAGCGAGCCGCTGCTTAAGGCGGAACTGTTCCCACTGACCGGTAAATTTCATGAAGGACCTCTCAATCTTTGAGAAGCCGGTTGGCTTGTGGATGGAAAACCGCTTCGTTTTTCTTTGGTTCACCCTGTCCGACATCGGGGGGCATCGCACCTTGTTTCTTGCCATATGGCCTTTCCTCACAAAGAATGTTCCACTCTATGATTTTTTCCTCTGCGACCTTCTCTTCCACGTACCGGCTAATAGCAACCATCTCCCTATAGCACGCGGCCTCATCGATGGCGTGAGACTCAAGTATTGTTGTCTGCCCATTGTGGAACAGGAGCACAACAACTAGCCACCAGTCCATGACTAAACTTTCACTCCTTGAAAGGTAGACCTGATCGCCCCATGAAAATATTTGCCAGCACTCTCCGCCTCAAAAATTCCAAGGCCAAGCTCTTCCGGAACATCGTGGTAGTCGTATTCCGCTCCGCTAGAAAAGCGAATGCGTAAAGTGCCGTTTTCGTACCCAGCGGCAGCGATGTTGCTGCTGGTAATGGGCTTCATGTCCATTATGTTACGATCTTGATGCGGCCGGAGTCGCCCGTATTGATTCCGGGAGCCCGAATCGAACCTTGCAACTTCAGGGATCCGCCGTTGGTAATCTTTAAGATATTACCACCATCAACCGTCTCACCGCTGTTATCGACAGAGACCAACATCACCCCGTCGCACATAATTGGAATCAATCTGAGCAGAACGTCTTGACCCCCTTTGTCTTCGTCGTATATCTTAAGACTCATAGTAGCCT
>Ga0114923_10002202_pt1 | contig 13290 bp, 18 predicted proteins | sample SumtaG_FD_89578 | JGI IMG/M metagenome (GOLD analysis project Ga0114923, IMG submission 89578) | Deep subsurface microbial communities from Indian Ocean to uncover new lineages of life (NeLLi) - Sumatra_00157 metaG | ecosystem: Environmental > Aquatic > Marine > Oceanic > Sediment | place: near... | reverse complement strand
CTCTACCATAACTAGCCCGCCCTTAACTAAATGTTTAAGATTATAATGCACTGTTGAAATAGGGATATTCAGTTTCTTAGCCAGCTCTGTTTCAGTAGAATCCTCCTTATCAGCCAGATAATCCAATATCTTTCTGCAGCTTTCATTAGAAATAACCTGGGCTAATTCCTTTGCCTTGTCTTCCTTCAAGCTTACCAATAAAAATGAATTTTTTGCCATATCATTAAAGTTATAATAGCATTATAAATAGTTTTCTATGATTTTGAATTGAATTGAAGTTATTCTAACAAATTTTATATATAATGGATAACAACCAGTGTATATGCCCACAATAACTCTCTCAACATCTAAAAAACATGAACTAATAGACATAACTTCTCAGGTTGAAGAGATAGTCAAAAATTCAAAAGTTAAAGAAGGAATCTGCTTTATCTATGTTCCTCATGCAACTGCTGCTGTAACAATAAATGAAAATGCAGACCCAAACATACAAACAGATATAATAAAAGCTGTAAATAAGATAGTTCTGGAGCATGATAACTATTTACATGACAGTATAGACAATAATGCAGCAGCACACATAAAATCAACAATGATTGGAGTAAGTGAAGCGATACCTATAAATGATGGAAGCTTACAATTAGGCACATGGCAGGACCTGTTTTTCTGCGAATTCGATGGCCCTCGTTCTAACAGAAAAGTTATTGTTAAGGTAATAAAACAATAAATATAAATATAAAGTAATCAAAATATATAAACTATGAAAAAAAGAGCTGTGATAGAGTTACAATTCAACTGGATATTTGTACTAATAGCAGGAGCCATTATTTTTGTTTTCTTCATTAGTATAGTTAATAAACAAAGAGAATTCTCTGAACTAAAGACGTCTGGAACAATAATAACAAATTTGGAGTCTATTTTAACAGGTGCTCAGATTTCAACAAATACGGTAAACATAGTAGACATGCCTAAAATTGATGTTGGTTTTGAATGTGACAGATATTTTATAGGGCCTGTCCCAAAACAAACAAAAGGCAATGTCATTTTCTCGCCAAATTTATTAAAAGGTAAAGAAATAATAACCTGGGCCTTAGACTGGAACATGCCTTATAGGGTTACTAACTTTCTGTATATAACAGATCCTGAATTAAGATATGTAATTGTATATGATGATGACACTGAAACAATAGCCCGTAAAATAGACAAAGAACTGCCTAAAGAAATGAATAAAGAATTAATAGATAAACTAGAAAATTTAAAAAATAAAAACAACTACAAAGTTAAATTTATTTTTCTAACTGATGCCAGTGATAACGATTTAAATGATATTCAATCAGAACTAAAAATGCCAGATGAAGACCTCACCGCAATAGAATTAGATATTGGAGATTCAGGTATAATTCCAAATACAGGTACTATAGACTTCATCCAAAAAAACGGAACATTATGGGGTAGGGAAAAAATAGCCTACCTGAAAAAGGAAAGCCTTTTTGGAGCGATATTTGCTGCAGATTCGGAAATGTATAATTGTGTTATGAGGAAGGCGTTTAAAAAATTAAATTTAGTGAGTAAAATTTATTTAAATAGGTCCTCAACATTAGCAGATTATTATGGAATTGATAATATAGGCTGTGCAAGCGTACACTCCTACGCTGTGATAGAGCTTAAAAAGATGAGGGATGCTTCAGAAGAAGAGTTAAATGATTTTCCAATCGGTGGGTTAGGCAGAATGGATGCAATGATGGATTATAGTAATAATATAAAGAATGAAAATCAAAGAGCACAACTCTTTTCATGTGCCTTGATTTATTGAAAATCTTTGATTTTCAAATACTCGAAATTTAAGGATTTTGAGATATTAAAAATGCAAAAACTTAAAAAATCACAAATACAAATGGGTGAATCAGTAGCAATATTATTTATTTTCTTCATATTGCTTATCTTCGGGTTTGTTTTTTATATGAGGGTTATGAGATCTTCTACTGAAATTGAGATAGAGGAAAACATTCAATTAAAAGCTATAGGCATTGCACAAAAAGCATCATTTCTACCTGAATTACAATGCTCTGAAGAAAATGTCAGGGTAGAGGATTGTATTGATTTATATAAATTGGAAGCGGCTTCTAAGCTATTAGAAGAAAACAATATTTATTATTATGACATCTTTGAATTCAGCAAGATCTGGGTTAAAGAGATATTTCCAGAAACAAATAAAACATGGCCTTTATACAACAATAAATTAACAAATTATTCAAATAAACTCTCTACCTTTATACCAGTTTCATTATTTAATGCTACAGCAAAAAAATACGATTTTGGAATATTGGCTGTAGAGGTCTATACAAAATGAGAAATATAAAAACCATAAAAAATCTTCGATTTTTTAAAAGTGGACAAATGGAAATAATGGGATTAGCAATTATTGTAATTTTAATATCTGTATCTATGCTATTTGCTATAAGATTTATAGTCTTAAAAGAACCCACTCAGTATAAAAAAGAATACACGCAGACAGAACTCGCATCAAATATATTAAGTACCTTATTAAGAACTACTGTTAGTGATTGCAGTGATCTAAGCTTTACAGAGCTTTACCAGGATTGTGCTAGAGATCCCTATAATCCTCAGGTAATATGTATAGATAAGGATTCCTGTGAATATATAAATGATACAACAATATGGATTCTTAATGAAACATTAGGAGAATGGCACATAGGCTATGAATTTAATGCTAAAACAAAAACAGATAATATAGTTAGTGTAGGTAGTTGTCCTGGAGTAAAAAAACATAAGATATATCCTATACCAATAGATCCATCTGGGGAAAACATATTATCTGTTACTTTAGATATTTGTGGTTGAAGGTAAAAACTATCGAAAGTTTTAAATATAACATATATTAGTTATAGAGTATAATTAGACTTAATAATAAACAAAGAGGTGTATATCTATGAAAAAGGCTCAAGGATTAAGCTTGAATACAATAATAATAGCTGCTATTGTTCTAATTGTACTGGTTGTTCTATGGGCAATCTTTACTGGAAGGATGGGTGCTTTTGCTACTGGTTTAAAAGGGGCTGAAGATAAGAAATGTGATGGTGAGGGAGGACTAGGGGGGGCTATTGTGGAACCAGAAGATTGTGCACCTCCTAAAAGAGCAATAAAAACAACTGATGCAACAGGAACTCAGGTTTGTTGCGTTCCATAAAGAGATGAAAAACAAAAAATCACAAGGATTAAGCTTGAATACAATAATAATTGCAGCAATTGTTCTCATAGTATTAGTAGTATTATGGGCAATATTTACCGGAAGGATGGGCAAATTTAGTACTGGATTAAAGGCAGAAGAAGAAAAAGCTGAACGAGAAGCAGACAGGCTTCAAAAGATTGCTGCTGGTGGAGGAACACCATTAGAAGATTTAAATCCATGTTTCGGTGGACAAACCACTGGCGATGAATGTAGATGTGGTAATGAGCGATGCATACAGCCGGAGACGCCCGGTGGTTGTGCAGATGATGGCGGCTGTCGCTAAATCCCTTTTTTCTTTTATTATCCTTTTTCCAAAACTTTAATATACTTCTTAAAAGAATAAACTATATATGACTGCAAGCCTTCAAGCACAAACAATACTGAAGATAGGATTCCTTATTGGACTTATGTTTCTATTGGGGTATTTGGTGTATAAACTTATGATACTGGATGAAACAATCAATATAATGGTAGCCAACAAAACATTCATTTAATTCAAAAGATTTATATACAACAATTTCTAATTAGAAAGTTATGATAAAATTGAATAAAAGAGGTATAACATTAACAAAATTACTTCTCATTATATTAACCATAACCTTTGCTATTATAGCATTCGCTATTTTCCTTAAAATCAAATCAATATGGTCAACAACATGAAAAAGAATAAAAGATCAGCTTTTAATGCAACAACAGTAGTTCTTTATATCATGCTAGTTGCAACTACTCTGGCCCTTGTAGGCGTTGTCATAATGTATACTAGATTAGCAACAAAAGACGCTGCAAAAAAAGCCTGTGAATGGGATATTACAAAAGCTGATTTGTCAAAAAAAATTCCAGATTTTTCAAAATTAGCTACCACAGGCCACCAGCAAACGTCACTAACAAACTGTAGAAGAGACGAACTAGGTGATTTAGTTATCAGATATAAAGACATTGTTGAACATGGAGTCATCAATCAGAATAAAGCCCATAAAATCATTGCAGATGAAATGGCAGAATGTTGGAAGATGGTTGGAGCAGGCACTAAGGATCCTTTTGTTAATTGGGAAAATGATGAGACCTCATATTGCATGATTTGTACCTCTATAAAATTTGACGATAAACTTAGGAAGTATTATCAAGAATCTAAAAATGATAAAGAAAAAGCAGAAAAAAGAGGCAAAAACGCATTAATACAAAGTCCAATACCCTATTTAAAAAATGAATATAAAAATGGAAAGGGTTATTTTGAATATATCTACGGTGTTCCTTATTCAACTTACGCTGAGAAAGGGGCATTAAATTATGGAAGTGAACAAAAAGGAGTTGAGTTTGAGGACACTTATCTAGAGGAAGACACATTAATCATGCTCAAGTTATATAAATTTGAAGATAAAGATTGGATATCTGTAATTTTAAGTTGGGGTGTATTAGTAGCAGGTGTAGGCCTCACTATACTAGGAGGAGCTATCACTATTCTATCCTGGGGATCACTAGGCTGGATAGGAATCCCGCTAATGAAGGTAGGCATAAGTGTTTCTGTTCTAAGTGGAATAGGATTTGCAGGTGTTGTTGTATTTGACCCTGTAAGTTTAAATCCCTATAGCCAATGTGAAGAATGTCAAGCAATAGGCTCACTAAAGTTAATGCCGCCCCAATTTGACTTGGCTACCGAAGTAGAAATTGATTATGGAGAAGTAAAAGGGCAACACGTCATAGAAGAGGGACCATACTGCTCTATAATTGTCAATTAACATGAAATCAAAAAAAGCAGGTTCGCCTCAATCATTTTTAGTTAAATTACTCATTTTTTTAATACTCCTTGTTGTATTTGGTGCCATATTATATACTATTAGGGGAAAAATGGAAGAAGGTTCTCTAAGAGAAATTAGAAGACAAAATGTCAAAAAACATGCAGAAGCACACATATTAGGACTAGATCTCTCTCCTGAATTAAGCTTTCCAGTGATAAAATGGAATGTAAAAAAAGGAGAAGAAATAGAAAAATCCTCTGATGCTTTAGTCCATGATTGGCAAGATCTATTGAGAGGTGAGAAAGAATTATTTGAAAAAGCGGATAAAGTTTATTGCGTACCAGGTCATTTTTTAAAATTCAAAAATGATAAAAAGATCTCTGCAGTAGAATTAGTTAATTACCAAAGAACACGTAATGTAGACATAATAGGAGAAGAAAATATTCCTATTAGTGAATATTTAACAGGTTATACAACCGATAAAACCGTCTTTGAAGAAGAAATGAATGAATTAAAAAGTGAACTTGGAAATCAAGAAGTAGTCACCATTATAAATAATGAAGACTTCTCCAATCCAGAACTATTAAAAGAAGAATATGCCCTAAACACAGAATATGATTATATGACTGTCTTTGTATATATGAAAGAAGGTTACTGGCCAAAGTGGTTAAAAACCATGGTATTTGGAGCTGGTGGGGTAATTGTAGGTGTTATCTTAGTACCATTAACAGGAGGAGGCTCCCTTATGTTAGCCATTGTACCCCTCGCTACAGGAGCAACCGGTGGCGCAATAGGCTATAAAACAGCAAGTGATAAAAGTGCAGATTGGGACACAGGAATTTTCCTAGTACCAAATAAAGCAGAAATATTAAAAGATTTAAAATGTGATATATTACCTGCAAAAGGTGAGGTAGAATGAAACTAAGAATATTTACAAATAAAAAAGGAGGCATACTTTTTGACTTAGCAAAATGGTTAATTGCAATCGCTATACTAGTATTCATAGCATTTATGATATATGCTGTAAGAAAAGGAATGATCTCAAATATTACAGAAATCTTCAAAAGGTGGTAAAGAAATGCTAAAAAAGAAAGCACAAATGTCATTTTTTAGTGCAAAAGCAGTCATAGTGGTGGTTTTTTTAGCAGTAATATTTATCTTCATATGGCCTACATTAGGTACTGCAAAAGACACTTTTTTTGATTTATTAGGTATTGGAGAAGAAAAATGTGAGGATACATGGAAAACTTTTAGGGAGTATGAATCGGAGTTAACCAATTTTTTCAAAAATCCAAATAGATTTAAAACAGATATAACAAAGAACGATGATGTAACCCAAACATGTAATGAACTAAAATCGTGCTTTCCAAAAGAGTACGAATCTTTTGAAAATGAATGTGCATCTCTAAAATCTTACAAATGTCAAATTGACGCTCTTTGTAAAATCACCTCTGATACCCCTTGTTATTGTTACACATCAGGCGCTTATGCTGTAGGAAAGCCACCTGAAATATGTACAGAAGGGAAGTATTGCTACCCTGATGGATATGGTTGTTATAATACACTCAATGTAGATGCATGCAAAGAAAAAAATCCTAATTTCCAACTTCCTTCTGCTTGCGAAGTTGACAATGCATGTCAAGTACAAGCAGTTCCATGTTTTTGTAATACAGCTGGAAGCAAAATGGATCCTTCAACACTTCCAGAGGTTTGTACCTCAGGACAATTTTGTTATGAAGGAGGTATTGGTTGTGATGACAGAGCAAGAACACTAGAGTGTGAAAAAACAAAACCAAAACAGCCATCTCTTTGTGAAATAGATTCCTTATGCAAAATCACTTCAACTACTCTATGTAGCTGCTATACATCAGGTGCTCAGGCTACAGGAGCACCACCTGAAAGATGTACATTAGGGCAGTACTGCTATCCTAACGGGTATGGTTGTGATGACGGGCTTCTGGTTGGACAATGTAAAGAAAAAAATCCTAATTTCCAACTTCCTTCTGCTTGCGAAGTTGACAATGTATGCCAAGTAAACGAAGTTCCCTGTTCTTGTAATACAGCCGGAGGTGAACTTCCAGAAATTTGTACATCAGGACAATTTTGTTATGAAAAAAGTATTGGTTGTGATGACAGAGCAGATGAAGAGAAGTGCAAAGAAACAAATCCTCAGTTTAAACAACCTCCTCTTTGTGAGATAGATTCCCTATGCAAAATAACTTCGAACCTTCCTTGTACTTGTCCACGTGGTTCAAGTCCTGAAATATGCACAAAAGAGAAGCCCTATTGTTATCCCGAAGGATATGCATGTCATGATAAACTTAAAGTAGAATTATGTAAAGAAAAAAATCCTAATTTCAAGCTTCCTTCTGCTTGTCAAGTAGAGAACACATGCCAAGCAAAAGACGTTCCCTGTTCTTGCAATACAGCAGGAGGTGAACTTCCAGAAGTTTGTACCTCAGGACAATTCTGTTATGAAGGAAGTATCGGTTGTGATAATAGGGCAGATGAAACAAAAGTGGGACAATGCTCTTCCTAATCATAAACTTATCAAAAATAATAACAAAATTTAAATAAAACAAAATTAGAAATTTTACATGGTTAAAAATGTATAAAAAATCCCAAGGCTTATCCCTTAATATTATTATAATAGCTGCTATTGGCTTGATAGTATTAATAATTTTAGCATTTATATTTAGGGGCGAAAGTGGCAAATTTGTAAAAAGTACAAGTTGTAGTGCAAGAAATGGCAAATGTTTAACAGAGTTAACAAATAAAGAAAAATGTCCTGAAGATAAGCCTATAAAAATTTATACTAATGATTGTAAAGAAATTGAATTTAAGGATGGAATATATCAAGCAAAAAAAGATCGAAACGGAAAAGATATCTATCCTGGACAATGTTGCATCCCTCTAACCTAAAATGCAAAAAAAAGGCCTAGCTATTAACATGATAATTTGGTTAGTATTAGCGCTTATAGTCCTGGTAATCATGGGATTTTTAATAGCTAGAAGCAGTGGCGAATATACCAAAGGTACCTCATGTGAAAACACCGGGGGAAAATGTGTAAAGACTACAGAATGTGAAGGTAAAAAGAGCTTTATAGCAGGCTGTGAAAAAGATGAAGTTTGTTGTATAACTGAAGGGGACTAAGTAATGAAAAATTTACTAAAAACTAAAAAAGGAGGGATTACTTCAGACCAAGTAGCCTACCTCCTACTAGCATTAGTGCTAGTGAGTGTGGTTCTATATATCTTTTTCAGACCCACCACTGCTGTTGCGAAAGGACTAACGGAGATACAAATAGAACAAAAAATCGACGCATGTGAAGTAAAAGGCCAAAGATTAGAAGGCAGAGGAGAGCTAAGAGACAGAGACCAAGATGGTTTGCCAGATGACTGTGATAACTGCCCATTCACACCAAATTGGGGAGACGAGGTAGAAGATATGGATGGTGATGGTTTTCCTATTCCTATAGACCCAGCTCAACAAAAACCATCATCAGAAGGAGGAAAACTGTGTTGTGGAAATGACGGTACAGGAAAAGATGATCCAAAACTTCTTGAAGATGGAAAATGGCAGGAAAATTGTGAAACAGAAGACTGGGACTCAAAATACGGTCCTACAAAGCTTATCTTATCATATATAAAACCAAAGAAAGGCTAATTCTCTAAAAATAACAAAAAAGTTATAAACTAATACTATAAATACAATAAATAATGGTAATTAGAAGGCTAAATAAAAAAGGAGATGTAAGAACATTACCAGGGGTTGCATTAGTAGGTACTATTCTTGCACTTGCTGTAATTGTTCTGGTTCTTTTTATTGCTGGAAAATTTACAGGTTTATTTTTTAGTGAAAAAAACCAAGAATTGGCCATAAACAATTTTATTGCACTATCTAATAGAATCGAAACGCTTTCAAAAAGTAGAAATCAATTTGATGCCCAAAGAAATTTTCCTTTTTACTTGCCCTCTAACTTTGTCATAGTGGGATTTAATAGAAGATGGAATGATAGAACAAATAGTGACGGTTGCGAACCAGAACCGGTAAGGAAACCTAGTGTAATTGATGGTCAAGAGGGTAAGAAATGTAGAGATTCTGCATGTATCTGCCTTTTTGGGGATAGAAACGATCATTTCACTAAAGGTAAAGAAGGGCAGGAGTATAATGTAGAGTTAATTCAATGCCGCTCTCTCCCAGAAGTAGATTATATTATCATACCCTATTTAAAAGAAAGTAAAGAATACCCGTCACAGATATACAAAAACTTCATTGGTGAAAAAATTCCCTTAACAGGTTATCCTTTAACAGGCTTCAACAACTATGCCTTTTCCTATATCTATGGCCAATGTGATGACCATTATTGGGATAAAAACCTTGAAAGCAGAAAATTATATATAGAGAAATTCACAAATGAAGGAGGTATACCTTACATTCTCATTGCCCCCGAACATGAAGGAGTAAAGATTATAGAAGATAGATATAAAGCTATGAACGAGAAATATGGCAAAACTTCTTAAATGATACAGAATGAAAAAAAGAGGCATTTTCTTAAACAAAAAAGCTCAAGGAGATATTGAAAGCTACTTTATTATTATTAAATTAATATTGGCAATTGCTGCAATTGCTGCAATGTCAGCTTACGTCTATTCTGTAGCTTCTGATACATTTTTTCACAAATTATATTTTTCAAGAGATATAGCATTCATGGTAAATACTCTATACCCCCCTCCAGGAAATATCTACCAACAATATGAAAGAAAGGGTTTAGATAAGTTTGAAATAGATTTCAATGAACAAAAAGTACAGATAAAAGAAGAAGATATCAAGAAAAAAGGCCTATCATTTAATTATTTTTATGCTACAGATTTAAATTATATATTTGAAAAATATGCAATAAAGAATAGTAACAAAATGGATTTCCAAAAATCAAGTGATATTTTTGAAATAAGCAATGAATTAAACAAAAAATTAAGATTATTAAAATGTCCAGACATAAATAGCAATGACCTAGAATGGAAACAGAAATTCTTTTTAATTGATCCTGACTATAGCTATAATGAAAAGGAGAAATTAATCGTTGGTTCAATAGGATTTTCTCTTTACAACAAATTTGAGAATAAAGGCACAACCATAATCAATATAGAAAATATAAACGAGCAAATAAGAAAAAGCAACCGAGAAATTGAAGAACTTATGGAAAAAAGCGACGTTACCATAAGCATCCGTATTGGAGATTACCCAAACAACAATAATGTAAAGGTATATACTTCCTCTATCGGAGATGAAAATTTAGTCAAAAAAAGAAAAAAGTTGGGTTGTTTAATAATAAATGAATTATTTTATGATAAAGATCTAAACAATATCTTTACAGGCGGAAATGTAGTAAATGTAAACCCAAAACACATTAAAAAAGATTACGGAGAAGTATTGAACAATGATAAAATTAGCATTATAATTGAAATAGGGAATATTCAAAGTGATAAAATTAAAAATTTAGAGAATATAGGAACTATAACCAAAATAGCCAATAGTATATATAATGGAGTAAAAAAATACTATGATTAAAAAGTTTTTGAAAAATAAAAAAGCAGACTTTATTTCATTTAATGTGTTAATGCATATATTAGAAATTATGTTTATTATTACAGTAGCAGTATTTGTATTCTTCATTGTCCATGTTGACAAAAAAATAAACACTTTCCCTATAGAAAGTGAAATATTGCTTAATAGAATATTATACAACAATAATGGATTATGGCTCTATGATGAAGAATTGGACAGGCTTTACCCAGGTATACTAGAATTTGAAAATTTCAACAATAAAGAGAAAATAGAACAATCTCTAAGTAGATCTATTTATTATGGCAATCAAAATACAAGAGCAGCTGCTGAATTAATTCTTGAAGATATTAATGAAGTAAAAGAATTTGATCCTATCTATTATAACGAAGAAAAATACAAAGAATGGGTAGAATGGTATAAAGCTGGAGTAACTGAAGGATCTGGAGGAAGAAAAGGTAAAACCAGAAAATTTTATGTTTTAATAAAAAAAGAAGAAGGTTTAGTTCCAGGAACACTAGATATCACTATCCTAATACCAAACAGATAAAAATGTTCAAAATAACAAAAAACAAACAAGGATTTATAGCAAGCTCTATTGTTTTACTAGTTTGTTTTATTACTTTTTGTATAGTTGGATTTATTTTTTATATCTTATTTGGTTTTGCTGGTAAGTTAAGTGTTTATGATATAAGCAGCCAATCTGAATCTCTTAATTCCAATTCTTTGTTATTAACTTACCTTAGAACCCCCGTAGAAGTAAACGGAAATAAAATGGATATGGCTGATTTGATAAATTTATATTATCATGATAACAAGTATAAAGATATCCTAATTGGAGAAACAGAGAAGGTATTGAATTCATTTGAAAAACCAGCAGCGGTATCTGGTTGGAATCTTCATGTCTATCTCATGCCAGAAGATGAAACCATAATAAAAATAAAAACACTAGAAATTCTCGGCTGGTATGAAAAAAGAACAACCTTTGCATATTTGCCGCTAAGCGGTAGCTCAGAAAAATATCTCAAATTAAAATTATATTTAGAATGTCAAGACGTTTCGTGTTATTAAGATGAAAAAAAACAAAAAAGCAATATTCTATCCAATAACAATACTTATATTTACAATATTCATCCTTATAGTAGCTCTTACCTCTGTCATTAATAGAACAAACGTAAAAGACGAAGGAGGTAATAAAATAAAATTAGGTGAACAACAAATTGAGCTAATTAAGACATACCAAAAAGGAGAAACTGCCTTATTTTATGTTGATCAATCTGCAAAGTATTCTGTTTATGAAGCATTATATTCATTTGCTAAAAATGGCACTTATTTTAATACACCAATGTGCAGTCCCAATTCAGAAAATGATGTTGCTTATATAATGTGGGAAAACATTATTCAAGATAAAGATATACTATGTTATCCTACAGAAAGAGACATTGCAATAAATTTTGCTTTATTCTTAAATAATCAACTGGACAGATATTTTGAAGTATATCCTTCTGCTATAATACCAAAAAACAATTATGATTTTAATTTTAAGGAAACAGAAAATAACCTAGAAATACTTGGAATCGCAACTCAAAACATTATAATTTCAACAGGAAATTCAGATTATTCTTTAAAACCTTCATTTAAAATAGAAACTTCTTATAGGTTCATAAGCAAATTCAATGAATATGTAAAAAAATCACAGGAAATAAGAGATAATATGCAGGATTGTTTAAGAGAAGGGAGTGGAACAGCGGATGATGACAAGGATTTGGTAACTTGTTCTGACATCAATAAACTTAAAAAAGAAATTGAAGGCATAGAAAACTACCAGGTAATACCCATAGCCTTTCCAAAAAACTACACATTATTGTTTGATATAGAAGATCCATCATTCAATAATCCATATTCAGATGAGAAACTAACTATAAAATATGGCATAAGATTTCTAGATAAATTCCCACCACCACCTACAGAAGTAAGCGGAGTAGAAGAAAGAACAGTAGAAGGAAAAACCACAACATATCTTACATGGTACAAAAACCATGCCTCTGATGTTGAAAGCTATGATATCTATCACATAGATATAACAGACAAATTAGGGGGAGGAGAGATACCAGAAAAACCTCCTACTGACATAAACAAAATGACAAAAATAGAAATACCAATAGAAACAAAACTAATAGGAAATGAGGTAGAATGGCAAATAGATTACGAAAATACTGCTTTGAAAAAAGGACAAAAATACTATTTTTATATTAGAGTAAAAGACAATGCAAATAATTTTGTAAAAAATATAGATATAGAACCAGTAAAAATTACTATCTAATAAAACCAATATATTCCACAACACAAAACTATATAAATAATTAGTTAAGATAGATTATTATGATAAAAATTCCTTTATCTCAGATTATTGAAAAAATAAAAGAAAAGGCAAATATTAGCGAAGAAGAGATTAATTCTAAGATAAAGCAAAAGATGGATCAGTTATCTGGTCTTGTCTCTAAAGAAGGGGCTGCACATATAATTGCTAATGAATTAGGAATAAAGTTATTTGAAGAGGTTTCTGGAAAATTACAGATAAAGAATATTTTAGCAGGGATGAGGGATGTTGAAACAGTAGGAAAAGTACAGCAGATGTATCCAATTAACGAATTCCAGAGAAAAGACGGAACCCCTGGAAAAGTAGCCAACTTAATAATAGCAGACGAAACAGGCGCAATAAGGATTGTTTTATGGGG
>Ga0114923_10002201_pt1 | contig 13291 bp, 34 predicted proteins | sample SumtaG_FD_89578 | JGI IMG/M metagenome (GOLD analysis project Ga0114923, IMG submission 89578) | Deep subsurface microbial communities from Indian Ocean to uncover new lineages of life (NeLLi) - Sumatra_00157 metaG | ecosystem: Environmental > Aquatic > Marine > Oceanic > Sediment | place: near... | reverse complement strand
TGAAGATGATTTATATAGCAAATCATCTGATAGAGGAAATAGAGGTTTTGGTAGTTCAGATTATTGGAATATCAAAGAGAAGGATTTAGTATAAAAAAGTATACACTCTCATGAATGTTATAAAAAAGTATACATTAAAAATAGTTCATTTTTCTTTGAAAAAGGTTGAATATTTTGCTCTTTGTGTGGTATAATAGGTGTATGGATAGCATGAAAAGCAAAGGAGAGAATGATGATGTATCGAGTACTTGTATGGAACAAAAATAAAAAGTGGTATAAGATCTTTGGATATGTAAATAATCAGGGTAAGCGAGAACAGTTCCATCTTGCAACAATACAAAGCTTTGGTAATGCTTGCATGGTAGCAGAGCTGTTTGGTAAAATGCCTTACGAAGATATCACAGTTGAATAGAGAGGAAAATGATGGATCAAAGAGAACGTGATTTTAATGTAACATTGCTGCAGAATCTTATTCATCGATTAGATTATAATGACAAAACCAGCAATTACACTTTGACAGGAAGGATTACAGTTGACGAAATTAAGGCTATTCAGCAGGGCCTGGATGCGTTGAAATTCAGTACATAACCTGCTAAAGCAGAGTGCCTATGGGACTAACACCATAGGGAATGCTACAATCCGAATCACAAGTGCGGATAGCAGAAACTAAACAGGAGAGGAAAATGAGCAGATACGGACAACGTATTCAGCACTTCAAAAATCGCCTTCATGATCGTTTGGGAATTAATTTAAATCGTAAAATTTTGAATCAAATCATATTTCAGTTTGATCCTAGTATTCCAGTCTCTTCTGATAAAACACAATGTGCTTGTCTTGTCGAAATAGAGGGGCAACGATTTTTTGTTGTTTATTACAAACAAGATAATATTCCAATGACTTGTCTCCGTTTACAGTGGCGGTCAAGCTGGATTAGAAGATTAGAAAATGCTAAAAAATATTAAAATAAAAAACTTGTTGACTTTTTTGCGGGATGGGTGTACATTGATAGTGACCTTGTTATCGCTATTGATTATCTATTTTTGTTACTTTGTATAGGAGAGGAAATGGAATATACTATCAGCATACTGGAAACAGAAGTAAAAAGAATTAAGAAAGTATTAGATTCAACATCTTTTAAAAAGTCAAATGTGCGTCTTGATCTTATACATAGAATACAAGAACTTAAGCGTGCTATTTACGCAATAAGTAATCTTACTTCATAAGGAGAGGAAAATGAACGAGCCTTATTTTGTAATCATTCACTATGATGATAAAGACAAAATTATCCAAATCATAGGTGATGATGATTTGCGACATTGGGAGAAAATGCATCCGTATAATGATTATGCGGTGTATTCCAGCCAAGTGTTTAGTGTACACTCTCTACAAGGAGATTCGTGGAAAGATCAAATAGATCGTGATTATATAGAACCAATTATTCTTAGATGCTTGATTAATGAGGATGGTTCATCGAAAGTTCGGAATTATGTTAATGCTATTAACAAGTTTAGAGAATATGTAATAAATATAACTGATATAATTATTTCCCATAATATAGCCGGGAAATATATTGATACTGTTGCTGAAAAGCACGGTATTATTTATTCATAAAGGAAAAGAAAATGAAGTTTAAGATTTTTGGTCTAACAGTTTTCATCGGGAAAGATAAAAATATCGGACAGGTATTCAAAAGAGAAAACTCCGATGAAGAAATAGGAGTTACTTATGGTAACACTCCTCAATTAACCAAGCTTGACTCCCTAACTGCAAACTGTGTTTGGGGAAAAGTTAGAAGCACCTTTTTTGGTAAGGATAAAATTGTTAAAAGTCTGATACCCTCTATCAAGATGTTTCGTGACTCATATCAAAAAATTAGAGGTATTTCTATACCTCTATGTTTAGCTAAAACTTTTATTGAATCAAAAACTATATCAGTAGGTCCACCAGGATCTGGAAGATATCAATATTACCCTATGAAAACTTACATAAGGGTTTTAGATAAAATGATGAATAAGGAGAAGAAGAATGCCTAGAGGAAGACCGAAGGGGAGCAAGAACAAGCCAAAAGAAGTTGTAAAATTAGTACCGGGCGAAAAACCTACTATCATTGTAACAAAGAATGATAAGGAACATCAGATTGTGACTAAAGCTAGATATGCTTATCGACGAGCAAAGGATTATACCAAATCAGAAGCTATTGCAAAAGCTGTTTGGAAATCAGGAAGCTATGAATCAAAGAATATAATGCTAGCTGTAAAAGCAGTTAGAGCTTTTGTCAACGTAGAAATTAGATAGGAGAATATCGTGAGATCCGAATTAGTTGTAGGGCATTACAATACCCATCTGAGTATTGTAGAAAAGGTTAAATTGAGAGCAATTGAAAAAAATAAAAAATCACAACCAATTATTGAAGCAATGTCTGATACTGTCAAAAAGTGTACCCCGGATGAATTTAAAAGTATGATCATAGCAGCAGTCAATGATGCATTTCCACTTGAAAAAGCAGAAAAATATCTCAATCATGTTATAAACTTGTATTCATAGGTTTAATTTCAATAAGGAGAATAAGTTAATGATAATTGAACGTGCAGATTTTATTGAAGAAGAGCATTTGGAATATCTTGATGATCTACAAGAATCAGGTGTAACGAATATGTTGTGTGCAGCTTCATATGTTCAAAATGAATTTGCAATTTTATCCAAGTGTGAGAGTAAAGAGATACTAAAATACTGGATAGAATCATGGACAGAGAGGTATTCTGATGAAAGATAATATTACAGATGCTATAACAGATTTAATCGGTAGATGGCATATATATAATGCAGGTACATATCAGATAAGCATATCAACTCGATGCCCATCTAACTATGCTATTATTGATCGGAGAACTGGATCAGTAATAATTCGAAATGCATCATGGGGAAAAGAATCATACAGTAAGTATGGTATTGAATCAAAAAAAGAATTGATTAAAATTCTAAAACGGTCTATTAAAATAGATAAGAAAAGAAATCGTTATACAAAGGAGAAGTAAGAAATGTCCAAGACTATTAAGCACGGGAATTCCAAAGAGATTTTTCATGCAAAAAGGAAAGCAAGACCAGAAGAAAGATCTATGATTGAGTATTGTGATAATTGTGGTGATGAACTATTTGATGAAGATCTTGAACTTGGAATTTGTGCTACATGTGCTAATGATCCAGGACTTCGACAGCGTGAACAGGAGCTAATTAATCATTTAGAACATTACGATGGTCTTATGATGGGTTTTTTTGAAGATGATGAAGAATAAGGTTGATTTTATTATTAGTATGTGCTATACTAATAGTAGATATGGGGATGCTTCGGATTCGACATTTGATACGATTAGGAACGACGAATAGCCCATGTTATCGAAAGTTTCTGTTCCTTAAAAGGATGCGTTGAAAATGGACGTGGGTTCAATTCCCACCATCTCCAAGAAGTGCATTTTTTAAATGGGTTTTGAGCACTTCACAAAAAAACATAAACCTGTTGTAACAGTATGGCAAAGCTATCAATTAAAGTATAGCAACGTAAGTGGTGCCAAAATCGGATATGGGGATTGTTACACGTATTGAGAAGGCGGCAAGAGTACGGGAGTGTAACACCGTAGGTTCAAATCCTACTACTGTTAATAGGGCATAATCAAGGATGTGGTCCGTGGTGCCGTCGGCATAGGTGCTTGATTAGGTTTAATTGATCGAAGTCCAGTTGCCCATAGACTGGCAGTTGTTTTAACGGGAGAATAACATGAAAACAATGTTTTTAATTACGGGTAACTATCCTCCAGAAAATGAAACAGGTGATTATTTGTGGTTTGAGGGAGTAGTAGAAAGTGAAAAGAGAGCAGATGAAATTATTAATGAAATAAGAAAGCTACCTGATCAAGATTCGACTGTAATTTATGCTGTTGATGAAGTTAAAGTATTGACATAAAATAGAAAGGAGTGTAATATGGAATTTGCATATATTATTAGAGGATATTATTGGAATAGAGCAGATAAAGTAATTTGGGATGAATGTATTATATTGGATAAAGATAGAAGTGAAGAGATACTAAAAGAATTACGGGAGGGTAATAAAGATTTTCCAGATACTAAATTTATTATGATGCCTGTAGAAATTAGGGAATGAATAAAGAGGAATTTTAATATGGAGTATATTTATACAATTATTGCTTTTTATAGTTATCAAGGTGAGACTGATGTATGGGTAGTATATGCGATCTTAGATGAAGATAGAGCTAAAGAGGTATTAGAAGAATTAAGCTTTAACGAGAAAGATGATCACACTAGTTTTTTTCTACAGAAAGTGGAAATTAAAGAATAAATAGAAGGTTGGCAGAGTGGTTTAATGCGGCGGTCTTGAAAACCGTTGGTGCGGGCTTCCGTGCCCATAGGTTCGAATCCTATACCTTCTGTAAGGAGATTAAAATGAAGTGGGAAAACAGGATAACATGAAAATCCATATCTGTTATGTACCAAAGATGTATTTTGCTTGGAAGATTGAAAATTTGAATAGTAGCAGTTGGAAGCATGTACAGGTCTATCGGTGGGGATGGTGGCATATAGGGGTAACACGAAAAAAGAAGGTAAAGAAATGAGATTATTTCGTTGGCTAAAATGGATCATAGAAGGTAGACCATTTGTTCATTATGAGGGATATACTTGTGGTTGCTGTGGAAAAGGTTGGTATATTCCTTTTACCATACCCACATATCAATCAAGTGGAGAATATTGGGATACATGGGGATTATGTCCAGTTAGTGTATGCGATGAAGATCTTTCTAAAAATCAGAAAATGGCTATAGAAAAATTGTGGAACAATGAAGAACTATATAAATGTTCAACGAGCATTGCTGCTACACGAACATATGGATATGGTGAACTTGATTTTAATGGTTTTTGGGAATATTCATTAAGAAAATCTTGGATAAATGAATATAAGAAATTTGTAAATCAAAGGAGAAAATAATGCAAACTGCTCAATGTGATGTCTGTAATAGGGATAATGTAAAATCAGGAAATGTTATAGGAAGTAATAATCCTCATTTTGGATTAAATTCAGGAATACGTTTAATGAGTTTACGAGATCATAAGGATGGACATAAAATGGATATCTGTGAGGTATGTGAACAAAGAATTACAGATTTAATTGTGTTACTTTATCACGGTTCTGAATAAAGGAGAAACCAATGGCGAAAGCAAGTAAGAATTCACGTAGTAAGATTAAGACAGATATTTTTAATCATAAGGGTTGTGACGGTATATTGCATATGAGATCTATTGTAAGAAATGGAAAAATGAAGCACTATGCTGAATGTCAGAAGTGTGGTAAAACAGCACGTAGAATGAAGGATCTGATTTAATGGTAGCATGTGTGAAGGAATTAGGTATACTTATCTAGCTGGAGAAGCAAGATTTTTGAGGGTTCGAGTCCCTTCACATGCTAGTTGAATGTAGCTCAATGGTAGAGCGATAGATTGTGGATCTATAGACATGGGTCCGATTCCCATCATTCAACCTATGAGGAGATATGATATGTCAATAATCACGACAGAAACAACAATACATGAATTCGACATACACCCTTGTGTGTGTGTGGAGGGAATAGAAAGTTAGATGTAGATTTTCAAGAATGGTACTATGCTAATGCACAAGTAACTATTAAATGTCCTGCATGTGATTTAACATTGACTCAAACGACAGATAGTTTAGGATCTTATGGCTATACTGCATTGATAATGGATAATAACATAGTTGAAAAGTGGAATAGGATAATGAAGGGGAAATAGTATGATTGATGTTGAACAGGAATTAGTGAATAGATGTACAAAAGAAACTGTAACAGCTATTGATAGAACGATGTTTAAATTTCTTTGGAGAAATATACGGAGAAAAAAGATAAAAGATTTCTTTAAAAAAATGAATATTTTCTGTTCTGAATAGTATATAATATGAAGGGGTGAATATGCAATACATTTTAACTGAAGAAGAGTTCAAAGAGCTATCGAATAAATCCGATAAAGCTGAAAAGAAATATGAACAAATAGAGAGAGATCTTTGTACGAGAGTAGCAGATAGTGAACCTATTAATTGGGGATGGGGAGGTGCTGATCCGAAACCTTGGGGCTGTATCTATACAATAGAAGATGAGTGGTATTGTGATAGTTGTCCAGTACGGAAAGTATGTACAAGGGTTCAATATTTAAGTCCATAAAATATAAGGAGTAGAACATGACAATAAAATCTTCAAATTATCGTTACATTACAGTGAAAAAGTGTGGTGCTGGAAGTACATGTCCTTATTATCGAGAAGGTGATTTTGTTACTCAAAATTGGTGTAGTGAAATATATCCTTCTCCTCCTATAAAGGATACTATAAAAACATTTCCGAAATGGTGTCCACTTAATAAAACATCTCGGAAATAATATAGCATTGTACCGTAGCTTAACTGGTAGAGCGGATGACTGTTAATCATCAGGTTGGAAGTTCAAGTCTCCCCGGTACAGTATGGACTGATAGCTCAACTTGGTAGAGCATTAGACTTTTAATCTAAGGGTTGTGGGTTCAAATCCCACTCGGTTCAATAATTGGCTTTAAGGAGTTTAGTTTAATATGATAAAAGAATTTACTAATGAATATCGTTTCTTATCAAATTTTCACATATCAGAAGTACGATTTGAGGGTGTAAAATATCCAACAATCGAACATGCATTTCAAGCAGCAAAAACTTTAGATAAAGAAGAAAGAAAAATGATAGGTATAGAAACAACTCCAGGACGTGCTAAAAGAGCAGGGCAACGGGTTACTCTTCGTGAAGATTGGGATAAGGTTAAAATCTCTATTATGCTTGATTTGATAAGACAAAAATTTAAAAATGATTATATTTTAAAAAATAAGTTATTGGCAACCGGAAATCAAATGTTAGTTGAAGGTAATACCTGGAATGATACTTTTTGGGGTATGGATCTGAAAACCAATCGTGGGCAAAATAATTTAGGAAAACTCTTGACAAAAGTACGAGAAGAGTGTATGTTGGTATAGAGCAGATAATATACAATTAAACAGGAGAAAGAAAATGACAAGATTTATCGTGATGATTGTACTGGCATTGATATTTTTTATAGGCTGTGGTCTTCTTATTGTAGAAGAGCCTACTATTCAGGAAGAGATACAATTTACAGTAGAAAATGGTTTGGCATTTTCATATCATAAGAATGCAAGGGTTATGGAACAGTTTAAAACAACCGAAACTTTTGTATCAAAGAATCAGAATTGGTTTTTTGGAAAATAATATGACAGATAAGGTATATGTCGTTATAGCAAATGAGGGTAGCTTCGATTGTTTCTACACAAGAAATGTTTGTGTAGTATTAGACGAAGAAACAGCTATGAGAGAAGTAACGAAATATCAAGATAATATTAATAGACTGATAGAGATCAGAAGATCTAAAGGTAGAAGTGGGGCTTTGACTAACAGATTAGTAAAAGAAGGTCAAGAATTAGATCCTGAAATGACAGACTTAGATTTAGATTATGATTACGAAGAAATTGAATTAAGGTAATCAAAATGACAGAAAAAGAAAAAGAAATAATTTGTAAAAAAGCAATAGAAACATGGGGTACGGAATCACAATTGCGTATGCTACAAGAAGAAAGTACAGAGTTATCTTTAGCAGCAGGAAAAATGTGTAGATATCCAGATAGTGTATCTACTTATTTAGATCTTGCAGAAGAAATAGCAGATGTAGAAATTATGATACCACAAATGGATATTATATTTCCAGGTTTGAGAAAAATCATATCTGATTTTAAAAGTCAAAAATTGAAACGACTAAAACAAAGATTAGCAACTTACGAAAATGAGAATAAAAAGGAGAGTGAAAATGACTCTGTACCAGAAGTACCGGCGTTATAAATCAGGTGCAAGAAAGTACATTGCAATTAAAGGAGGGAAGGGAAAATATGTCTATGCAGAATCTTTAGCTCATGCACAGACAAAGTTTCTTATGTGGCATATATACAGAGCACCTACATTTTTTGAAAGAATCAGAGATACCATTTGTCATACATCAATCAAAAGGTTTTATTGGCAATTGACGTGGCTCAATAGTATCACATGGGAACATGGTAATCCTAAAATATATCGATGGGGTTACTGGAATTTTAAATTAAGGGGTAGAAAATGAAAATTAGACACTGTGGAATAATGTACTTGGATGCTGATCAGGTTATGGCACTTTCTAAAACTGATAAAGGAAAAAAGAAACTTGTTACTATGAAAGATTATCAGAAAATTCGATGGATAACTATTAATCCTTCTGCACCTAATAGAGCAGCTAGACGGCAAAAGGTAAGAGATCCTTTGTACGGGTTTATGCAGAATAATGCTCAAGATCGAACAAGACATAAGAGATTTTAATAATGGAGGGACTAGAAATAGAAAATGTATCCATTTCAATATTAATCAATAGTGATAAGAAAGGAGAAAGGTATTTTACCACTATTGAATTATATGATGAAGATGCTTGTATACAGTTTTTAGAAATAAAGCTTACTAATGATCAATTTATGTCCGCACTTTCCCGATTAGTACACGTTCCTGTAAAGAAGTGTACAGTTAACGGACTAAATCTAGTGGGGAAGAAACGACTCCAAAAAGAACTTGTATTTGAAGTTAAACAAAAGCTGCCTTATGGAAGAAAAGAACGAAATGCAATATTATTTAAATTAGCAAAAGAAGCAGCAGATCCAGGATGGGAAGTTCGAGATTATTTCAATTCTCAAAGTAGTGTTACTCGTCATAATGATATAGTGATGGGTAGGACTATTCAATTTAAGTATATAGATAAAGAGGAAACAATTGATACCGAAAATATTAAATGATAGACAATTAGTAATAAAAATTAAACAGAATAGAAAAACCGAAGATTATGAAGTTCTTTATAAAAGATATCTTCCTATGATTAGAAAGTATGCTTTTAAAGTAGGGCGAAATTTCCGTGGACATAATTTTGAGATTCAACAAGATTTTGAACAGGAGGCATATTTTGTATTGGTAAAAACAGTTCATAAAATAGATATAAGTAAAATAAAAAATGATAACTGGAAATTTCAAGGTATATTTTATTTTCATCTACGAAATCTATTAGGTAAATCTCTTAAACAGTTATTCAATCAAATGTATACTCAAGTTAGTATACAACAAATTGAAGATTGTTTATCAAGTATAGATACTAATAATAATCAATTAGTGAAAAAAACACTTAAAAAATTAAGTGTATCCATACAACATTATTTAGATTTTAATGAAATACGAGATATAATCATAGATAAATTTACACCCCGACAAAAAGAAATAATACAATATAGACAATCTAATATGACTTTAAGTGAAATAGGAAAAAAATTAGATATATCACATCCGGCGGTTCATTGGGATTTGAAAAGAGCAAAAAAAATTGCTAATAAAATAATAGATGAACAGCTTATACTAAGATAGTATATGAGTAATCAAATAATTAATACAGCGGTTTCAATGCTCAAAGATCTCATGAGTGGTGATGAAGCTGTAGCACAACGAGAAACATACAGACATATTAGTGGGGATGATATTCGTCAAGCAACTAATCTCATTGTAAATAATCCAAAGTTATCAACTAATGAAAAAGTATATTGGATGAATAATATTTGGAGAATCAACTATCTTTACAAACCTCCATCAATTGAAGAGTATTTAACTCCAAAATGGTTAGGTGCGCCGGGAGATCAAATTTATCCTCACATTGCAAAGGTTATGAAAGAATTTATGTCTCCTGTTTCTGATAAAAGAGTACTCGCTTTGTGTTCTGCTATAGGGTGGGGAAAATCATTTTTAGCGGCATTGTTAGCTCTATATGTGATTATTCATCTTTCATATATGAGAGATCCAAAACAATTTTTTGGATTAAATGAAGCTGGTTCTATAGTCATAATTCTTTTATCGTTTACTAAAGAGAAAGTAGGACAAATTTTATTACAGCCATTCGCTAATATTTTAAAAGCATCTCCTTATTTTGATAGAACAACTAGGGAAGATAGATTAGAGATAAAACAAAAAGAAATTGAACCTGGACATATCGCATATACATCAGCAGGTAGAATGGGAGCATTTCAGTTTACGAAAGATTTACATATTGCATTATCATCTGATCGTGCTAATCTGTTAGGATTAACAATCATACTTGGTATTGCATCAGAGATTTCTTTTTGGATTAAAAAAGGAATTTCTATAGAGGAAATTTGGGGAACTTTTACAGATCTTCGGGGACGTGTAGAATCTCGTTTTCACTCACGACATTTAAGTGCAGTTGTTTTAGATAGCTCACCATTAGATTTATCTATATCTCCTATTGATAAATGGTTATTTGAAGGTGCTGCACAAAATGATCCTGAAGTCATGATTGTCAATGATAAACATTGGGATGTATTTCCTGAAAGATATCCTATTTGGAGTAAGACCCATGAAACATTTCCGGTGTTTAGAGGGACTGCTGCAAAACCACCTAGAATATTATTATGTGAAGATGAGCGAGTGAATTATGATCATGTAGATATTATAGAGGTGCCAATAGATAAGAGAATATCATTTCAGAATAACCTTAAAAAACAAATAGCTGATTTTGCAGCTTACCCTGCTGGTGGATTATCTAAATTGATTGATAATAGATCCATAATAGATGATATGTTTTCACCACAATTAAATTCTATTTATGATTATGTATATGCTCCTTCAAATAAACCACCTGAACATTTAATCTGGAATCAAATTGTGGATCAGTTTTTTATTTTAGTAGATAAAGATGTATATGAGTTTTATCGAGCACCATCAGCATTACGTACAATACATATTGACCTATCAGAAAGTGGAGATGTAGCCGGTTTAGGAATGACACATTTTGAAGTTGATATGAAAGGAAATAATATTGTTGTAGCAGATTTTGTATTTGGTATATCTCCTGAAAAAAGTACAATTAATTTAGACGCTGTTAGTGCTTTTGTAATGGACCTAAAAAAAATGGGGAGAATTCGATTTCATAAAGTTACAGCGGATCAATGGCAATCGGTAAGCATGATTCAACGATTTAAAAGGGAAGGAATTCCATCAGGAAAATTATCTGTTGAAAGGGATTTAGCACCATACCGATTAGTGATTTCATGGATGGAAAATCGCAGAATAAAATCAGGAAAAAATATTTTATTAAAAAATAATTTTGGAAGTTTAATTGAAATAACTACAGATAAGGGACATATCAAAGTAGATCATACCAAAGGAGATGTAGTTTTAGATGATGGTGGTGATTGGAAAGAATCTTTCATGGGTGTACATGCAAATGATGTATCAGATGGATTTGTAGGTGCGGCATATACCTTGATATCAGAAGTTAAAGAGATCTCGAAGTATCAATGGGTTGATGATGTAATAGAATATGAAGCTCCAATAGATAGTGAAGAAGAAATCAAAAAACAAGTAGGAATTAATAAAAGTGTTTTAGCGGAAATTAATAAAAAATTTGGATTGAAGAACATTAGTTGACAAATTTACAAAAAAGTAGTATATATAATATATAAGGAGAATAATATTATGAATACAAAAGATATAACTTTGAATGGGAAAAAAGTATCTCAACAGCAATTGAATAAAAAGAAAAAAGAAGCTGAAGATAAGAAGGGTATGAAAATAGTAGAAATTTCAAAAGATACATATCGAACGAAATTAGAGGATTAATGGTTTGAGAGTAACATCACTTAATAAAGAGAGTATAGAGAAAATACATTTACTTTCTGGAGAGAGTAAACAAACAATACGTACATTTTTTGAGTCACTAATATCTCTAATTCTATTAGATTATATAGAAGGTGAATCTACTAATATACCTTTCATTGGTACATTCAGTGTAAAATATACAGGTGATAAAATTGTTAATGGGAAAAAGGAAGCAGATATCGAAGTAGAATTAAAACCAGATAATAATTTAATTAAAAATGTAGGGCAAGTGCATGATAAGGAAGAGTGTGATATTGAAAAAATGATTAAAATGCGAGTGAGAGAATCATTAAGGAAATACCTATAATGAAAAATACCTTTACGTCATTTGTTCCATGTGAAAACTGTGAGAATGGTTACCTATATATCAGGTCAAAGAAAAATGGTAATCATGCTAAACGATGTTCTTGTTATACAGAATTTTTAAAAAAACGTTATTCAGAAATCGATTTATTTAATTCAGGTTTATCGCGATCTATATATGAATATGATATTGATACATATATTGGAGTCAAATCAAAACATGAAATTCTTAAAGTTGAACGTTATATAAATAATTTTGATAAGATATTCCGATCAGCTTATCTATACATGTATGGTCCGAATGGTACACAAAAAACAACTATTGCTCAATACATTGGTAGGGAGTTATTGAGACAACATTTTAGTGTAAAATATGTCCTCATGAATGAAATGATAAAAAATCTCACTAAAGAGGGATTCGAAGAACATGTACAGAATACGATTAATGCATATTATGATGTAGATTGTCTTATCATAGATGAAGCATTTGATAAAGAAAAGATTTTATGGTATAAATCTAATTTTCAGTTGAATTTTCTTCATACATTATTGCGAAAACGAATAGATCAATTGAATAAGGCTATTATTTTTGTATCCAATAAAACGGTCAGTTCAATAAATAGTAATTTCAATTCGAGTATACATGATTTGATAAAGAGAAATACACGGAATACTACATTGATATTTGAAGATCATTATTCATTACGTAATGATTTTCAGGCAAAAGATATATGGGAAATAGATGTATAGATGCAAAACACACAAATTGTTCTTATAGAACAAACTCTTCTGAATAAGGTTCTTACAGAGGAAGGATCTCTATTTAAATTAAACTCAAATGATCTGATATCAGTAACAGCTAAAAATATTTTTACTGCTATAAAAAATCTACATGAGAGTAATATCACACTGAATTCTCGTAATTTAACTATAGAAGTCAACAAATCTGATAATTTAGATGAACAATCAATTCAATCTCTGTTCGATTTAGAATCTGTTTCGGATAAATCCTTTTCATATTTGTACAATGAATTACGTAAAGAAAAAATCAAGCATGAAATTAAAACAGGTTTACTAAATGAACTAATTAAAGAAACTGAACGAAAAATTAATTTTGATCCAGATAGAATTCAAGAAATTGCAAGAGATATAAACTC